>OOCX01001105.1_pt1 | contig 17762 bp, 16 predicted proteins | sample 1671231 | NCBI WGS metagenome assembly OOCX01 (sample SAMN06348135, study PRJEB24527) | human gut metagenome | biome: human gut; feature: ankylosing spondylitis patient; material: feces | host: Homo sapiens | place: China | collected 2015-10 | reverse complement strand
TCGGCAAAATCGACTGACCTTTCTTTTTTACCCAACAATATCTTTAATTAAGGGAGAACGGGCCTGACCACCCTGAAAATCTATCAGGCCGATGGCTGGAAGCATGAGCAGATGAACGCCCAGGCCGAGCGCTTCCGCAAGATCACCATGAAGGTGCTGACCATGCAGCTGAATTCGGTGACCCTGATGGACCTGATGGCCTACGGCGGGGCCGGGCTGGGCATCATCAGTGCGGTGTCCGCCTTTGCCAAGGGTCAGCTGAGCCTGACGGCCACGTTGACCATCGTGCTGCTGGCGGCAGATTTCTTCCTGCCGCTGCGGCTGCTGGGCAGCTATTTCCACATTGCCATGAACGGTGCTGCCTCAGCAGAAAAAATCTTCAAACTGCTGGCAGCGGAGGAACCCGCCGATGGCGAACAGACCGTGCCGGAACAGGCTGCCCTGCAGCTGGAGCACGTTACCTTTGGGTACGAGAAGGACCGCACCATTCTGCAGGACGTGTCCCTGAACATCCCGCAGGGCAGCTTTGTCTCGCTGGTGGGTGAGTCCGGCTGCGGCAAGAGCACCATTGCGGCGCTGCTGTCCGGCAGCCGCACCGGTTACACCGGCAGCGTGACGCTGGGCGGTGTGCCGGTGGAACAGCTGCAGCGGGCCCAGCGCCTGCGTGCCCTGACGCTGGTGCCCCACAATGCCACCATTTTCAAGGGCACGGTGGAAGCAAACCTGCGCATGGCAAAGCCCGATGCTGCCGAGGCCGAGCTCTGGGCTGCGCTGGAACAGGTGAACCTGGCCGACTTCTGCCGCAGCCAGGACGGCCTGCAGACGGCCCTGCATGAGGGCGGCAGCAACCTGTCCGGCGGCCAGCGGCAGCGCCTTGCCATGGCCCGCGCCCTGCTGCACGACACCCCCATTTATCTGTTTGACGAAGCCACTTCCAACGTGGACGCCGAGAGCGAAAACGACATCATGGCAGCCATCCGGAGCCTGGCGGGCCGCAAAACGGTGATCCTGATCTCCCACCGGCTGGCCAACGTGGTGGACAGCGACTGCATCTATGTGCTGGACAAGGGCCGCATCGCAGAGCGGGGCACCCACGCGGAACTGCTGAAAAAGCAGGGCGCCTACAGCCGTCTGTACACGGCCCAGAAGCAGCTGGAAACGCTGGAAACGGAGGATGCCTGATATGAACGAACCCAAGCATCGCAGCCCCTTTGTCCTTGTGGGCCGCCTCATCGTGCTGGTCAAGCCCATGCTGCCCATCATGCTGGCGGCCATCGTCATGGGCGTGGCGGGGCATTTCTGCGCCACCTTCATCACCATTTTCGGCGGCTTTGGCATCCTGCGGGCGCTGGGGCTGGCCAGCCCGCTGCGCTCGGTGGGCGTTGCCTTTGCCTGCATTCTGGTATTTGCCCTGCTGCGCGGCATCCTGCGCTATGCAGAGCAGGCTTCCAACCACTCTATCGCTTTCAAGCTGCTGGCCCTCATCCGGGATCAGGTGTTCGGCGCGCTGCGCCGCTTGACCCCGGCCAAGCTGGAGGGCCGTGACCGCGGCGACCTGATCTCCCTGATCACCGCCGACATCGAGGCACTGGAAGTGTTCTACGCCCACACCATCTCGCCCATCTGCATTGCCTGCATCTGTGTGATCGGTATGACCGGTTTTGTGGCCAGTTACCACATCCTGCCCGCACTGGTGCTGCTGGCCGGGTACCTGCTGGTGGGTGTGGCCCTGCCGGTGTGGAGCGCAAAGCGCGGCGACAAGGTGGCCCGGGAGTACCGGCAGGCCCTGGCCGACACCAACAGCTATGTGCTGGAGAGCCTGCGCGGCCTGCGCGATACCCTGCAATATCAGGACACCGCCGCCCGTGCGGCCGGCATCACGGCCCACAGCGAGACACTGGGCGAGAAGCAGAAGGCCCTGAAATACCGCGAGGGCCTGACCGTGGCCATCACCAACACCCTGATCCTGTTCACGGTCATCGCGGTGCTGGGAGTGAGCCTGCAGCTGTACCGGAACGGGCAGATGGGCGTGGAAGGGGTGCTCATCTGCACCCTGTCGGCTCTGAGCTCCTTTGGCCCGGTGGTGGCACTGGCCAACCTCGGTGCCAGCCTGACCCAGGTGTTTGCCAGCGCCGACCGTGTGCTGGATCTGCTGGACGAAGAGCCTGTGACCGCCGACGTGACCGACGGTGCCCACACGGCCTTTGCGGGGGCGCAGGCGGAGCATGTGAGCTTCTCCTATGCGGACGAAGAGGTGCTGCACGACCTGAGCCTGACCATCCCGGAAAAAAAGATTGTGGGCATCACCGGCCGTTCCGGCAGCGGCAAGTCCACCTTCCTGCGGCTGCTCATGCGTTTCTGGGATGTGAACACCGGCACCATCCGCTTTGGCGAGGAGGACATCCGCCGGGTGAACACGGCCACCCTGCGGGCACAGGAGAGCCTTGTGACCCAGGAGACGGAGCTGTTCAACGACACCATCGAGAACAATATCCGCATCGCCAAGCGGGATGCCACCCGCGAAGAAGTGGAAGCGGCCTGCAAAAAGGCTGCGCTGGACGGCTTTATCCGCAGCCTGCCCAAGGGGTATGACACCCCCGTGGGTGAGCTGGGCGGGGCCTTGTCCGGCGGCGAGCGGCAGCGCATCGGTGTGGCGCGGGCATTCCTGCACGATGCACCCTTCCTGCTGCTGGACGAGCCTACCTCCAACCTCGACAGCCTGAACGAGGGCGTGATCCTCAAGGCGGTGCGGGCCGAGTGCCGGGACAAGACGGTGCTGCTAGTTTCCCACCGAAAGTCCACCATGGCTGCCGCCGATGTGACCTACTCGGTAGAAAGCGGCCGCCTGAGCTGAGAAAACAACTGCAACCCCCAAAAAAGGGCCTGTCTCACAAGAGACAGGCCCTTTTTTGCTGCATGTTTATGGATCAGTGATTGACGGCTTTGAGGATCTGGCGGCCAATGTACTTGTGGCCGGAAACGGTGGGGTGGCCGTCGTTGGCGGTGCGGGTATAGGGGATGGGCACATAGGTCACATCATACTGGGCGGCCAGCTTGGCTGCGGCGGTGTTCAGCCGACGGAAGTGGCGGCTCCAGGAGGGCATCAGGGGCACCGGGTTATTGTAGCTCAGTACCAGGATCTGGGCCTCCGGGTTCAGCTCACGCAGGTCCTTCATCACACGCTCCAGCTGGGTCACAGTATCGGCGTAGGTGGAGGTGCAGATCTGGCCCATGCCGGTGGTCAGCAGATGCATCACGGCACGGAACTCCGAGGGGGTCAGGGTCAGCTGCTTCAGGCAGTCCATAAAGTAGTCGATGTTGTCCGGGGTCAGGTTGCGGAACATTCCGGTGACCATGCTGTTGGCCAGCTTTTCACTTTTCCAGTTGGTAGCCTCACCCAGGGCCACGATGGTGCGGATCAGGGCGTCGTTGGCACCGATCTGCAAGGTGATGAGGTCCGCTTTCTGGATATATTCTTTCAGCTCCGGCACCGAGGTATACTGCACGCCGGAATAATGGTTCATGGCCGGCATGGCACCAGTCTCGATCAGGTCTGCCAGGTCGCGGGTCATCACGGCGGGCAGGCCCAGGTTGATGGCGTGGTCACGATCCAGGCCCAGCTGGTCGGCTACATAGCCCACAAAGCACTGGCCATCGTAGCCTTTGTAATTGCCGGACATATCGAAGCCGTTCTGGACCAGCTTGTACTGCAGGCCGCTCAGGCCCACGCCGGCAGTCACGCTGTCACCGATGGCGACATAGGTGTACTCTTTTTTGGCGGTGGGCTCTGCAACAGGCACCACAGCATCTTCTTCGGTAAGAGCTTCCGGCTCCACTTCCTGCACGGCGGTTTCCGGCTCAGCAGTCTCTTCGGTGGTGGGGTTCTCTGCAAAGGCAGGAACGGCCAGCGACAGCAGCAGCGCGGCCGACAGCAGCAGGCTTGCAATGCGTTTTGTTTTCATGGTCATCATTCCCTCTTTCCCCGCAACATCTCAAGGCTGCGGAACTGCTTCCATGATAAGGAAATGAAGGGGAAATGTCAATTGACAAAACGTGGAAAATCGCAGGAAAAAGTTGTCAAAACAGAAGCTTTTGAAGCTGAATGCCGGAAATAAACGCAGGAAAGCAAAAAGACCCTGCCGGACAGGCAGGGCCTTGAAAAAACGAAACGTTTACTTGCGGACGGCCTTCAGGATCTGGCGAGCGATGTACTTGTGACCGCACACCGTGGGGTGACCGTCGTTGGCAATGGAGGTATAGGGGATGGACACATAGTCTGCGCCATACTGCTGGGCCAGGGCCTTGACGGAGCGGTTCAGCAGGCGGAAGTGTCTGCCGTAGGTGGGCAGGAAGGGCAGGGGGTTGTAGTACCCCACCAGAATGATCTGGGCGTCAGGGTTCAGGGCTCTCAGTTCCTGGAGGATCTGTTCCACGTTGGCCACAGTCTGGTCCCGGGTCTGGTCACAGATCTCCTCCATGCCGGAATCCAGCAGCTTCAGGGCGGCCTTCAACTCTTCCGGGGTCAGGTCCAGGTTTTCCAGGCTCTTTCTCAGGGTCTGGAGGGTCTGGAGATTCAGCTCTCGCATGGTGCCCGTCAGCAGGGGAATCAGCAGTTTGGTGGCCTTGCCGTTGGTGGCTCTGCCCATGGCCCCCATGAGCTGCAGCACAGTGTCGTTGGAGCCGATGAGCAGGGTGATCAGGTCGGCGTCTGCCAGTTCCTGCCGCAGGGTAGGCAGGTCGTAGTAGGCGACACCGGAGGCGGTGGAGCCGGTCCTGACCAGGTCCAGGATGTTGCTGCTCATGGCAGCAGGCATCCCGTAGTTCACGGCATGGTCCCGGTCCAGGCCCAGGGCGTCGGCCACCCGGGCCACATAGCAGTCTTTGGAGTAACCATGGTAGTTTTCCTGCACATCATAGCTCTTGGCGGTGCTGGAAAAGTGGGTGTCCTTCAGGCCCACACCGGTGGTGATGCTGTCACCCAGGGCAACATAGGTGTAGGGATCTTCCTCTGCTGCAAAGGCAGGCAGGACCGGCAGCACCAGCAGAGCCAGGGCCAGCAGCAGGCTGACAATACGTTTTTTCATAAAGAACCTCCTTGTATCGCAAGCTCAGAAAAGGATCACTTTTCCAGAGCTTTCAGGATCTGGCGGGCCAGGTACTTGTGGCCGCATACCGTGGGGTGAGCGTCGTTGGCCACCACCGTGTAGGTCGCAGGAGCAAAGGCTGCGTCATACTGCTGGGCCAGCTTCTGCACCGAGCGGTTCAGGGTGCGGAAGTGCTTGGCAAAGGGGTTGGCAGGAGCCGGCAGCAGGGGAACGGGATTGTAGTAGCCCACCAGAACGATCTGGGCGTCGGGGTTCAGGGCCTTCAGCTCCTGGAGCAGGGCCTCAAGGTTGGCCAGGGTAGAGGCCTGGCTCTGGGTGCAGATCTCTGCAATGCCGCTGTCCAGCAGCTTCAGCAGGGCTTTGCGCTGCTGAGCCGTGATGTTCAAAGAGTCCAGGTTCTCTCGCAGGGCGGCAAAGGAGGAGGCGTCCATCTGGCGGAAGTCGCCCTCCAGCATAGGCAGCAGGGCCTCAAAGACCTGGGGGCCGCCCATGGCAGAGGCAATGCCGTACATGATAGGCACCAGTACGTCGTTGGCACCGATCTCCACCGTGATCACCTGAGCGTGCTTCAGCTCCTGGCGCAGGTCAGGCAGAGAGAAATTGATGCTGGCACTCTGGCAGGAGCCTGTCCGCACCAGCTCCAGCAGGTCGCCGCTCATCAGGGCAGGCATTCCGTAATTGGCGGTCTGGGCCCGGCTCAGGCCCAGGCTATCGGCTACCCGGGCCACATAGCAATCCTTGGAGTAGCCCTGGTAGTTGCCGGAAACATCGTAATACCGTCCGTTTCGCTGGTAAACGGCGTCCGGCAGGCCAATGCCGGCTACAATGCTGTCGCCCAAAGCAATGTAAGAATAGCAGTGCTGATCCGATTCGGCAGCGGCATCGGTCTGGGTCTGCACCGGGGTGGGGTCTGCGGCGGCAGGCTGGGCGGCCCCGGCAGAAACCACCGGCAGCACCAACAGAGCCAGGGCCAGCAGCAGGCTGACAATGCGTTTTTTCATGATGTTCCTCCTTTTTTTGAGCCATAAGGTCCCTTCTATCATAAAAAGAGAAGCCAGGGATGTCAAGGCCCATTTTCCGGAATGTGTCGGGAAATACAAAAAAACGGTCGTGCACAAAGGCACGGCCGTAAAAAGCAGGATCAGTAGTCGCGGGAGGTGATCTTTTCCTCCAGCTTGCGGTAGTCCACCTTACCGATGGGGGTCAGCGGCAGCTCATCAAGGAACTTGTAGCCCACGGGCTGGACGTACTCCGGCAGCTCTTCTTTGCAGATCTGCTGCAGCTCCCGCACGATCTGACGCTTTTTGTGGTCAGCAGCGGGGTCCAGCACGACATACACAAAGGGCAGGCGGCCCTGCACATGGTCCTTGTCGGTGCAGCCCACCACCGAGCACTGCTGCACGGCGGGGTGGCGGCTGATGACGTTCTCGATCATGGAGGGGAACACCTTGAAGCCATCGTGGCGGATGATCAGCCGCTTGATGCGGGAGTCCAGGAACACGAAGCCGTCCTCATCCATATAGCCGACGTCGCCGGTGTGTGCCCAGACGCGGCCATCCGAGTGGTGGCGCAGCAGGGCAGCCGTTTCGGCGGGCTTGCCGTAATAGCCCTTCATGATGGCAGGGCCGGAGATGCAGAGCTCACCGCGCTCGCCGATGGGAAGCTCGGTGTCGGTACCGGGTTCAAACACCGACACAAGGGTGTTCACCAGCGGGATGCCCACACTGCCCACCTTGTTGGCAAGGCCGGAAGCAGCGGTGGCGGCAGAAGAAACCTCGGTCATGCCGTAGCCCTTGGCCAGGCCGTACTCCACGCCGTGAGCGGCCAGGAAGTCGTTCACGCTCTGCTCGGCACCCACCGTGATGGCGTCGCCGCCGGCAGCATAGTTGCGGATGAAGGACAAATCCTTGTTCTTCAGCAGCAGCGAAGAGGCCATCTGCTGGTAGTGGGCCGGCACGCCGAACATGTGCTCCGGCTTGTACTTCCAGATCAGGGCACCCAGCTTTTCAGGGTCCAGATTGGGGATGATGATCACGGTAAGGCCCAGCACCAGCGGCAGGTGCACGCCGCAGGCGTAGCCATAGGCAATGAACGGGGGCATGATGTTCATCAGCTTCTGGCCGCGGCGGAACAGCTTTTCGTAAGCACCGAACTGCTGTGCGATGGAGTTGAAGTCCACATCGGTCAGCATGACGCCCTTGGGCGAGCCGGTGGTGCCGCCGGTGTGCACCACCACGCAGGTGTGGTCCGGGTCGTAAGGCTCGGCACCGGTGTCTTTGCCCTCACCGGCGGCAATGAAATCCTTCCAGCGGATCACGTTGGAAGAATAGCGGTTCTTGTCGGGGGTGGACAGCTTGTAGCCCACGGCCAGATGCAGCGGCAGGGAGTCGGCGGGGGACACCACCAGCACCCGTTCCACGTTGGTGCGCTTGGCAGCCTGCTGGCAGCGGTCGTAGACCACGTTCAGGCAGATGAGCAGGTGGGAGTCCACCTCGGTGATGTAATCGTGGATGCCCTCAGCACTGTAGCGCGGATCCACCAGATTCAGGGAGGCACCGATCATGTCGGCAGCATAGAACGCGTAGATGACCTCCGGGGTCATCACGCTGACCACGGTGGCGATGTCGCCTTTTTTCATGCCGATGGCACGGAAGGCCGCCGCCGTCTTTTTGACGTTGACGATGAGGTCGGCATAAGTGATCTTGCGGCCGTAATAGGTGATGGCGGTCTCGGTCAAGTGCGTTTTGTTCTGGCGGCAGACGTACTCGAAGGCGCTGCATTCGGGCGGCGTCTGATTGAAGAACTTAGGGTCATAGTATTTGAGCCAGGGTTTTGCGACGGATGCGTAGATGGGTTCGTGTGGTGCAGTCGTCATAGGATTCAGGACCTTTCTTTTTTTCTTCTTCTATCATTTTCCCAGAAACGGCAGAAAAAAGCATGTTCTGCCGGACACTTTCTGACAGGCAAAAGGCCAAAACGGCCCACCGTTATTGTAGTGGACGGCAGTCGGAATGTCAATGAATAAACTGTGAGAAATCCAAAAAGGACGAACCATCAACGGTTCATCTGGCGAAAACTGTGTAAAGTGGTTGGATCGCGACCCGAAGCAGCTCAGGCCTGCGGCAGCCACTGCGCGGCCTCGGCGGCGCTGCAAAGAACCCAGTGCCTCGGGCGCAGCTCCCGCCACTGGGGCGCTTCGGTGGAATAATCGTGCATGGCGGGGTCGTACACCAACAGCTTTTTATTGCGCTCCCGGCGGGGGTCCGGCATGGGGATGGCGGACAGCAGGCTGCGGGTGTAGGGATGGATGGCGTGGGCCACCAGCTCCTCCGCGTCGGCCAGTTCCACGATGCTGCCCTTGTGGATGACTGCAATGCGGTCCGAAATGTAGCGCATCACCGAGAGATCATGGGCGATGAACAGGTAGGTGATGCCGCGCTCCTTCTGCAGGCGGCGCAGCAGGTTGAGCACCTGGGCGCGGATGGACATGTCCAGAGCGCTGATGGGCTCATCGGCCACGATGAATTCCGGCTCCACGATCAGCGCACGGGCAATGCCGATGCGCTGCCGCTGGCCGCCGGAAAATTCGTGGGGAAAGCGGGAAGCAAACTCCGGCAGCAGGCCCACGTCCAGCAGAGCCTGCCGCACTTTTTCTTCCCGCTGGGCGGCGGAGAGGTCGGGCCGCACGTTCTGCAGGCCCTCGCCCACGATGTAGCTTACCTTGGCGCGCTCGTTCAGCGAGGACTGCGGGTCCTGAAAGATCATCTGGATCTCACGGGTGATTTGCTTGTCCAGCGCACGCGGGATTTTGCCGTTGATCTTCTGGCCCTTGTACAGGATCTCACCGCCAGAGGTGGGCAGAATGCGCAGGATGGCCCGGCCGATGGTGGTCTTGCCGGAGCCGGACTCGCCCACCAGACCAAAGGTCTCGCCCTTGTAGATCTGGAAATTGGCGTTCTGTACGGCGGCAAAGGCCTTGCGGCCGGAGCCGTAGGTCACATTCAGGTCCTTCACTTCCAGAAGGACTTCTTTTTCCTCGGCCATCTTACAAGCCCTCCTTTTGCAGTTTTTTCACCGCAGCAGGCGGCTCGATGTGGGGTGCCCGGGGGTCCAGCAGCCAGGTCTTGGCCTTGTGGGTGGGCGAAACTTCAAAGTACGGCGGGCGCTTGACATAGTCGATCTTCAGTGCCTGCGGGTTGCGGGGCGCAAAGGCGTCGCCGCGGATCTCGGCAAAGAGGTTGGGCGGGGTGCCCACGATGTTGAACAGGTCCTCGCCTTTTATGCCCATCTGGGGCATGCTGGACAGCAGTGCCCAGGTGTAGGGGTGGCGGGGGTCATAGTAGATCTCGTCGGCGGTGCCGATCTCTACGATGTCGCCGGCGTACATCACGGCCACCCGGTCGGCAATGTTGGCCACGACGCCCAGGTCGTGGGTGATCATGACGATGGTCAGGTGGTACTTGGCCCGCAGCTCCTTGAGCAGCTGCAAAATCTGAGCCTGAATGGTCACATCCAGCGCGGTGGTGGGCTCGTCACAGATCAGGATCTTCGGGCTGCAGGCCACCGCAATGGCGATCACCACGCGCTGACGCATGCCGCCGGAGAACTCGTGGGGGTACTGCTTAAAACGCACTTCCGGGTCAGAGATGCCCACGTCCCGCAGGTATTCCAGTGTTCTGGCCCTGGCCTCGGTGCCCTTCAGGCCCTGATGCAGGGTCACGGCCTCCAAAATCTGGTCGCCGATGGTTTTCAGCGGGTTCAGGCTGGTCATGGGGTCCTGCATGATCATGGCAATTTCGCGGCCCCGGATGCGCAGCCAGTCCTTTTCGGTTTTCAGGCCGGACAGGCGCACCGGCTCTGCGCCGGGGGTAGGGCAGTAGTCGATGGTGCCGCCGGTGATGGAGCCATTGGTGTCCAACAGGCCCATGAAACTCTTGGTGAACACGCTCTTGCCGGAGCCGGACTCGCCCACGACGGCCAGCACTTCACCCCGGTACAGGTCCAGGTCGATGCCGCGGATGGCGTGCAGCACCCGGCCGCGCAGGTTGAACCGGATATCCAGCCCCTGCACCGAGAGGATGCAGTCATTTTCGTTCATCATGCATTCCTCCTTACTGCAGGTGGTTCTTCGGGTCGGCGGCGTCCGAGAACGCGTTGCCGATCAGATAGAACGCAATGGTGACAAAGCTCAGAATCAGGGTGGGGTAGAGCAGCTGGTAGCGCAGACCGGCCTGCATCATCACCTTGCGGCCGTCGTTGACCAGATTGCCCAGCGAGGGCGTCTCCACCGAGAGGCCCAGGCCGATGTAGGTGATGAACACCTCGTTGCCGATGGCTTCCGGAATGGTGAGGGCCATGCGCAGCATGATCACCGACACCAGATACGGCAGCAGGTTGCGCAGCACGATGCGCACCGTGGGGGTGCCGATGCAGCGGGAGGCAACGTTGTAGTCACGGTCACGGATGATGAGGATCTGGTTGCGGATGAACCGCGCCATCTCGATCCAGCCCTTGATGGACATGCCCAGGATCATGGTCCAGATGCTGGGGGAGGCCACATAGGAGATGAGGATCAGCACAATGGCGGTGGGAATGTTGTCAAAGATGTTGTACAGCTCCGTGAACAGAAAATCCAGCCCGCGCACATAGCCCCACAGCACACCGGCAGTGATGCCCACCACGGCTTCGATGAGAGCCACGAAAAAGGCAATGGTCAGGCTGGTGCGGGCACCGGCCCAGATGCGGGCCCACAGGTCCTGCCCGATGGAGTTGGAACCCCAGATAAAGCCGTCCTGCCCGGGAGCGATGTTGCGGTACTGGATGCCGGTGACGGGGTCCACGGCGCAGAGGTTGGGGTCCGCCTGCCCCGGCAGATAAGGCTGGAGAAAGGCAAAGGCCACCACGGCCACCAGCGCGATGAGCAGGGCCACGGCTGCCTTGTTCTTGAAGAAAGCACGGAAGGTGCTGCCCCAGTAGCTGTAGTTGGAGCTGGCCGTGGCCTCGGCCTGCTCGGCGTGGAACCCGGCGGGGGTGAACAGTTCGTCCTCCGGCAGGTCTGCCCAGGCAGCAGGGCCTTCCTTCTGCAGGGTGTTGAGCTGGTTTTCCAGCTTTTTGGATTTTTCCCGTTTCAGGAACGAAAGCATCAGCGGCCACCTTCTTTCTTGCCAAGGTTGATGCGGGGATCAATGAGCACCATGAGCACATCGCCCAGGATCAGGCCCACGATGCCCACGCAGGCGTACAGCAGCACGATGCCCTGCACCATGGTGTTGTCGTGGCGCTGGACGCAGGTGACCAGCAGGCCGCCCATGCCGGGGATGGAATACAGGCTCTCGATGTAGATGGAGCCGACCACAGTGTTCAGGAAGGCAGAGGGAATATACTGCACCAGCGGCACCATGGCGTTGCGGAAGATGTGGCGCAGGGCGATGTTGCTCTCGCTCACGCCCTTGGCCAGCGCCAGCCGGACGTAATCCTTGTTGCTCTCGTCCACCATGTAGCGGCGCAGCCACATGGCGTAGAATGCCACGTTGCCCAGGCTCATGGAGCAGACCGGCAGCACCCAGTACCGCCAGTCGGAGGCATCAAACAACAGACCCACGCCCAGGGCGGTGGTGCCGTACATCTGAATATAAAGGTAATACACGGCGGCAGGCACGGCCTGAATGAGCACGATGATGGCGGTGCCGATCTTATCCGGCCAGCGGTTCTTGAACCGGCCCATCAGCAGGCCCATGGGAATGCCGATGACCAGGCTCAGCAGCATGGCAAACACGCCCATCTGGATGGAGATGGGCAGCTTTTTGGCCAGGATGCCGGTGACCGAGGCATTTACCTTATAAATATGGCTCACGCCCAGGTCGCCGTGGAGGGCATTCCACCAGAAGCGGCCGATCTGCACCGGCAGCGGGTCCAGCAGGCCCATGGACTGCAGGCCCGCCTGGATCTGGGCCTCGGTCATTTTTTCGTAGTTTGCAAAGTAGCCTTCCACCGGCATCAGCCGCAGCAGGCAGAACACGAGCGTTACAATGACGAACAGCGTCAGGATGGAACGCCCGATGCGTTTTGCCAGATATTTCAGCATATCTGTGCGCACCCCTCTTTCGTTTGTGGTTCCTCCGCGGACAGTGGACCTGAACAGCGGATAGGAATAGAATACATCAAAATTGCACTTTTGGAAAGTGATTTGCCCGGATTTTGAAAAATGTTTTTGTAAAAGCAGGGTAAAGTGAACGTTTCTCTTACAAAAACAACCCTCTCCGCCGGGTTGACGGAGAGGGATAAAAGTTTTTATAAACCTCTGCGCTTCAAAATCTCATCCAGAATGGCATCGGCCACATCGGCCTTGCTCATCAGGGGCAGCTCCCGGGTACCGTCGGGGGTAATGAAGGTGACCACGTTGGTGTCCACCCCAAAACCGGCCCCGGCGACCTTCAGGTTGTTGGCCACCACCATGTCCAGATTCTTCCGGGTCAGCTTGGCCGTGGAGTTTTCCACCATATCCCGGGTCTCCATGGAAAAACCGCAGAGGAACTGGTGGGTCTTTTTCGGGCCGATGGTGCCCAGAATGTCGGCGGTGCGCTCCACAGGGATGGAGAGGTCGCCGTCCTTTTTCTTGATCTTGTCGCTTGCCACCGTCACGGGGCGGTAGTCTGCCACGGCGGCAGCCATCACCAGCACATCCATCTCCTCAAAGCGGCTGGTCACGGCATCGTACATATCCTGCGCCGTGGTAATGGGAACATCGGTGGTGAAGCGGACCGGCGGCAGGTCGGTGTGGCCGTGGATGAGGGTGACCTCTGCTCCCCGCATGGCGGCGGCCCGGGCGATGGCATAGCCCATCTTGCCGGTAGAGTGGTTGGTCAGGTAGCGCACGGGGTCCAGCGGCTCCTGCGTGGGCCCGGCGGTCACAGCGATGCGGACACCGGCCAGATCTTTGGGCCGGGCGATGGTGTGCAGGATGTACTCGATGAGCACATCCTCCTTGGGCAGGCGGCCGCTGCCCACATCCTTGCAGGCCAGCACCCCGCTCTCGGAGGGGATGACCGTGAAGCCGTAGTGCTCCAGCGTTCTGAGGTTGTCCTGCGTGATGGGGTTTTCCAGCATCCCGGTGTTCATGGCCGGGCTGACCAGTTTGGGGCACCTGGCCGCAAGCACCACGGTGGTGAGCATATCATCGGCAATGCCGTGGGCCATTTTGGCGATGACGTTGGCCGTGGCCGGTGCCACCAGAACGACATCTGCCTTTTTGGCCAGCGAGATGTGAGTGACCTCGAACTTGAAATCGCGGTCGAAGGTATCCACCATGCACTTGTGGCCGGTCAGCGTCTCAAAGACGAGAGGGGTGATGAAATGGGTGGCGTTCTCGGTCATAATGACCTCCACGTCCGCCCCCAGCTTTTTGAGTGCGCTGGCCACATTTGCCATTTTATAGGCGGCAATGCCGCCGGTAACGCCCAAAAGGACGCATTTGCCCTGCAGATCCATCCAAAAAACCTCCTGTTTTGCGGGTTTGCTTCTTTAGTATAATCCAAAATCACCGCCAGCACAACAAAATCTTTCGGTTGGGTCTTGTATCCAGCGCAAAAATGCGGTAAAATAGCTTGACTTAGAATAAAACCTCTCCGTCAAGGTCTGCGTCTTTGCCGCCGCTCCTGCCGGGAGAGGCAAGCCACCCGGCTCCTCTGGCAGGGGAGCCGGAGCAAAGCGCCTGAGAGGTTTTTGCAGGAAAGGTAAAATATGATCTTAGCCATTGATATAGGCAACACCACCGTCGCCCTGGGCGGCATCAAGGACGGACGTGTATGCTTTGTGGCCCACATGGATACGGTGCGCACCCGTACCGCCGCGGAATACCGCATTGAAATGGAAAAGGTGTTTGCTCACCGCCGCCACCCGGAAAAGCCCATCCGGTTCGAGGGCGCGGTGCTGACCAGCGTAGTGCCCCAGATCACCGGGGCACTGGCTGAGTGCGCCCGCTATTACACCGGCAAAAAGCCGGTCATCGTTTCGCCGGAGATCCGCACAGGCCTGACCATGGGGGTGCCTGACCCCCATGCCGTGGGCAAGGACCGGCTGGTGGATGCCGCTTACGCTGCGGCGAACTTCCCGCTGCCGGTCATCACCGTGGATCTGGGCACTGCCACTACATTTAATGTTGTGGATGAGAACAGGGTATTCCGGGGCGGTGTGATCTGCCCGGGGCTTTCCACCGGCCTGCGGGCTCTGGGGGAGCGCTGTGCCCAGCTGCCGCAGGTGCGGCTGAGCTCCCCCAAAACGGCCATTGGTGTGAACACTGAGAGCTGTATGCTTTCGGGCTCTGTGCTGGGCACGGCAGTCCTGCTGGACGGTATCACCCAGCGCATTGAGGAAGAGCTGGGCCGCCCGGCCACCCTGGTGGTCACGGGCGGGCTGGCAAAGTATGTCACGCCGCTCTGCCGCCATCCGCTGACCTACGACCCGGAGCTGCTGCTGAAGGGGCTGGCACTGCTGTACCAGATGAATGCCCCTCAGCCGCACTATGCCGCCGGGGGCAGGCGGCGGAACCCGAACAACAATTTCCGCCGGGGCCGCCGTCCCCGCTCCCAGCGCCGGGAACGCCGCGAGGAGAAGAACAAAAACGGCTGACGACGAAACAGGATGGAGAGAACAATGAAACTAGGGATCCTGGGTACGGGGATGATCGTGCGGGAGTTTCTGCCCTGGCTGGCAGGGCCGGACTGCCCCTTTACGGTGCAGGCGCTCTGCAGCACCCAGCGCAGTGCGTCGGTGGCCGACGAGATGTGCGAACAGTACGGCATTCCCCAGCGCACCACGAACTATTTTGAATTATTGCAGTGGGTGGACGTGATCTATCTGGCCGTGCCCAACCTGCAGCATTACCGCTATGCCAAGGTGGCGCTGGAAGCGGGCAAGCATGTCATTGTGGAAAAGCCCATGGCCTGCACCGCTGCCCAGACCGAGGAGCTGGCGGCGCTGGCCCGCCGCAAAAAGGTGTTCCTGTTTGAGGCCATGACCACCCAGTACCTCGAAAACTACAACAAGATCCGGGAGCTGCTGCCCCGCATCGGCAGGGTGAAGCTGGTGCAGTGCAATTTCAGCCAGTATTCCAGCCGCTACGATGCCTTCTGTGCCGGGGAAACGCCGGTCTCCTTTGACCCGGAGTGTGCGGGCGGTGCCCTGATGGATCTGAATGTCTACAACATCAGCTATATCGTGGGCCTGTTCGGTGAGCCGAATCAGGTGCACTACCTGGCCAACATGGAGCGCGGCATCGACACCAGCGGTATCCTGACCATGGAGTACAACAGCTTCAAGGCAGTCAGCATGGCCGCCAAGGACTGCGGTGCGCCTGCCCGGTATGTCATCCAGGGCACAAAGGGCTATATCCTGCAGAAATCCACGGCCAACTGGTGCGGCGGCGTGACCTTCCACCCCAATCAGGGCAAGGAAGAGCACTTCAACCTGAACGGCGGCAGACCCCGGCAGGCGGCGGAGTTCCATGCCTTTGCCAAGGCCATCGAGGGCGGTGACCAGGAGCTGTGCAGCCGGATGCTGGATACCTCCGTGGCCGTCAGCCGTGTGCTGACCGTGGCCCGGCGGAGCGCCGGTATCAAATTTCCCTGTGATAAATAAGGTGGGCTTGCCCACTTATTTATAGATTCCCTGACAGAAAAAACCAGATTTGCGCCGTATCCGACGTATAGGGCGGAACGGCAGCAGGAGGAAAACTGAATTATGAAAAACAACGATCTTCGCACTCTCACCCGACTGGCACTGCTGGTCGCCATCGAACTTGTAATGAAGGCCATCGGCCTGGGCAGTGTGCCCATGGGCCCGCTTTACATGAGCTTCCTGACCCTGCCCATTGCGGTGGGTGCCATCACCATGGGCCCTGTGGCCGGTGCTGTGCTGGGCGGCGTATTCGGCGCGGTGAGCTTCTATGATGCCGTTACCGGTGCTTCCGCCATGACCGGCGCTCTGTTCCAGGTCAGCCCTGTCAACACCTTTATCCTCTGCGTGGGCATGCGTGTGCTGATGGGCGTGTGTGTGGGCCTGATCTTCAACGGCCTGAGCAAGCTGGACAAGAGCCGCACCTGGAGCTATATCGTCAGCGCCATGTGCGCTCCGGCCCTGAACACCCTGTTCTTCATGGGCTATATCGTGCTGGCGTTCTACAACTGCGACTATGTCCAGAACCTGGTGTCCGTTAAGGGCGCTGCCAACCCCCTGATGTTCGTTGTGCTGCTGGTTGGTGTCCAGGGCGTGGCTGAGTTCCTCGTCTCCGGCATCCTGGGCGGCATCGTGGCCCGCGCCGTGCACAAGTTCCTGAAGTAAGACCCCGCGTTCCGCGTCAGGGAAGAGCGTATGGGTTTGTAACATTGTAAAACAAAAGACCAGAACTGAACTGCCACTGGCAGAACAGCTCTGGTCTTTTTCTGTGCGGTGAAAAACAGAAACGCAGCCTTTACAGAGGCAGCTTGCCGCCGACCTTGTTGACGACATAGTAGGCGGCCTCTTCCTCAGGCTTGACGTAGATCTTGCAGGACTGCACGCCCACCTTGTGGGTCAGGCGGTAATCGGCCTTGGCGCGGTCCACAAGATCGGTGATGTTATACTGCTTGCCGGCAAATTCAACGTAGATCTCAGGGGAAAGCGGGGGACGGCCCTTGTGGGCGGTCTTTTCCGTTTTGGGGGCTTTCTCCGTTTTGACAGCGGACTTTGCGGTCTTGCGTGCGGGCTTTGCCTCGGCTGCGGGAGCTTCTGCAGCGGCAGGAACGACAGGCTTTTTCACTGACATGGATTCTACCTTCTTTCTCATATCGTCTTGCGTGTGGGAATAATACCGGAATGCGCCGGTAGAAAAACTTTGCTTCAAACAGCAGCATATAACTATATAATAGTTTTTTGCGGCGCATTTGTAAAGAGGTTTTGTGAAAAAAGGTTCGTTTTCAGGCAGGAAATGCTTTTTTGTTTCTGGAAAAGTTACTGGGCGCACAGCCCCTCGGCTCGTGTGACGATGGACAGCAGCAGTTCGGCATCCCAGTCCTCTGCCAGCACAAATAGATCATCGCAGATCTCCTTCTGGATTTGTGCCGTCGTTTTTTGTCCGGCAAGGACGCAGACCGCAGAAAGCAGTCGAACTTTCAGGGCACAAATTTCTGCGGGAGCGCCCCACAAACGGGCAAGGTCATAATTGCTGGTGTTTCCGCAGGGCATGGCACAGGCAGCGCAGTTGGGAGCCACCCGGTGCTTCTCAGCTTCAACGATGTCAGTCATCCGGAGCAGTGAGCTCTCGGCGGCTTCGGGGTCAGCCGCCAGCCGCAGACCAGCAGCTAGCACGCGGTCAGTGTCCTCCGTTTTGGGTTCATTGACCGTGGAGCGCGCCAGCCCCACCAGCGCGCCCAGCAGAGTGTCCCGCTGACGCTGTGCAGCGGTAACGGGAGCAGAAAACGTGTGATTCATAGGAACCTCCAGGATCTTGTTTGCCGTAAGAATACCACGAAATCCCCGGAAAGGGAAGGCGAAAAATTCTTTTTTCTGCAAAAAGGAACTGCGTCTTGATTTTGGACGGAAAATCCGCTATAATAATACCGTTCTACATACGCCGGTGTGTCGGAATGGCAGACGAGGGGGACTCAAAATCCGCTTCGTGAT
>OOCX01001095.1_pt1 | contig 17905 bp, 13 predicted proteins | sample 1671231 | NCBI WGS metagenome assembly OOCX01 (sample SAMN06348135, study PRJEB24527) | human gut metagenome | biome: human gut; feature: ankylosing spondylitis patient; material: feces | host: Homo sapiens | place: China | collected 2015-10 | reverse complement strand
GGATGTTCAAGCTCCCCCCCGAGGCCCCCCGCCCCGAGGCCGCACAGGCCAGCGCCCGCCGGGCCGCTGCCGCACGCCGCAAGGCAGCCCGCACCCAGAACGCCAGGGCGGATGCCGCCGCATACAACTCCAAAAAGTAATATTTGTTTTGGAATATCCCGTCTGCTGAAAATGCAGCGGGATATTCTGCGTTCTGGCGCGGTCTGCGGCTGGACAAGCCTTGACGGAGCCGTTATACTGTTAGATGGGGGTTTAGGCCCTCATTTTCCGGAAGTTAAAGGAAAGGACTTGTATCGTATTATGCCGTCTGTAGCTCTTCGCCGCCCCTCCCCCCTCCAGTGGGCCGGGGCGGTTCTGGGCGTCTGCGCCCTGGTGCTGGCCCTGCTGGGGCTTTTTGCACCGGCCAGCACCTTCTATTTTCCTCTGGTGAGCCTGTGGGCCTCCGCCGCCCTCTTTGTGCTTGCCCTCTGTGTCGTGCGGATAGCCGGAGTAAAGCTGGACTTTTACCGGTGGGCCGTGGTGGCCGGCGTCTGGGCCGTGGCTGTGGTCTACTTCTACTGGACCCTGTCCAGCCGGAGCTTTATCTACATCTGGGATTATGTCAACTACTTAAACAAGCAGTATGCTGCCGAGGCCGCCTTTGCCCAGAGCACCGGGGCAGGCTTTGGGTTCATCCTGGGCTCCATGGCCGACGACTACACAAACTTTATCACCCTCTTTACCGAGTTTCCCTTCTGCCTCACCGACCACACCGGCGATGCTTACGCCTTCTGTCAGGTGTTCTGCATCCTTCCGACCCTGCTGGTGCTGCTGGCGGGCCTCGTCGTCAAGGTCGGGCAGATCCTGAATGTGAAGAACCGGAGGTACTATTTCCTCTTCGGGATGACGCTCACGGCGGCTTATCCCTTCCTGCGGATGAGCGCCATGCTGGGCCAGCCGGACTGGTTTGGCCTGATCTTCGGGTTTGCCATCCTGCTGCTGACCATGGACTTCCGCTTTGACCGGCTGGAGCCGGTGCGGTTTGGCCTCATCTTTCTGGCCACTGCCGCCATCATCCTCGCCCGCCGGTGGTTCCTCTACTTTGTGGTGGGTTACTACTTCGCCTACGCGCTGCTGCTCATCGCGGGCTGTGTGCGGTTGGCGAAGGGCGGCGAAAAAAGCGCCGCCCTTGTTCGAATCAAAAACCTCGTCCTCTTCGGCCTTGCGTCCGTCGTGGCGATGGTCATCCTGCTCTGGCCGATGGTGTCCCACATCCTCGCCTACAACTACGCAGGCCGCTACTCCTATTATAACGGCGGCGGTCTGGCCCTCGAGGCGTTCTATCACATCGGCCGGATGGGCCTGTTCAACATTCTCCTCATGGTGCTGGGTCTCGCCTTTGCGGCGAAGCACAGAGCGCCCTCTCTGCCCTGTCTCGCCGGGTGTGAGCTGGTGGTGAGCATCCTGCTCTTCACCCGAGTGCAGAACACCGGCTCCCATCAGTTTCTGCTCTTCCTGCCGGGATACTTCATTCTCTTTCTGCTGGGTGCCGCCGCGCTGGCCGAGGGCATCACGCGCCGCCGGAACCTCAAGCTGGGCTGCTGGGCCTTCGTGCTGGTGCTGTCCATGTCAGTGCGGTGTTCGCCGCTGACTACGCTGGCCATGCCGGGTTTCGTCATCGAGCATTTCCCGATTCAAATTCCGGCCACCCAGTATTTCATCTCGCTGGACAAGCTCATCTACGATAGGAAGGACATCGGCCAGATCCGGGCCATCGCCGACTGGATAGGCTCCCACTGCGATGAGGGGGAGCTGTGCTACATGATACCCCACGATATGCTCTACAACCCCGACCACTTCAAGAACTGCCGCCTGCCGGACGCCCCCATCAACGACAAGCTGGCCTTCGGCTTCTCGGTCCCCGGCACCCACAACTTCCCCATGCAGTTCTTCGAGGCCAAATACGTTATCACCTGCGAGCCCTTCCCCCAGACTTACGTCGGCAGCGGCGAGATGTCCATCAAGCTGAACGACCAGTTCCTCGCCGTGAGAGACCAGTACTTCGCCTTTGAGCAGAGTTTTGATATGGGCAACGGCACCACCTTTACCATCTGGAAGCGCACCACTGCCCCCACCCGGGCAGAGGTGGAGTATTACCTCAGCGCCTTTACCGCCGAGGACGCCCAGTACCCTGAAATGTTCTCCCAGGTGGCCGAAGCCTGGCTCACCGCTCACGGGCTGTGAGCTTGCCCTTTCTGCCGAAAACGTGTATAATTCGATTGATTGCTATAAAACCCGCAGCGCCGCCCGCCGGCCTGCTTACGTCATAAGGAGTACGCCACTATGGATAAGAAGAACACGCCTGAAGTGAAGCTGGGCCAGTACAAGGGTCTGGCTGTCACCCGTCACGTCCGCCCCGTCACCGACAAGACCGTGGACATCGAGCTTGTCCACCAGACCCGGATGCACGCGGTCTACCACCCCACCACCGAACCTGCCAAGCGCGGCTTCCGCGCCCTGCTGGACTTTGCCGGCTACATGGACGGCAAGGAGATCCCCGACAGCCGGATGGAGAAGGTCATGGTCGTTCTGGGCGACGGCAAGCTGATGCCCGCCGCCGAGCAGGCCATCTACGGCCATCGTGCCGGCGAGGTGTTCCGCTTCGATTTTACTTACCCGCAGGGCTTCCGTCTGCCGGAGCTGTCCGGCAAGACCGCACAGTTCGAGATCGAGCTCCGCTCTCTGGCCGAGAAAGTCACGCCCGCACCGGATGAGGCTTTCGCCAGGAGTCTGGGCTTCGATTCCCTCGATGCGCTGAAGGCTGACCTTCGCGCCAAAAAGCAGAAGATCCACGAGGAAGGGGCTGACCGCGCCGCCGGAAAGCAGCTGCTGGACATGGCCGGTGCCAACATGACCGTGGACCTGCCCGCCGAAATTCTCGACCGCACCGCCCAGAATGAGATGAAGCTGCTGAAAGAGCGTCTCTCCCGCAGCGGCATCACCCTCGAGCAGCACTGCAAGAACAGCCGCACCACCCCGGAAGCCCTCGAGAAGGACTACCGCGCACAGGCCGAGAGCCGCATCCGCTTCGTGCTGGCCGCCAAGGCCATCGCCGAGGCAGAGAACATCGTCGTCCACCCCGAGGAAGTCAACGCCGAGTACCGCCGCCTGTCCCAGCTGCAGGACACCCCCGAGGCGGAGATCCGGAAAGCCCTGCCCGAGGATACCATCGCCGCCGCGCTGGCCGCGAAGAAGGTGCAGCGCTTCCTGCTGGACAACGCACAGGTCACCACCGTGACCGATGCCCCCGAAAAGGAGTGATACCGCTATGGGTCTGTTTACCCGTTATGCAATGGACGCCCTGATGAAGACCTCTCACCCCGAGGTCATCCGCCGTCAGTGCTGGAATCTCCACCCCCACCGCACCCCCTGCACGGCCTGCAAGGACATCTGCCCCTACGGCGATGCCATCTTCACCCGCCCCAACCTCGTTAAAGACTGGGACCCCTGCACCGACTGCGGCCTCTGCGTATCTGCCTGCCGCTCGGGCTGCATCGTCCCTTCGCCGGAGCAGGTACAGCGGGACACCTCGCTGGCGGATACCGACAACGACACCCTCTGGCTGGGCTGCGAGAAGAGCACCCGCAAGAACACCGCCGTCCGCACCTGCATCGCCTCCTTCTCGTGGGAAGCGCTGGCCTATCTGGCTCTGAACAAGAAGCTGGTCCTCGACCTGACCCCCTGCGGTGAGTGCGAGAACGACGCCTGCGCCGCCCAGCTCCGCAAAGAGCTGACCCGTCTGGTGGAGTTCCTCGGCCCCCAGCTCTTCGAGAGCCGGGTCATGCTGGCCTATGAGCAGGACGAAGCGCCCTACCATGTGCAGGAGCTGAGCCGCCGGGAGATGTTCTCCCACATGACGGAGGGCTCCCGCGCCGGCACCAAGAAGCTGCTGCAGATGCTGCCCGGCCTGCGCAGCGAGGAGGACAGCGCCGCCGACTTCCGCCTCATGCTCCACCAGCGGACGAAGCAGCTCAAAGCTGCTTCCGAGACACCGCTGCGCTACGGCTGGTATCTGCCGAACTTCACCCAGAAGTGCTTCGGCTGCGGCAAGTGCGAGAAAGCCTGCCGCTCCGGTGCGCTCAAACTGGAGGACCTGCCCGACGGCCAGACCCGCGTCGTCGTCACGCCCTGGAAGTGCAGCGAGTGCGGCGTCTGCGTCGCGGCCTGCTCCAACAGCGGCATCGACGGCATGAAGCTCCGCCAGCTCACCACCCTCGGCCCGGTGAGCGTCTACAAATGCAGCAAGACCCTCTGCGCCGACTGCGGCAAGCCCATCGCGCCGAACAGCTCCGAGGGCATCTGCTCGGTCTGCCGCATCAAGCGCCGCACCAAGCAGCGTCAGGAGGAGGCCGCAGCCCGCGCCAGGGAGCGGATCGCCGAGCGCGAGGCCCGCAAGGCAGCGGAGGAGGCCGCAAAGGCCGCTGCCGCAGAGCTGGCCGCTGAAAATGCCGCAAATGCTTCCGGTGCCGCCGCAGCCGAAACGGCAGCGGCTCCCGTCTCTGCCGCACCTGCCGCCGCGGCAGCAACAGCTGTTTCTGTTGCAGAAACAGCATCTGCACCCGAAAAGGATTGACGCGGCCGCAAATCAATGCTATACTCAGTTATGACCACACTGTTTGGTGGCCAGGACTGTTACAAAGGAGTAACGGATGGATTTCCGTTGCTCTTTTTTCATAAAAAACGGTCCATCTGTCCGTTGCCGGGAAACAGCGGACACCGCACAACGCGATGCTGTCCTTTGTACAGCAAAAACAAGAAAAGAGGGAATTTATGATGAACACTTCCATCTCCCGCCGTCAGTTCCTGAAGGCCAGCGGCCTGGCAGTCGCCGGTGCCTGCGCAGCCGGCCTGCTGACTGGCTGCGGCGGCTCTTCCTCCGGCAGCGCTTCCGGCGCAGCCTCTTCCGGTTCCGGCTCCAGCTACACCATCCTGTACGACAGCCAGCCCGCTACCCTGAACTACCTGACCACCGGCACTGACCTTGAGATGGTCGTGGGCGCAAACTGCGTGGATACGCTGGTCGAGTACGACAACAAGGGCGTCATGCGCGAAGGCCTGGCCACCAGCTGGGACTGGGATGTTGACACCCTGACCTGGACGTTCCATCTGCGTGAGGAGAACTGGGTGGACTGCAACGGCGAGGTCGTGGCCCCCGTCACCGCACAGGACTTCGTGGACGCTCTGAAGTACGTCCTGACCCCGGACTACGCCGCCTCCAACGTGGGCCTCGTCACTGCTTACATCGCAGGCGCTGACGACTACTACAACTACCACCTCTATCTGAACAACGCCAACACCGGCGTCGTGGACGATGACGGCACCACCTACACCGTGGACGGCAGCGGCGTCGTCACCGTGACTGCCCCCGACTCTGACCCCGCCACCTACGCACCGGTGGACTTCGACGCCGTGGGTGTCACCGCTGTGGATGACCACACCCTGACCTACACCCTGACCTACGACTTCCCGGGCTTCCTGAGCCTGCTGTGCTATCTGCCCTACGAGCCCGCTTACGGCCCGCTGCTGGAAGAGACCGGCGACCAGTTCGCTACCAGCGCAGAGACCACCTACAGCTGCGGTGCCTTCTATCTGGCCGCCTACGAGTCTCTGGAGACCTGGGTCATGAAGAAGAACCCCGAGAACTACGACGCTGACAACGTCTTCATCGACACCATCAGCCGCATCTACAACGCCGAGGCCAGCGTCAACGGCCCCGAAATGATCAAGCGCGGCGAGATCGACGAGGCCACCATCGGCTCCGACATCCTCGACAGCTGGCTGTCCGACGACACCACCAAGGACATGGTGTCCATGGACCGCCCCAACACCAACTACACCTACTTCTATATGTTCAACTTCATGCCCTTCTCCCACGAGTTCTCCAACTGGAGCGTGGAGGGCATGGATGCCGAGTATGAGCCGGAGAACTGGGCCAAGGCCATCAACAACACCAACTTCCGCAAGTCTTTCCTCTACGGCATCAACAACTCTGTCACGCTGGCCGTCAAGGCACCCGAGGGCTACGACAACTACAAGCTGAACACCATCACGCCCCCCAGCTTCTGTGCCAACGCTGACGGCGTGGACTACCTCAAGTGCGGCGACCTGGCCAACATCACCGAGTTCTTCGACGAGGCCAAGGCCAAGGAGTACCGCGACGCTGCCATCCCGGAGCTGACCGCTGCTGGTGTGACCTTCCCCATCAAGGTGCAGATGCCCTACAATCCCTCTTCCACCGACTGGGACAAGCAGTGCCAGGTGTTCAAGCAGCAGCTCGAGGGTGTGCTGAACGACGGTTTCGATTTCATCGACATCATCATCACTGCCGGCCCCTCCGACAGCTTCCTGTCCAGCGTCCGCCGCAACGGCAAGTTCGCTTTCCTGCAGTGCAACTGGGGCGCTGACTACTCTGACCCCCAGACCGAGACCGACCCCTTCTATCAGGCCGAGGGCGCACGCGGCAGCCGCTACGCCTTCCTGCGCACCGGCGTCGAGGACGGCTTCATCACCGGCGACACCGCGGACGCCGTCATGAACTACATGAAGGCCATCGAAGAGGCTGTCAAGATCACCGACGACATCAACGCCCGCTATGATGCCTTCGCCAACGCCGAGGCTTCCCTCATCAACAATGCCCTCGTCGTCCCCATGGGCATGAGCATCCCGGCCTACATCGCCACCCGTCTGAACTACTGGGAGGGCCAGTACGCTTCCACCGGCTTCTCCAACAAGCGTCTGAAGGGCATCCACGTCCTCGACCACTACATCTCCATGAGCGAGTACGAGGCCAACCGCGACGCCCGCTAAGATTTTTTGAGTCTGTCTGCTCCAAAGCTCTCCGTTTTCCCACGGGAAAGCGGAGAGCTTTTCGTTTCTGAAGCCTCTTACATGAATTTTTGTAACGAACTTTGCTAAATCACTTTCCAAAAGTGGTTTTTTGTTGTATTCTATTCCTATCCGACATTTATTTTATAAAAGAGAGGGGTGCGCACAGATATGCTCAAATATCTGGCGAAACGCATCGGGCGCTCGATACTGACCCTGTTTATTATCGTCACGCTCGTTTTCTGCCTTTTGCGGCTGATGCCGGTGGAAGGCTATTTTGCTAACTACGAAAAAATGACCGAGGCCCAGATACAGGCCGGCTTACAGTCCATGGGCCTGCTGGACCCGCTGCCGGTGCAGATCGGCCGCTTCTGGGTCAATATGCTCCACGGCGACCTCGGCGTGAGCCACATCTATAAGGTCAACGCCTCCGTCACCGGCATCCTCGCCAAGAAGCTGCCCATCTCCATCCAGATGGGCGTGTACGCCATGCTGCTGAGCCTTGTCATCGGCATCCCGATGGGCCTGTTCATGGGCCGCTTCAAGAGCCGCTGGCCCGATAAGATCGGCACGGCCATCATCGTCCTCATCCAGGCTGTGCCTGCGGCAGTGTATTATCTGTACATCCAGATGTACGGCACCACCGCGCTGAACGTGGGCCTGCTCTTCGACGCCTCCAACTGGAAATACTGGGTGCTGCCCGTCTGCTCCATGAGTCTGGGCAACGTGGCGTTCTACGCCATGTGGCTGCGCCGGTACATGGTGGACGAGAGCAACAAGGACTATGTCCGCCTTGCCCGTGCCAAGGGCGTGAGTGAAAACAACATCGCCCTGCGCCACATCTTCCGCAACGCAATGGTGCCGCTGGTGCAGTATATTCCCTCCGCCTTCCTGAACACTGTGGTCGGCTCCATCTACATCGAGAGCCTCTACAGCATCCCGGGCATGGGCGGTCTGCTGGTCACCTGTGTCCAGCGCCACGACAACACGATGGTGCAGGGCATCGTTCTGCTCTACGCCTGCGTGGGCATCATCGGCCTGATTCTGGGCGACCTGCTCATGGTGCTCATTGACCCCCGCATCAGCTTTGGTAAGAAAGAAGGTGGCCGATAATGCTTTTCCGAATGAAAGATGAAAAAGCACACCAGCTCGAGGCAGAGCTGGATAAGTTACAGGCGGACGGCCCCGCCGCATGGGCAAAGCTGCCCGAAGAAGAGCTGTTCACCCCCGCCGGGTTCAGCGAGGAACGGGCCGAGGCCACGTCCTACTCCAACTACAGCTACTGGGGCAGCACCTTCCGCGCCTTCTTCAAGAACCGCGTGGCCGTGCTGCTGCTCGTCGCCCTCATCGCCGTGGTAGCCTTTGCATTTTTGCAGCCCTGCCTGCCCGGTCAGGCAGACCCCAACCTCTGCGCCGTGGACCCCGCCACCGGCATCCAGTACCGCAACATTGCCCCCGGTGAAAAGGGCTTCATCTGGGGTTCCAACGCCATCGGCCAGGACCTCTGGGCCCGCATCTGGGCCGGCGCCCGCACCAGCCTGACCATCGCCTTCTTCGTGGCCCTCATCGAGGCCGTGGTGGGCATCACGGTGGGTGTGCTCTGGGGCTATGTCCGTCAGCTGGACTTCTTCTTCACCGAGCTGTACAACATCTGCGACAACGTGCCTTCCACCATCATCCTGATCCTTATTTCCTACGTCGCCAGCCCCAGCGTCCAGACGCTGATCCTGGGCATGTCCATCACGGGCTGGATCGCCATGGCGCGTTTTATCCGCAACCAGATCCTCATCATCCGTGACCGTGACTACAACGTGGCATCCCGCTGCATCGGCACCCCCACCTCCCGCATCGTGGTGCGCAACCTGCTGCCCTACCTCGTGTCGGTCATCATGCTCCGCATGGCCCTGACCATCCCCGCCGCCATCGGCAGCGAGGTCTTCATCACCTACATCGGCCTCGGCCTCTCTGTCGAGGTGCCTTCTCTGGGCAACCTCATCAACGATGGCCGCAAGGTCATGATGCAGGCCGGCCTGCGCTATCAGCTGCTCTACCCCACCATCATCCTCAGCTTCGTCACCATCGCGTTCTACCTCATCGGCAACGCTTTCTCTGACGCAGCCGACCCGAAGAATCATCTGCAGTAAGGAGGAACAGGCATGAAAAAGAATGAACTGATCCTCTCTGTGCGGGATCTCAACATCAAATTCAATCTGCGTGGAAAGATCCTCCACGCCATCCGGGGCATCGACCTCGACGTCTACCACGGCGAAGTCCTCGCCATCGTGGGCGAATCCGGCTCGGGCAAGAGCGTGTTCACCAAGTCCTTCATGGGCCTGCTGGACTCCAACGGCTCCATCACTTCCGGCACCATCGACTACTTCGGTGCCGACGACCACCAGCCCATCCGGCTCTCCGAGTTGAAAAAGGAGAAGGACTGGCTGAAAGTCCGCGGCCACGAGATTGCCATGATCATGCAGGACCCCATGACCAGCCTGAACCCTCTGAAGACCATCGGCGACCAGATCATGGAGGCTGTGGAGCTCCATCAGGGTCTCAAGGGCGCTGCCGCCAGGGAGAAGACCCTTGAGTACCTGCGGGATGTCGGCATCGCCGACCCGGAAGTGCGCTTCAAGCAGTATCCCCACGAGTTCTCGGGCGGTATGCGCCAGCGCGTCGTCATCGCCATCGCTGTGGCCTGCAACCCGCAGATCCTGATCTGCGACGAGCCCACAACGGCTCTGGACGTGACCATTCAGGCCCAGATCCTCGAGCTGCTGAAGGAGATGCGGGTCAAATATAACCTCACCATCATCCTCATCACCCATGACCTCGGCGTCGTGGCCAACATCGCCGACCGTGTGGCCGTTATGTATGCCGGCGACATCGTGGAGATCGGCACCTCGGATGAAATTTACTACGACCCCCGCCACCCCTACACCTGGGCGCTGCTGTCCAGTATGCCCCAGATGGGCGTAAAGGGCGAAGACCTGTTCAACATCCAGGGTACGCCCCCGAACCTCTTCACGGAAATTCACGGTGACGCTTTCGCGCCCCGCAACCCGCTGGCGCTGAAGATCGACTTCGTCAAGCGTCCCCCTTATTTTGATGTCAGCACGACCCACCGGGTCAAGACCTGGCTTCTCGACCCCCGCGCACCCAAGATAGAACCGCCCGCCGCTGTGCGGATGCTGCAAGAGGAGGGCAAATAACATGGCAGACGAACGCGAAGTTCTGGTCGAGGTAAAAAACCTCGAAGTGACCTACGGCTCCGGCCGCAAGGCTTACAAGGCCGTCAAGAACGCAAACTTCACCATCTATAAAGGCGAGACCTTCGGTCTGGTGGGCGAGTCCGGCTCGGGCAAGACCACCATTGGCCGGGCCATCATGCGCATCCTGCCCACCTCGGGCGGCGAGGTGTTCTATAAGGGCCAGAAGATAAACGGCAAGATCTCCCATGCGCTGGACAAGCAGGTCATCAAGGAAATTCAGATGATATTCCAGGACCCCCAGTCCTCCCTGAACGAGCGCGCCAAGGTGGGCTACATCGTAGGCGAGGGTCTGATGAACGTCCGGCCCGACCTCTCCGCCGCCGAGCGGGACGAAAAAGTCCGTCAGGCGCTGCTGGATGTGGGCCTGCTGCCCGAGTTTGCGTCCCGCTTCCCCCACGAGTTCTCGGGCGGCCAGCGCCAGCGCATCGGCATCGCCCGGGCTCTCATCGTGGAGCCGGAATTCATCATCGCCGACGAGCCCATCTCGGCACTGGATATGTCCATCCGCGCCCAGGTCCTGAACCTTCTGCGCCACATGCAGAAAGAGCGCGGCATCACCTACCTCTTCATCGCCCATGACCTCTCCGTCATGCGCTACATCTCCGACCGCATCGCCGTCATCCACAAGGGCGACATCGTGGAGCTGGCCGACGCCGAAGAGCTGGTGACCCACGCCATCCACCCCTATACCCGCAGCCTGCTGTCGGCCATCCCCATGCCCAGCCCCCGCCGCGAGCGGCAGAAAAAGCTGCTGGTCTATGACCCCTCCATGCACGACTACTCCACGGAGGCTCCCCAGTGGCGGGAGCTTCGGCCCCGTCACTGGGTGCTCTGCAGCACCTCCGAGGCCGAAGACTGGTGCCGGGAATCGTAAACTTTTTCTTGCGTTTTTCTCATTGTTGCCTCTCTGTTTATTGACTTTTGTTCTCTGCTCTACTACAATAACAGGAGTGGCTTTGTAACAAAACGAAACAAAACATTGGCCCCCGCGCGGGTCTACAAACATAAAGGAATGAGAAATTGATGACGACGCAGAATCCTGTTTACGCATCCCAGGCCAAACCCTGGCTCAAATACTACGCTCAGAAGTACATCGACCAGACCCTGCCCACCCTTTCGGCATTCGATTTTGTCTGCCATCGGAACCAGAACCATCTGAACGATACGGCACTGGACTACTATGGCCGGAAGTTCACCTACGCCGACCTCATCGTCAACGTCAAAAAGACTGCCGCCGCCCTGCGGGGCGTCGGGGTCAAAAAGGGCGACATCGTGACGGTGGTCAGCGTCATGACCCCTGAGGTCATCGCCCTGTTCTACGCCGCCGACATGATCGGCGCTACCCTGAACCTTGTGGACCCCCGCTACAGCGTCGAGGGCATCCATGAGTATATCGAAGAGGTGGACTCCCACCTGCTGGTCTGCCTGAACGTCGTGTACGAGCGCTGCCGTCAGGCCGCAAAGCGCACCAACGTGGAAAAGGTCATCGTCCTCTCTCCGGCCGACTCTCTGCCCCCGGTGATGGCCGTAGGCTACAAGCTGACCACCCCCGACAAGAACAAATATGCTTCCAACGTCATCCGCTGGAAGCAGTTCATCAAGGGCGGCGAGGGCCAGAGCACCACTGCGGAGCCCTATGACCCCGACCACGCCTGCATCGTCGTCCACACCGGCGGCACTACCGGCTCCCCTAAGGGTGTCATGCTCACCGACAACTGCTTCAACGCTCTGGCACAGCAGTTCCGCGCCTACGACAAGCTGTTCCACCGGGGCCAGAAGCTCATGAACATCATGCCCCCCTTCATCGCCTACGGCTACGCCTGCGGCGTCCATCTGCCGCTGGTGCTGGGCTTCACGGTCATCATCATCCCCAACCTCGACCCGGCCAAGCTGGGCAGTCTGGTGCTGAAGTACAAGCCCGAGCATATGTTCGGCGTGCCCTCCCACTACCAGCAGCTGGCCGCTGACCCCAAGCTGCGGGATAAGGATCTCTCCTTCATCCTCAACTACGCCGCCGGCGGCGACTCCATCGCCCGGGGCGCAGAGCAGACCGTCAACGACTTCCTCGCCGCCCATGGCGTCCGCTATCCGATCGCCAAGGGCTACGGCATGACCGAGGTGGCCTCCGCTGCCACCGTCGCCGCCGGCTCGAACAACAAGCTGGGCAGCGTCGGCATCCCGATGGTCAACACCCTCGTCGCCGCCTTCGAGCCGGGTACGGACAAAGAGCTGCCCATCGGCGAGCGCGGCGAGCTGTGCATCTCCGGCCCCACCACCATGAAGGGCTACTACAACAAGCCCGACGAGACGGACATAATCCTCCGCCGCCACCCCGATGGCCGCATCTGGGTCCACACCGGCGACATCGGATATCTGGACGAGGACGGTTTCGTTTATCTCGACTCCCGCATCAAGCGTCTCATTATCCGCCACGACGGTTTCAAAGTCTTCCCCTCCATGATAGAGAACGTCGTCAGCCGCCACCCCGCTGTGCATCAGTGCTCTGTGGTGGGCTGCACCGACAAAGACCATGTGCAGGGCCGTTTGCCCTTCGTCTACATCGTGCTCAAGGCCGACACCACCGCCAAGAAAAAGCAGGTGATCCGGGAGCTGGAGCGGATGTGCGCCGAGGAGCTGCCCGAATACGTCCAGCCCGTGGCCTACAAGTTTATTTCCAGTATGCCCATGACCCCTGTGGGCAAGGTCGATTACCGTCAGCTCGAAGCTGACATCTCCCCCCGCGACTATTGATTTTCATGAAAGGACTCTTCTGCCATGAACAAGCGTTTTGCAAGTCTGGCGGTCTCTGCCCTGCTGCTCGTCTCCCTGCTCAGCGTCCCCGCGCTGGCCGAGGGGACCGAGGCCGCTGCGGACGCCGCCGGCGATGATCATGTCATCGTCACCCTGAACCCGGAGGCTGCCCTGCAGCCCGAGACTCCGGCGGAAGCCGCGGCTTCTGCCACCGAGACGGCTCAGGCCGACCCGGTCCCTTCTGCGGACGACGCAGAGGAGGCAGCGACCGCTGCCGAGGCCGAGGTCAAGGCTGATGGCACCAAGGACGAGCAGCTCACCTACGTCGCACTGGGCGACAGCATCGTGTCCGGCGTCGGTCTGGCCGATGTCCAGTACAGTGCGCGCTCCGGCTACAGCGTCGATATGGCTCCCAACTTCCATGGCTACTCTCCCGACTGCTATGTCGGCAAGGTGGCTGCAGCTCTCGGCCTCGACCGTGACCACGCCATCAACCTCGGCCTGCCGGCCCTGACGGCTCCCGACCTCGCGGACATGATCCGGTACGGCAAGATGCCCCAGATGAACATGGCGTCCGGCTGCGAGTACAACTACCCTGAGTTCCAGGACTACATCCGCAAGGCCGACGTCGTCTCCGTCCAGATCGGCTCCAACGACGCCTTCGTCCCCTGCATCGTGGCTCTGGGCAACGCCACCAACTGGAAGAGCGAGAAACTGGCCGCTACCATTCTGGCCGGCGACCTGCGCAATGAAGGTTCCGGCTCCACCATGTCCACCATCTACCGCAGCATCAAGGCGATGGATCTGACCAAGGCCGAGAGGGACGCCACCTGGAATCTGCTCTTCTCCGGCATGAGCAAGATCTGCGACGAGACTTACCCCAAGACCACCGCAGCCCTCATCTCCATCGTGCAGGAGATCCGCAATCTCAACCCGGATGCCCAGATCATCCTCGTGGGCTACACCAACCCTGTGCCGCTCATCCCCTGCTGGCGCAGCTACTTCAACAAGCTGAACAAGTTTGAGAAGCAGATCGCCAAGACTTATAACCTGACCTATGTGGCCATCCCCAACACGGAGACCACCATCGACGTGCATCCCACCATCAAGGGCCACCAGTACATCGCCAACAAGCTCGTGAACGCCATCGAGAATCCGTGATCAACAAATACAGCAAAGCCCCCGTTTCCAGCTGGAAGCGGGGGCTTTTTCCTGCAATACGTTATGCAGCCAGAGCCTTTTTGATGTTTTCAAAGACGGTGTCGCTGTCCTCACAGCAGACCATGACCACCTCGCCGGTGGGGACAGTCGCCACGCGGGCGGCAGAAGCGATCTGGTACTGGTCTTCGAGGTAATGCTCCATGGACTTCTGCTGGCTCTGGACATAGGCATCCATCGCATCCACCACGTCCTGCGTCTTGCCCTCGGCGGGCTTGACGATGGCCACGCCGTAGACTCTGACCATCATGCCGGACACCGAGGCGGCGAAGTCTTCGTACATATCGTCCTCGAGGCCCAGCAGAGGCATCATCATGTTGGCCACCTCGTCGGAGAGCTGGTCGGCCTCATACTCGGCGCTGTAGCCGTACTGGGCGGTGAACTTGCCGTCCTCGCCTTTGGTGAATATCATCTCATACTCGTTGTCCTCGTCGCTGCGGGCGTCGTGGAGGATCTGGGTGTAATCTTTCTTCGCGGCAGAAGACGCGCTCCCGGAGCTGCCCGACGCGCCGCAGCCCACCAGAGCCAGCAGCATGACGCCGGCCATCAGACAAGCAATGATACGTTTCATATTCAATTTATCCTTTCGTTCGCAGGGTGAGATTTTCGGTGTGCAGTGATAGTATTTGATGTTTTATCCCTGCTATTCGGTAAACGACCCACGGCGGGCGAAAATTGCACCCACAAGTGTAACAGTTCTATGAACGCTTACAGCATCATGGCCTCAAGGTCACCGTGATTGACGGGCGTCGAGAGGATGATCTGGGTACTGGTGGTACCCAGCTTCTGGAACTGTAAGATGAGGTGTTCCAGCTGGGGCATACTGCCGCAGCTCACCTTGATGAGGAAGGTGTAAGCGCCCGTGACGTGGTAGCACTGCAGCACCTCTTTGCTGTTCTTCATCAGCTCCACCAGCTCGTCCCGCTGGGACGGGGCCACCGAGAGGCTGATGAGAGCATCCACATAGACCCGGTCGGACGGGCGGTTGAGCATCACGGTATAGCCGCTGATGATGCCGTCCGTCTCCAGCTTGTGGATGCGGCTGGAGACAGCGGGACTGGTCAGCGCCACCTTTTCGGCGATCTCCTTCACCGGCATACGGGCGTTCTTTGCGAGGAGGGCGAGAATCTTGCGGTCCAAATCGTCCATAGGAAAAGTACTCCTTTTGAAATATGTTACATTACATAAAATTTTTTGAAAGTAAAGTTTTATTGTTGTAGCAATAGTACAAACTGTGCAAAAATCAGTTTTCGTTTTGCCGTCTTTAATTATATAAAGTTTTTGTCAAAAAGTAAAGTGCTAAATTAAAGCGAAACCAAATTTTTGCATTTGACAAGAAAACAAATTCGGGTATAATACATACTGCAAGGTAGCGTCACTGAAGTTCTGATGTACCGCCGGGGATCCCGGTGTTCGGGTACGATATGCTGCCGACTGATCACGCGATTCACCACTTTATATACTTTCCCACCCCTCTATACACAAAAACCCGCTGCCAGGCGGGTTTTTGTGTTTTATACAGGTTTTTATGGCTCTGCCAAGGCTCTCCCTTAGGGAGAGCCTTTTTAACGGTATCTTACACGCCAAAGGCCCCCATCCGGCAGATACCGGATGGGGGCCTTTGGCTGTTTATACTTGAAAAGGGAGCGAATAGCCTGATCATTCTTCGGTGCGGGTCTTCTTGAGCAGGCTCAGGATGACCGCACCCACGACGCTGCCGACCGCCAGAGCCACACAGTACATCACGGCATGGTCAACCACCGGGAAGACGAAGATGCCGCCGTGAGGGGCGCGGAGGGCGCAGCCAAAGGTCATGGACAGCGCACCGGAGAGGGCTGCGCCGATGACACAGCTGGGCAGGACGCGCAGCGGGTCAGCCGCTGCGTAAGGGATCGCGCCCTCGGTGACGAAGCAGAGGCCCATGATGTAGTTGACGATGCCGTTGCGGCGCTCGTCGGGAGTCCACTTCTTGGGGCAGAAGGTGGTGGAGAGGGCGATGGCAATGGGAGGCACCATGCCGCCCACCATGACAGCGGCCATGACCTCATAGTTGCCGGAGGCGAGGGCTGCGGTGCCGAAGACGTAAGCCGCCTTGTTGAAGGGGCCGCCCATGTCGATGCTCATCATGCCGGCCACGATCGCGCCCAGCAGGACCTTGGAGGTGCCGCCCATGGCGTTCAGCCAGTTGGTCATGGCGGTGTTGATCATGCCCATGATGGGGTTGATACCGCACATGACCGCGCCCACGATGAGGATGCCGCCCAGCGGGTAGATGAGCATGGGGCGGATGCCGTTCAGGCTGGCGGGGAGCTTTTCGGTGATCTTCTTGAGGAACTCCACCACATAACCGGCCACGAAACCAGCCAGCAGAGCGGCCAGGAAGCCGCCGGAGATGCCGGTGGTCTCACCGGCTGCGATACCGGCGAAGTTGGTGCCGTTCATGGCCAGCACGCCGCCTGCGAAGCCGACAGCCAGACCCGGACGGTCCGCGATGGACATGGCGATGAAGCCCGCCAGAATGGGGAGCATATAGCTGAAGGCCGCAGAGCCCACCGTCTTGAAGAAAGCGGCCAGCGGGGTGTTCATGCCGAAGTTGGAGGGGTCGATGCTGTAATCGTCCAGCAGGAAGGCCAGCGCTATCATGATGCCGCCGCCCACCACGAAGGGCAGCATATGGGAGACGCCGTTCATTAGGTTCTTGTAGAGGCTGCGGCCAAAGCTGTCGGAGGCAGAAGCGTCCTCCGCGGCCTGTGCGCCGCCCTTAGCGTGGAACTCCGGCACCTCGCCGGAGGTTATCTTATGGATGAGCTCTTCGGGCTTATGGATGCCGTCGTCCACGCGGGTGAAAAGAACGGGCTTGCCGTCGAAACGGGCCGTCTCGATCTTCTTCTCCGCTGCCACGATGATGCCGTCGCAGTTGGCAATTTCATCTTTCGTCAGGATGTTCTTTGCGCCGTCGGAGCCGTTGGTCTCGACTTTGATGGTCACGCCCATCTTGGCACCGGCCTTGTTCAGGGCTTCAGCGGCCATGTAGGTGTGGGCGATGCCGTTGACACAGGCGGTGACGGCCAGCACACGGTAGCCTGCCTGCTCGATCTCCTGGTCGGTGAAGCTCTCGTCGCCGAACTGGGCTTCTTCCTGCGCGTCGATGGCGGCGAGGAAGTCTTCCGGGGTCTTGGCGGTGCGCAGCTTCTCCACGAAGTCCTCGTTCATGAGCATCTGCATCATACGGGCCAGCATATCCACATGGAGGCTGCCGTTCTTGGGGGCTGCGATGGCAAACAGCAGGTCGGTCTTGCCGTCGTCCTCGGCATTATACTGCACCGGGGTCTTGAGGCGGAGGGCCGCCAGACTGGGCCGGGTCACGCAGTCGCACTTGGCATGGGGGACGGTGATGCCGTTATCCACATAGGTCGAGCTCTCGTCCTCGCGCTCATACAGGCCCTTTTTGTAGGCTTCCTTGTCTCTGATGTTGCCGTGGGTCGCCTGCAGCTCCACCAGACGGTCGATGATCTGGCTGCGGTCCTGCTGGGCTTCGTCCAGCGCGATGGACTGTGCCGTAAACAATTCCGTGATTCGCATAGTGTGTCTCCTCTCCTTGTTTCCTTCTATCGCTCAAATCGTCGCCAGCAGAGCGTCGATCTTTTCCTTCTTTGCCAGCCCGAGGCTGAACGCAGTGGCACTGCCGCAGGCGGTACCCAGACGCAGGGCTTCCAGATAGCTGCCGCTGCGCAGGTAGCCTGCCACGAAACCGGCCACCATGCTGTCGCCTGCGCCCACGCTGTTGACCACCTTGCCCTTGG
>OOCX01001084.1_pt1 | contig 18066 bp, 16 predicted proteins | sample 1671231 | NCBI WGS metagenome assembly OOCX01 (sample SAMN06348135, study PRJEB24527) | human gut metagenome | biome: human gut; feature: ankylosing spondylitis patient; material: feces | host: Homo sapiens | place: China | collected 2015-10 | reverse complement strand
CTTTGTCAGGAATTAATCTTCAAACTGACAACTATTTTCAGTACACTTCAAACGCCCTTGCGTTTGAAGTAAAACGTACTTGCGTTTTATCACAAACGCACTTGCGTTTCAGGTAAAACGCCCTTGCGTTTTTCTCACACTCCGCCCTATACCCCATACCTTGTTCCAGAATTGTTACAAAATCCGCCGATATGCCCACTTTTTCATTGATTTCCACCCTTTTCACCGACAAAAACCCCTCTATAAGTTGAATAAACCAAAAATAAGGCTTAATTTTGCGGCTGATTATCGGCCGCTGTGTTTACCGCCCCCAATCCATAGCTGGGAGTGGTAACGGCGAAGCACACCCTATGCGCAGGGAAATTCCTTTAGAAAAATCATAACAAAACCCAATGAAAAGATGAAGATACACAAAGTAATCTGCATGCTGACATTGTCCACCCTGCTGGTGAGCGGGTGTACGTCTTACAAAAAAGTGCCGTATCTGCAAGATCCGGAAGTAGTAAACAATTACGGCAAGGAAATTCCTTTGTATGATGCAAAAATCATGCCCAAGGATATTTTAAGTATCACTGTAAACACAACCGACCCTGCAGCTGCCGCCCCTTTCAATTTAACAATGCAAACGGCCTACAATGTGTCATTAGGGAGCTCCAGTGTCTCATCACAGCCCACCCTACAACAGTATTTAGTCAACAACCAAGGAGAAATAGACTTCCCAGTACTAGGACGTTTAAAAATAGAAGGGCTGACAAAAAATCAGGCAGAAGATCTTATACGAGAAAAATTGATTCCCTATTTAAAAGAGACTCCAGTAGTTACTGTACGTATGGTTAATTACAAAATCTCAGTTTTAGGTGAAGTAAATAAGCCTGGCACCTTTACCGTAACCAATGAAAAGGTAAACGTACTCGAAGCTTTAGCCATGGCGGGCGACATGACCGTATATGGTGTACGCGAAAATGTAAAACTGGTACGTGAAGATGCCAATGGCAAACGCCTTATTCAAACCCTTAATTTAAATGATGCAGACCTTGTGCTTTCACCCTATTTCTATCTCCAGCAGAACGATATTCTCTATGTAACTCCCAATAAGACCAAAGCACGCAACTCTGATATCGGTAACAGCACCACCATCTGGATAAGCGCCACTTCCATTCTGGTGTCTATTGCCAGTTTGTTAGTAACTGTATTCAAGTAATAATTCAATCCAAACCACCCATTTCGCTTATTATGACTGACGAAAAATATGAAAACAACTTCCTGTCGGAAGATGAAAAGCCAATAGACTACAAAGCTCTCTTTTTTGAATACCTGATGTATTGGCCTTGGATTATAGGCTGTGTTGTAGTAATGAGCATTGCCATGTATGCCTATCTCCGCTACAAAGCACCGGTATATAATGTGAACGCCACCGTACTTATCAAGCAAGGCGACCAGACTAAAAATTCTTCAGCTTCTCCCATGCAGGCCATGCAAGATTTAGGCATGCTCAGCATGGCCAGTAATTTCGACAACGAGGTGGAAATTCTCCGTTCTCGCACCCTTATCAAGAAAGTAGTCAACAAACTGAACCTCTACATCAGTTATAAAGAAAAACAGACCTTCCGCTATCCGGCCGATTTATACAAAACCTCTCCCGTACAAGTATGGACCACTCCTGAAGAAGCCGACCGCCTTTTTGGTCCGGTTACTTTAGAAATGACCTGTACTCCTGAAGGGAAAGTAAATGTAAAGACCAGTTACTACCCCGCCCCAGGTACAGATGAAATAACCCTTGACAAACATTTTGATGAACTTCCGGGCGTACTAACCACTCCTGTTGGTGTTTTCACTATTTCCGCCAACAGTGATTCTACACTTGCAAAAATAAATGAAACTCGCACCATCACGGCTACAGTAGTATCTCCTGCCGCCATTGCAGGAAGTTATGCCAATAACTTGACCAGCGAACCTACTTCCAAGACAACCACCATTGCTGCACTTTCTTTAAATGAAAGCAACCCTGCCCGCGGTGTAGATTTCATCAATATGCTGGTGGCTCTGTATAATGAAGACGCCAATAATGACAAAAATGAAGTGGCAGCCAAAACCGCCCAATTTATCGATGAACGAATCGGTATCATCAACCAGGAACTGGGTACCACGGAAAGCCAGCTGGCCAGTTTCAAGCAACAGGCCGGATTGACCGATTTGAGTTCTGATGCCCAACTGGCATTAAAGGAGAACTCTGCCTATCAGCAAAAACAGGCAGAAAATGCCACACAACTTCGTTTGGTAGCCTTTCTAAGAAGTTACATCAATGATCCCAAAAACGAAATGGAAGTAATTCCTGCCAATGTAGGACTTGCAGATGAAGGACTTAGCAGCCTGATTGTAAAGTACAATGATTTATTGATTGAACGTAAACGCTTATTACGCACCTCCAATGAAAGCAACCCTGCCGTAGTTCAACTGGATGCCGGCATCCGTGCTACCCGCGCCAACGTACAGACTACGGTAGACAATGTGGAAAAAGGACTGCTTATCACCCAGTCTGACTTGGATCGCGAAGGTAAGAAGTATGCCACCCGCATCAGCAACGCACCTACCCAGGAGAAGGAACTGATGAGCATCACCCGCCAACAGGAAATCAAAGCCAGCCTCTATTTGCTGCTGCTCCAGAAACGAGAAGAAAACGCCATCACCTTGGCTTCCACTGCTACCAACGGACGTATCATCGAAGAAGCAATGGCTGGAAATGCTCCGATATCCCCGAACAAAAAGATGTTCTACCTGATTGCATTAGTACTCGGCATCGGTATTCCAGTGGGAGTAATTTACCTCCGTAATCTGCTCCGTTTTAAAATTGAAAGCCGTGCCGATGTAGAAAAAATCACCGAAGTACCTATTGTAGGTGACATCCCTATGGCTGACACAAAAGGGAACTCAATTGTAGTTCACGAAAACCGCAATGATTTGATGGAAGAAGTATTTCGTTCCGTACGTACCAACATCCAGTACATGCTTCAGGAAAACCAGAAAGTAATTCTTTTCACCTCCACCAGTTCCGGCGAAGGAAAAAGTTTTACGGCCGGAAATTTGGCATGCAGTTTTGCTTTCATGGGTAAAAAAGTTGTCATTGTAGGACTGGATATCCGCAAGCCCGGTTTGAATAAAGTCTTTCAGATTTCCCATAAAGAAAAAGGCATCACCCAATATTTGGCCGATCCGGAACACACTGACTTACTTTCCTTATGTCAGCCCTCTACCACGTCTACTAATTTGTATATACTCCCAGGTGGTACAGTCCCTCCGAACCCCACCGAACTGGTAGCTCGAAAGGCACTTGACAAAGCCATTGAAATTTTAAAAGCAAATTTCGACTATGTGATTCTGGATACAGCCCCCATTGGCATGGTAACAGATACACAGTTGATTGCCCGTGTGGCCGACCTGAGTGTGTATATCTGTCGCGCCGGTTATACCCACAAAAGCCACTATGAGCTCATCAATGAACTAAAGAAAAACCATAAACTCCCGAACCTCTGTACACTGATTAACTGCATCGACATGAATCAGCGTAAAAACGGTTATTACTACGGTTACGGGAAATACGGGAAATATGGCAAATATGGCTATGGAAAGAAATATGGCTATGGCTATGGTTATGAAAAAAATAAATAAGTACATTCAATTTAACTATAATATGACCTATTTAAAATTAGATTGATTTATACTATACCATAAGAGACTAAACTATAAATATCTAAATATTAAGGCATAAGATGTCAACAGCTAATCGAGTTATTAAAAACACAGGCTTTCTTTATGCAAAAATGGGTATAACGATGTTTATCTCGTTATACACGACCCGACTTATATTGAATTCTTTAGGGGCCTCTGACTTTGGTATATTTAACATTGTTGGGGGAGCTATTTCCATGTTAGGCTTCCTTAACACAGCTATGGCTGGTGCCACACAACGTTTTATGTCCTATAGTGAAGGAGAAGGGAACAAAGAAAAACAAAAAAGTATTTTCAACGTAAGTTTCATTCTTCATCTTATTATATCTTTATTAGTAGGTGTAGCACTTCTCATTACTGGTTACTTTTTATTTGACAGTATACTTAATATTCCCACGAATCGTATTTTCGCCGCACAGATAGTCTATAGCAGTTTGATTATTAGTACTATGTTTACTATCATGACTGTACCTTATGATGCAGCCATGAACGCTCATGAAAACATGAAATATTACGCAATTGTAGGAGTATTTGAGTCATTGCTAAAACTTGCCGTAGCCTTTGTATGCGTATATACTAATTATGATAAATTAATCGTATATGGATCTTTAATGGCCTGTATCCCCATGGTTACATTAACAATTATGCGCATTTACTGCCATAGGCACTATGAAGAATGCATTATTTCCCCCAAAAAATACTGGGAAAAAGGATTAATGAAGGAAATGACATCCTTTGCGGGATGGAATTTATTTCAAACGGCAGCAGCCATGATAACAAATAATGGGGTGGGCATTGTTATGAATATGTTTTTTGGAACTGTTATTAACGCGGCGCAAGGTGTAGCTAATCAAATCTGTAGCCAATTAATGACTCTGACAAATAATTTATCAAAAGCCATCAATCCTATTATCACTAAAGCTGAAGGAGAAAAAGACCATGTAAAAGTTTTAAAATTTGCTTCGACGAGTTCGAAAGCGACCTTTTTCATAACATCCTTATTTGCCATTCCTGCTATTATTACTATGCCCACTTTGCTAACAATTTGGCTAAAAGATGTTCCAGACTATGCAATATATTTTGCGCAATGTCAACTAGTTATCGCAATGTGCGAACAACTAACATCGGGATTTAATACCGCTATAACAGCAACAGGAAACATAAAGAACATTTCTATAAGCAAATCCATAATAAAATTCTCCTACTTACCTTTATCCTATTTACTTTTTAAGGCTGGTATTTCTATAACCATTGTCTATCTTTTTTTAGTTATTATACAAGGAATTATAAATGGCTTATTAATACCCATATATTTCTTAAATACAAATTTTAAATTTAAATTCACTCAATACCTGCAAACTATTTTTGTCCCATCTATCTCCACAATTCTTATTGTTTTTGTTATAGGAATATTTTTAGATAGAATTTACAACAATTGGGCTCAAATTATTAGCGTTTTTTCATGTAGCATTATATGTAATGCTATTCTTTTCTATTTTATAAGTCTGAATAAAAACGAAAAAGTTATCATTCAAAATCTAGCTATAAAAATAAGAAAAATTATAACCCATGATTGAATTAAAGCACAAAGCTGACTGCTGTGGATGTACGGCATGCTATACAATATGCCACCACGATGCAATTAATTTTAAAGCAGATAAAGAAGGTTTTTTTTATCCTGTGTTTGATAAAGATAAATGCATTGAATGCGGCTTGTGTGAAAAAGTATGTCCTATTATCAAATATAAATCAGAACCTAAAATAGGAAATCCCGTTTTATATGCTGCAATAAACTTGAATCCAATGCAATATATGCAATCTTCTTCTGGAGGAATATTTATATTATTATGCAAATACATTATATCTAAGCAAGGTATTGTGTGTGGTGCTATTTATAATAATGATTTTGTTGTAAAACACGCCTTTGCCCAAACACTAGAAGAATGTAAAGCTTTTCAAGGCTCTAAATACGTACAAAGCGATTTAAAAGATATTTTCTATCAAATCAAATCTTATTTAAAAGCCGGGAAATATGTTCTTTTTTCTGGTACTCCTTGCCAAGTAGCTGGACTCAAATTATACCTACAAAAAGATTATGAAAATCTTTTTACTGTAGATATTATATGTCACGGCGTTCCTTCACCTTTAATATTTAAAGATTATTTAGAATTCATAAAAGGTAAAAATGAAATTAAATCTATAAATATGAAATCTAAATCAGTACAATATGGAACAGCAATACAAATAAATTTTAAGAACGGAAAGTCGATACGAAATACATTAAAAACAAATTTATGGTATAAATTATATTTTAAACATTATATAATACGCCCTTCATGTCATAAATGTCAATTTACCCACTATAATCGATCTGGTGATCTTACAATTGGAGATTCATGGGGATTAAACAAGTTCTATCCAAATTTCCATCCTAATAAAATGGCCTCATTAATACTATTAAATACCGTTAAAGGACATATCCTATATGATGAGATAAAATCTCAAATTGACAGCATTGCCATAAGGAAGGAAGAAAGCATTCAGCCACAATTACAAGAACCCACACAAATATCTCCAAACAGAAATAAGTTTTGGGACGATTATAGTCTGTTAGGATTTAAATACATAGCACAAAAATATCTAGGATTTACAAATTTCGCTAGAATAAAATTTCAAATAAAAGCAATTTTGAAAATCTTTCAACAATAAAAATAAATAGGTCTCATACGTTTATATTAAAATTTTCTATGAAAATAGGAATTATCACATTTCACAATGCACTCAATGCTGGTGCAGTATTACAAGCATATGCCTTACAAACAGTATTGACACAATTAGGACATCATATTGAATTTATTGATTATGCCCCTATAAAAAGATATACATTAAAAGATTTTATAGCCAAATCGCCTAAAAATATATTACACAAATGGCATAACATCTATAACAGAATAAAATACTCAAGACATAGAAGGTTTAACAAAGTACTTCAATTAGGAGATAAGACTTATTTATCATATGATAATTTAAGAAATAGTCCACCTAATTATGATCTTTATATAGCTGGAAGTGATCAAATATGGAACTTCAGTACATATATTTCTCCAATTTATACACTCGATTTTGTTCCATTCAATAAGAAAAAGATAGCATACGCTGCCAGTATGGGACAATGTAATTTAGATAAAAGCTTATATAATATCTTTAAAGATAAAATACTAAAATTCGATGCTATCAGTTTGCGAGAGAAAAATGGAGTAAATTTCATACAAGAATTAGTCGGAAACAAAAAAAAGATATATCAAACATTAGACCCAACCCTTTTGATAAACGCCAATCAATATAATGATATTATTGATAAATGTAAAATGAGCAATAAACCTTTTATTAGCACATACATATTATCAAATATTGATGAGGATGATTCTGCAATAATTTCACAAATAAAGAAGACTTTAAAATTAGAGGTTATCAACCTCAGAAATCCAGATACAGGTATTAAACTAAAACAGGCTCAAAATATAATAGTAACCCCTTATCAATGGCTTAATTATATAAAAAATAGCAATTTCGTAATCTGTAGTTCATTCCATGCTGTGGTTTTCTCTCTTATTTTTCATAAACCATTTATAGCTTTAGTACCACCTACCAATAAGACTAAAGGAGGAAATATGAGAATTAATTCATTATTAGAAAATATCGGACTACAGAATCGGATTATTTATACTTTTAATCAAAAACAATTAGAAACAATAATTAATAATAATATTAATTGGGATGAAATTGATAATAAATTTCTACAGTTAAGGCAACCATCAATTGATTTTCTCTTAAAGAATATAAAATAATTTTTATATGTTTTCCATTATTATTCCATTATACAACAAGGCTCATACCATTATAAATACGTTGAATACAGTATTCAACCAAACATGCCAAGATTTCGAGATCATTATAGTAAATGACGGTTCTACAGACAATAGTCTTCAATTAATCAGGCAAAACTTTAACGATAAAAGAATAAAAATTATAAATCAAGAAAATGCTGGGGTAAGCGCTGCAAGAAATAAAGGAATCCAGGAAAGCCAAGGTGATTGGATTTCCTTTTTAGATGGTGATGATGAATGGCTTCCTGATTATTTAAAAGAAACTCAAAAGGCAATTCGAGATTACCCAAAAGCTACTATAATTATGACAGGAAGATATGTACAAAATTATGCAAGTCATAAACGATATAGCAATATCCCTACAAAACATTTAAACAAAATAAGCGAAATTAACTATTTTGAAAATCCACATGTGTATTCTCATATCAGCGCAACAACAGTAAAAGCCTCTATTTTAAAGCAATACTTTGAGAGTTGGGGAAGATTCATAGAAGGACAAAAATCCAATGAAGACTTTACCTTTTTATATAGAATAGCTTTACATGAACAGGTAGTTTATATAGGTAAAGCCCTTAGCATTTATAATGGAAATGTCTCAAACCAGACAACTTCAACAATAAAAGACCAGAAGGTTCTAGAAGATTATGTTTTATTTAACAATACTGTCATTAACGAATATAGAAATATAAACAAAAAGAATAAAACGTTTGAAATATTTATGAAATATGCTTTCAGACATAATATATTAAGGTATTTAAAAGAAAGGAAATATGAAAATATAAAATATATTCTTACAAACCTAACTAACAGCTCATTAAACATTCTCACTTACACATTTGAATATAGATTATTTTTAACTCAAACGCTAAATAAATTAGCAATTTCTTACATACTATTAACTAAATTAGTTTGGCGAACGCATAAATACCCTAGAATAAAATGAATATATTTAGTAAAATACATCGAAAAATATGGAGATTTTTAGTTCTAAAAGCCAGAAATAAAAGTATTTACCCATATTTATATCGTTCATATTGGCATTACTTGTTTCACGCAAAAAATGATAAAAATAATACCACATGTTATTATACTGCACGCCCAAATCCTGGAGCTGGAATTGGGCATCAAATAGCAAATTGGATTGCAGGTTTATGGTATGCACATCAATTTCATCTTAAATTTGCACATACCCCATTTTCTACACCCCAATGGGATGAATTTCTAGGATTCGGAGTAGGAGAAAAAACAGTAATGGAATTAAAAAAGGAAGGCTATAAAACGCGTAGATTACCTTTATTTAATGAAAATAAAGCTAAAGAAATAAAATTAAACTCCCAAATAATCCAATCATATAATGGTAAAAAAATTATTTTCGTAGCTGAACAAGATCAATTCTACCAAAATCAATATGGGGTAATTAATGAATTAAAGCATAAATTTTATTCAGCTCCTGCTAGAAAAAATGATCAATTAATTTATTCCAAAGAAAATTTCAACATCGCTATACATGTAAGAAGAGGAGATATTATGGCAGATCCAACAAATCCAAATCTAGCAATGCGATATCTAAGCAATGATTATTTTGAGAAAGTATTACAGCAAGTAATTAAAAATATAAAGACAAACAAACCTATTCATATATATTTCTTCTCACAAGGATCTCCTAACGATTATCCAGAATTTGCACAATATTCAAATTTACATTGGTGCTTAGATATGAATGCCCAAAATTCATTTCTTCATTTTGTATATGCAGATTTATTGATAACTAGTAAAAGTTCATTTTCCTATAAGCCAGCATTATTGAATAATGGAGTAAAAGTATGTCCAAAAAATTTTTGGCATGGATATCCTAATGACAATAAATGGATTCTTTGTAATAACGACGGTAGTTTTGATGCAAACGAACTAAAAAGATTAAACTTGAATAAATAACCAAAAAAGAAATATTAACTAAATCGTATATATAATTACGTATAGATTACTTACCTAATAAAACTAAAATAAAAAGGATTTATTCCTTCTAAATCACCTACCAATTAAAATATGAATTATTATGAATAATTTTAACATTCTAATCTTAAGAATATTGCATAAGTTATATACTAAAATTGCAGGTGAATATGTTCTTCCCATCCTCTCTCAAGAAAAAGATGCAGAAAAAGCATCAAGAATGATTTTTGATTTACTCAACAATGACCAACCATGTATGATTGCTCGATTTGGCAGCACAGAATTATCTGCCTTAAAAAATTATTTAGGTGTCAATGCACCCCATCATTCAGTAATACAATATATTAGAGGAAAACAACCAGAATGGTGGTGGAACGAAAATATCATGTCTCAAATGGAACAATGGAGTGGTTTTTTCCCATCTACTCCCATAAACATGCAACGTTTCGGAGACTTAATGATACAAGACATTAAGGAACTTGACTTACTTGGTTGCTGGATAAAAGATGAAGCCTATTTTGCTAACCAGTTGGCTCAAGTTAAGCGAGTCCATTTAAGATTGTTAGAACCATTTTGGAGCCAATCCCCTTGGACAAGAGCCTTAGAAGGTAAACGTATAGTTGTAGTACACCCATTTGCAGATACTATCTATAGACAATATAATAATAGGACCAAGTTATTTGAAAATCCTAATTTAATTCCTCAATTTAAGTCGCTACGTATCGTGAAAGCTGTACAAAGCTTAGGAGGAAAACACAATCAATTCTCTGATTGGTTCGAAGCCTTGAATTGGATGAAAAATGAAATAAACAAAGAAGATTATGATATTTGCCTCATAGGTTGTGGTGCATATGGATTCCCCTTAGCTGCAGAAGTAAAAAGACAAGGGAAAAAGGCCGTTCATTTAGGAGGAGCATTACAACTCCTATTTGGAATAAAAGGTAAAAGATGGGAGAATCCTAATTATGGCGTTAAAGAATGGGGGTTACCCCAAGGCATTTATTTAAAACTAATGAATGAATTCTGGACTACTCCAAATGAATCTGAACGCCCCGACAATTTGCAAAAAGTAGAAGGAGGATGTTATTGGTAAATAATAAGAAATGAAAAATTTTATTTATTATGGGACTCTACTTATAGGTATCAGCTCCATCATACAATGGTGTACACTTCCACTGAGCAACACTTTTATATGGTGGCTTATTTCTGGTATCTATATAATAGCATGTTATAAGCAAAAGATTCGAATAAACATAATCCCTATAAATCTATTTATAGCATATCTATTTATTTCTGCTATTTATGGAGCATTCTACATGGCTACTAACTATTGGGATTGGAAACTATTAGCATCAAACCTTTTATTTACATCTTTATTGCTTTGTACATATTATTTTTCAAACCCAATTCAACTTTCAAGGACACTCCAAGTATGGTATAAATATGGATGGATTATATTTATTTTTCTAATTCCATTTTTAGCATCTGACGCATTTGGAAGATACCTAATACCATATTCATTTCTCGCAATGTTTATCACTATAATAAAAAAGAAATACTATATTATTCTCATCGGAATAGCTTTTCTTATCACATATTATTGGGGATATGAAGATAGAAGTAGTACAATTAAATTTGTCGTTTCATTATGTCTTGGATTGAGTTTGATAATATGGAATATTTGGAAAAATATATCGGACAAAATCTTTAAAATTTTACATTGCATATTAATTTTGTTTCCAATAGTTTTTTCTATATTAGGTATAAGTGGTATATTTAACATCTTAAACATTAAAGAAGAATTAAATATTGAAGATACAGATAAACGCACAGAATACGGAGGACTTACAGATACACGTACTGGACTTTATGTTGAAGAAATAACATCTGCCATAGACCATAATTATGTCTTATATGGACGTTCTATTGCAAGAGGATATGATTCAATAATGTTTGGAGATGCTATAGACAAAGCCATGGGTATAAAAAGAGGAGAAAGACCACAATGTGAAGTTTGTATACTAAATATATTTAATTATATGGGAATTATCGGAGTTTTATTATACTTCTTGATATTCCTTTCGGCTAGTTATAAAGCCATATATCAGTCAAACAACCAATATGTAAAGATTATAGGACTCTACGTAGCATTTAGATGGGTCTATTCTTTTATTCATGATGGAATCGAATTTAATCTTAATTTCTTATTTATCATAATAAGTCTATCTATCTGCTATTCCCCTTATTTCCGAAAAATGTCCGAAAAAGAATTTAAACTTTTTATAAATAAATCTATTTAAAATCTAACAAATTATGAAAGTAGTAGCATTATTAACAGGTCGTGGAAACAACACTCTAAAAGACAAAAATGTATTACCTGTATTAGGAAAGCCATTGTTATATTATCCTGCTATGGCTGCAAAAAGTTGTAAATTGATTACAGACTTTTATGTTAGTAGTGATGACGATAAAATTCTAAATGCAGCACATAAGTGTGGCTACAAACCTATTAAAAGACCAGATGAACTAGCTTTGCCTACATCACAACATATTGATGCTATAAAACACGCTTTAAAAGTGATGAAAGAACAAGACAATGTAACGCCTGACATATTAGTAGTACTACTTGCTAATTCAGGAATCGTTAAAACCGAATGGATAGAAGAATCAATCAAAAATATCCTTCAAAATCCTCAGATTTCGGCATCGGTACCGGTCTTAGTCGAGATGGATCACCATCCATATAGATGTAAGAAATTACGGGAAGATGGATGTTTGGATACATGGTTCAACTTTGAAAATACACAAATATCAACAAATAGACAAGATTTACCTATCAACTTTGTACTCTGCCACAATTTTTGGACATTAAATCTTAAAGAATCACTCTACTCTGAAAAAAAAGGACAACAGCCTTGGACTTTCATGGGAAACAATATAAAGCCCATTGTTGTAAAAGAAAGTTTTGATGTTCATGATGAAGAAGATATAAAAAGAACAGAAAATTGGATTTTGAATGAGGGCATCAAATATGATGAATAAACTTTTCACTCTTTTTCAAAAAATCTTCTCCAAAATAATATTTTTATATCACTTATCTGAAATAAAAAAAGCGGAACAAGCTTCTAATTGTAAAATTAAGTTTGTTCCGCAAGGAGAAGGTGGAGTAATTATTGCACATCCTGAAAATTTTAAAATAGCTTCTACAAGCCACCTAAAATCAGGAACTTACATTGAATGTTCAGGGGGAGTAACAATAGGAGAATATTTTCACACTGGAAGACAATTAACAATTTTCTCGAGTAATCATATTTATGACAATGATAACTATATACCATATGATAAAAAATCCATAAACAAACCTGTTATTATTAAAGATTTTGTATGGCTAGGTTCTAATGTCACAATAGTTCCAGGAGTAACAATTGGTGAAGGAGTCGTTGTCGGAGCAGGAAGCGTTGTTACCAAAAGCGTACCAAACTATGCTGTTATCGGAGGAAATCCAGCGCAAATTATAAAATACAGAGATATCGATAAATTTCTAGAACTTAAACAGAAAAAATTATACTTTTAAATTATGACAAAAATCTTCTTTTTATGCCAAGCGAGCGGTGATATTATACACATATTACAAGAAGCACATAAAATTCATATAACCAACAATAATGTTTCTATAAAGGTTCTATGTTTGTATAAAGAGTTAATTGAAAGTTGGAAATTCCTATCTATCAGCTTCATTGAAATTGAATATTTTCCGCGATATTTTATTCCAATATCTCAACCATGGAAATTATTTTCATGGAGAAAAAAAGTTAATTCGCTTTTTAAAAAAGAAGGTTTTAATAATACTCAAGAAAATAGCCGTATTTATTTTACCTCAATATATGATGATCCTACTACTGCATATTATGTCCATAAACTTTATAAGTTAAAATATCAAATATATTATCTTAATCATTATGATGACAAACAGGCAATCATACCTGTTAACCATATTTCCATTAAAGATAAAATCAGATTATTATTATACAGATTTTTTACTAATATCAATTTTGATTTATATTACATGTCCGGAAGATGGAATGTTCTTCGTTTTCCAAAAGAAAAGTATCATTTTCCAGAAATCTCATCTGAAATAAATCATTCAATCTGCCAACAATATGCTTACACAATAAAAAATGAAAAAGGAAAATATATTTTATTATTTTCTCAACCTAATAGGGATTTTAGTCTCGTAAGTGATCAAGAATACAATTATATATATCAACAAGTTTCAGATAGATTAAAAGAAAAAGGATACTTTATTGTACAAAAGGGGCATCCTGTTATCGGATTATGTGAAAGCATAAAATCCCAAGCTGATATAATAATTCCAGCAACAATACCTAGTGAACTTATCAATTTAAGTTCTTTCGATGCATGTTATGGATTCATGACTATAGCACTTGCTTCTACGGCAAAATTAGGATCTCCGAGCTACTCATTCCTTCCTCTAGTAAAAAATCATACGACAGAAGCTTATAAAGGTGCTATAGATTTCGTCAATTCAAGTAGTGAAAATAAAATTAAATATATTAATAAAATTGAAGACATACAATAAATATAAAAATTGTATTCATAATATCAGACATACCTATAAGATTTAATATAATCTTGTATATTAACGGAAGAATACATCAAAATAAGACATGCAGTTAATTAATGAAAAAAATACAAATAACAAAACGATGAAAACAATAGCTATACTTCTTACTGTCTTCAATCGCAAAGAAAAAACATTAGAATGTTTAAAAAGAATTTATCAACAACTTAATATTGAAAACCTGAAGCTGGAAATTTATCTAACAAATGATGGTTGCACTGATGGTACTCCTGAAGCCATAAAAAAATTATATCCTGATGTTAACATAATAGAAGGCTCAGGAAATTTATATTGGAATCGAGGTATGTATACAGCCTGGGAAGAAGCTTCCAAGAAAAATTTCGATTTTTATTTATGGCTAAATGATGATACAATCATCTACCCTAATAGTATATCCTTTGCAATAAATGCCTCTCTACAAAAAGAAAATAAAGCTATCATTGTTGGAGCTACAGTCTCATCTACAGATAATATATCTACTTATGGAGGTAGATTAAAAAACAATTCTATTCCATCACTAAATAATTCAAACGACCTTACTCCAATCTCATATTTTAATGGAAATTTTGTTCTGATACCCAGATTTGTATTCAAAATATTAGGTAATTTAGATTATAATTTTCAGCATAGTAAAGGAGATTTCGATTACGGACTAAGAGCTCAAAAAAACAACATACAAATGTACCAACTTAATAAGTATATTGGGATTTGTGATTCACACCCAACACTAGATAGTTGGTGTAACCCTCAAATACCTCTACAAAAAAGACTTAAACTTTTAAATAGGCCGAATGCTATGCCTCCTAAAGAAACATTTTATTTTGATTTAAAACATAAAAACCATATAATAGCTTGTTGGCATTTCCTAACAGTCTATCTCCGTTGTTTTTTCCCTAGAGTATGGATTTGGCTTGGAAAAGCTTATCAACAATAATATTTTAAGATATGAAGAAACTTTTAATCTTTCATCCTTATTTAGCTCCATATCGGATTGACGTTTATAACAGACTTGCTAAAAAGGCACAAGTAAAAGTACTCTTAACAGGATGTCAATCCGAAATAAAAGGCCTAGGCTTTAATCTAGAAAATGTTAATAAGCTAGCCCAATTCAAATATGAATATTACAATAAAGGATTTTGGATTGGACGACACCTTATTTCATTCATCTACTATAAAAAAATAATCGAACTAAAACCTAATATTATCCTATCTCACGAACTTGGAGTAAATACTTTAATGGCCATATGCTTTAAACATTTTTTTAAATATAAAATTTTTACAACAATCGATGATTCACCAGCTATGGCAACACAATATGGAATTAATAGAAACCTCTTACGAAAACTGGTTTTTTCCCATATTGATGGAGTTTTAACTGTAAATCCTGAAGTTTGTGATTTTTTATCTCAAAAATATAAAAAGCTAAAGTGTCAATTTATATATTTTCCTATTATTCAAGACGATGTTGTACTATCACAAAAGATTGAAGCCTCAAAAAATGTTTCACAAAAGTATGTAAAACAATTTAACCTTCAAGGGAAAAAAATACTTCTTTTTGTCGGTCGATTGGAATATATAAAATCACCTGATAAACTCCTTGAAATTTATCATAAATACATAGATAAAGAAGAATCAAAACTTGTAATAGTAGGTGGTGGTAGTTTATATGAAAAATTAGCTGAATACATTAAAATTAATCATTTAGAATCTAATGTCATATTGACAGGAGCACTAACAGGAGAATCTTTATATGCATGGTATTATCTCGCACATATATTCATTCTTCCTAGTTCATTCGAGCCTTTTGGTGCCGTAGTAAATGAAGCTCTAGTTGCTGGCTGTCAAACCATAGTATCCAACAAAGTTGGAGCCTCATGCCTTATTAATAAAAAAAATGGTAAGATTTTTGATATAGAAAAAGATGATCAATTAAAAAATGCTATATCAGAATTGCTGTCAAGAGTTCCAATAGAAAAAGTACATCAATCTCTAATGGCAAAAACATTTAATTCATTCTTTAATGACTTAACAGATTTTATGTCTATATGATAGTAGTTAGCATAATAAAGAAAACAAGAGATTTATTTTACAAACATATAGTTTGGCGGAAATATGAAATAGGTAAAAATTTTCATTGTGGCAGAGGAGTGTTTATATGGGGACGCAACAGAATAAAAATTGGGAATAATTTTTATATCGGAAAATATTCTTCAATAGAAACAGATTGTATTATTGGAGATAATGTAATTATAGCTAACCACGTTGGTATTGTAGGAAAATATGATCACAACTATCAACAGGTAGGGACTCCGGTGAGATTAGCCAGTCAAATTAGAGATAAAGATTACTCTTGGAAAGGCATAAATGAAATTACTTACATTGGTAATGATGTTTGGATTGGTTATGGAGCTATTATTATGAGTGGCGTAAAAATCAATGATGGATCGATAATAGCGGCTGGTAGCGTGGTTACCCATGATACAGAGCCATATTCCATATATGCAGGTGTACCTGCAAAAAAAATAAAAAATAGATTTGAGTCTTCAACCGATTTAGAAAATCACATAAAAAAAACCACAAATAAAATATAAGATTATACATAAAATTACACAATGCAAAATCACGTAGTCATTATGGCGGGTGGAATCGGCAGCCGGTTCTGGCCTATGAGTGTACCGGAATATCCCAAACAGTTCATCGATGTGATGGGCGTAGGGAAATCATTGATACAGCTCACCGCTGAACGTTTTGAAGGAGTGTGCCCGAAAGAAAACTTTTGGGTGGTCACCTCCGAAAAGTATGTCGGCATCGTAAAGGAACAGTTGCCGGAGATTCCGACACAGCACATTCTGGCAGAACCGGAAGTCAGAAATACGGCTCCCTGCATCGCGTATGCATGCTGGAAAATCAAGAAGCAGTATCCGGAGGCAAACATCGTGGTCACCCCTTCGGATGCGCTTGTACTCGACAAGGAAGAGTTCAAACGGTGCATCAGTCAGGCGTTGGAGTTTACGGCCAGCTCGGAAGCCATTGTCACACTGGGAATGAAACCGACACGTCCGGAAACGGGATATGGATACATTGCCGCAACCGGAGAAGGACAGAACGGAATCTACAAGGTAGAAGCGTTCAAAGAGAAGCCGAACCTGGAAACGGCACAGAAATACGTGGCACAGGGAAATTATTTCTGGAATGCGGGTATCTTTGTATGGAACGTGCAGACCATTACCCATGCCATCGAGAAATATGCCCCGCAGATTGCCGGGGTGATGGAGAAGATGGCGCCGGATTTCTACACGGAAAAGGAAACGGAGACCTTGAAAGCGGACTTCCCTACCTGCGAAAAGGTATCCATCGACTATGCCGTGATGGAAAAAGCGGAAGGCATCCATGTACTTCCTGCGGAATTCGGATGGAGCGACCTGGGAAGCTGGGGCTCGCTGCACACATTGTTGCCGCAGGATGAGAACGGAAATGCATACGTGGGAAACAACGTGAAGCTATTTGGATGCCGGAACTGCGTGGTACACGTGGCAGACGAGCAGAAAGTGGTGTTAGAAGGACTGGACGGTTACATCGTGGCAGAAAAGAATGGAAGACTATTAGTATGCCGCCTGAATGAAGAACAACGTATCAAAGAATTTTCACAAGCATAAAACAAAAAACATTATTTGATTGATTCTACCATTATGGAAAGAAAAGTAGCACTAATCACAGGTATTACAGGACAGGACGGATCGTTTCTGGCTGAATTTTTATTGGAAAAAGGTTATGATGTACACGGTACTATTCGCCGCTCGTCAGTGGACTTCCGCGAACGTATCGCACATCTGGAAGGACAACCGAAATTTCACTTGC
>OOCX01001051.1_pt1 | contig 18411 bp, 9 predicted proteins | sample 1671231 | NCBI WGS metagenome assembly OOCX01 (sample SAMN06348135, study PRJEB24527) | human gut metagenome | biome: human gut; feature: ankylosing spondylitis patient; material: feces | host: Homo sapiens | place: China | collected 2015-10 | reverse complement strand
GTCTTTTGACTGCCCAGACCGGCAGAGAGCTTCCGTGGGGGACGCTTACCGGCATCCGTCCGACGAAGATTGCGCTCACGAAGCTGTATGATGGCTGGACGGACGAGCAGATCGAGACCTATATGCGCGAGACGTATTTCACCAGCAAGGAAAAGATCGATCTGAGCATCGACGTGGCGGAGCGCGAGAGACGCCTGCTGTCCACGATCGATTATGAGAATGGGTACAGCCTGTATGTGGGAATCCCGTTCTGTCCGACGACCTGCCTGTACTGTTCGTTTACGTCGTTTCCGATTGTGAAATGGGAAAAACGGATGGACCTCTACAAAGAGGCGCTTTTTAAGGAAATGGAATATGTGGCGGAGCAGATGAAGGATCGCCCGCTTTCGACCATCTATTTTGGAGGCGGCACACCGACCTCGTTAAATCCGCAGGATCTGGATGAGATCCTGACAAAGGTGGAAGAATTATTCCCGGTGGAACAGGCAGTTGAATTTACCGTTGAGTCGGGACGTCCGGACAGCATCACGCGCGAAAAGCTGCAGGTGCTCCGGAATCACGGCATTTCCCGTATTTCCATCAATCCGCAGACGATGAAGCAGGCGACGCTTGATCTCATCGGACGCCGTCATACGGTGGAGGATGTGAAGGAAAAATTCCTGCTGGCGCGGGAGCTGGGATTTGACAATATCAATATGGACCTGATCGTGGGTCTGCCGGAGGAGGCGATCGACGATGTCCGCCAGACAATGGAGGAGATCAAGGCACTCAGACCGGACAGCGTGACGGTGCATTCGCTGGCGATCAAGCGCGCGGCGCGCCTGAATATCTATAAGGAGCGCTACGGAAATCTGAAGATTGTCAATACACAGGAGATGATTGACCTGACCGCGCAGTATGCCGAGGAGATGGGACTGAAACCGTACTATCTCTACCGCCAGAAAAATATGGCGGGCAATTTTGAAAATGTCGGTTATGCGGTTCCGGGCAAGGAATGTCTCTATAATATATTGATTATGGAAGAAAAACAGACGATCGCCGCCTGCGGTGCGGGAACGACCACCAAGGTTTATTTCCCGGCAGAAAACCGGATTGAGAGGGCGGAGAATGTCAAGGAAGTTGAGCAGTATATCGACCGGATCGATGAGATGATCGGGCGGAAAGAGAAGCTGCTTGGACGAAGAGAGTAAAAACGAAAAATTCACAGATACAGGGTGTCAGATGCAGAAAAACACTTTGTAACAGAGAAACATAAAAATCCAGTTTCCAGCATGGAAAAGTGAAGTTTCCTTTGCACAGGAAATATGGTTGCAGAAAGACATAGAAGGAGTTTGACACATGGCTTTAAAGAAAAAACCAGTTACAGGCATGAAGGACATTCTTCCGGGCGAGATGGAGATCCGGGATTATGTGCTGAATATCATCAAAGATACCTACCGCGGATACGGCTTCTCGGCGATCGAGACTCCGTGCGTGGAGCACATTGAGAACCTGACCAGCAAGCAGGGCGGCGACAATGAGAAGCTGATCTTCAAGATCATGAAGAGAGGCGAGAAGCTGAATCTGGAGACAGCAAAGGAAGAGTCGGATGTAGTAGACTTTGGAATGCGCTACGACCTTACAGTGCCACTTTCAAGATATTATTCAAACAATGCCAACAACCTGCCATCGCCGTTTAAGGCACTTCAGATGGGCAGTGTGTGGAGAGCAGACAGACCTCAGAGAGGCCGCTACAGACAGTTTACACAGTGTGATATAGATATACTCGGAGAGCCAAGCAATCTGGCAGAGATAGAGCTGATTACAGCAACCACTACCACAATCGGAAGACTCGGTTTCGAGAACTTTGAGATAAGAATCAACGAGAGAAGAATCCTAAAGGCAATGGCTGCTTACAGTGGTTTCGCTGAGGAGGACTACGACAGCGTATTTATCACACTCGATAAGATGGACAAGATAGGAGTGGAAGGCGTTGCAAGTGAGCTTGCACAGGATGGCTACCCACAGGAAAATATTGACAAATATCTTGATCTGTTCAAGCTTTTGGAGCAGACAAGGGATGTCACTGAGGGTGTAAATATACTTTCAGAAAAGCTCGGTGAATATTTAGACGAAGAAGTGGTTACAAATATGACAGAGATAGCTACTGCTGTTAATGCCACAAAGGGAGCAAAGTTTGAGCTCGTATTTGACCCTACACTTGTTCGTGGAATGAGCTACTACACAGGAACTATTTTTGAGATATCAATGCCTGAGCTTGGCGCAGCCTGTGGCGGTGGCGGACGATATGACAAGATGATTGGAAAGTTCACCGGAAATGATGTACCGGCCTGTGGTTTTTCAATCGGTTTTGAGAGAATTATCCTGCTTCTCATGGAAAGTGGCTTCAAGATTCCTGAGAGTCCAAAGAAGGTGGCTTATCTGGTTGAGAAGAAATATCCGGCAGACAAGCTTGTTGATGTCATGAACCAGGCAAAAGACGCAAGAGCAAACGGACAGCAGGTGCTTGTTGTGCGCATGAACAAGAACAAGAAATTCCAGAAGGAGCAGCTTATGAAAGAGGGCTACGAGGAGTTTGTTGAGTTCTTTAACAGATAGGAATCTGATAAGCAGCAGTTTAGCTGTGTAGCAGTGGTACCAAACAGTTATTAGAATAAATATATAGTAGAAATATAAGGAGTATAAAATGGCAGAATCAATGCAGGGCTTACATAGAAGCCATAGATGTACAGAGGTATCAAATGCCAATATCGGTGAGAAGGTCACCGTCATGGGCTGGGTACAGAAGAGAAGAAATTTAGGAAGTCTCATTTTCGTAGATTTAAGAGACAGAAGCGGAATACTTCAGATAGTATTCGGTGAGGAAAATGTAGGTGCAGAGGGCTTTGAAAAGGCAGGCACCTTAAGAAGTGAGTTCGTCATCGCAGTTGAGGGAACTGTTCAGAAGAGAACAGCTGCTGTCAATGAGAGCTTAAAGACAGGTGATATCGAGGTTATCGCTACATCAATCAGAGTGCTTTCAGAGGCACAGACACCTCCATTCCATATTGAGGAGAATTCAAAGACCAGCGAGGACATCAGACTTAAATACCGTTATCTGGATCTTCGCCGTCCTGATATCCAGAGAAATCTCATGCTCAGAAGCAATGTGCTTCGCGTGATGCGTGACTTTATGGCAAACGAGGGTTTTTTGGAGATAGAGACACCAATCCTTTGCAAGTCTACACCGGAGGGCGCCAGAGATTATCTCGTGCCAAGCCGTATACACCACGGACATTTTTACGCGCTCCCTCAGTCACCACAGCTCTTTAAGCAGCTTCTGATGGCTTCAGGCTATGACAGATATTTCCAGATTGCACGATGCTTCCGTGATGAGGATCTGCGTGCAGACAGACAGCCTGAGTTTACACAGGCAGATATGGAGCTTTCATTTGTAGATATCGATGATGTAATCGAGGTAAATGAGAGACTGTTAAAGCACCTTTTTAAAGAGGTCATAAATGTGGATGTTGAGATTCCGTTTAAGCGTATGCCTTGGCAGGAGGCTATGGACAGATTTGGTTCTGACAAGCCTGATACACGCTTTGGTATGGAGCTTTGCGATGTTTCGGAAGTGGTAAAGGACTGTGGCTTTGGAGTATTCACAGGAGCTCTTGAAAACGGTGGCTCTGTCCGCGGTATCAATGTAGAGGGACAGGCAAAGATGCCTCGTAAGAAGATTGACAAGCTTGTAGAGCACGCAAAGGGCTGTGGAGCAAAGGGACTTGCTTATCTGTGCATCAATGAGGATGGCACATACAAGTCATCATTTGCCAAGTTTATGACAGAAGCTGAGCTTGATGCACTTGTTGCAAAGATGAACGGAAAGCCGGGAGATTTACTCCTTTTCGCAGCAGACAAGAATAAAATCGTATGGAATGTACTTGGAGCGCTTCGTCTCATGCTCGGAGCTGAGCTTGGCCTGATTGATGAGAACAAGTACAATTTCCTCTGGGTAACAGAGTTCCCACTCCTTGAGTGGTCTGATGAGGAAAACAGATTTATGGCAATGCATCATCCATTCACTATGCCTATGGAGGAGGATTGGGACAAGATAGACTCAGATCCGGGCGCAGTTCGTGCAAAGGCATATGATATCGTACTCAATGGTACAGAGCTCGGTGGAGGCTCAGTGCGTATCCATCAGGATGACATTCAGGAGAAGATGTTTGAGGTGCTTGGCTTCACAAAGGAGCGTGCACATGAGCAGTTTGGATTCCTGCTTGATGCATTCTCATATGGTGTACCGCCACACGCAGGACTTGCCTTCGGTGTTGACCGTATCTGCATGCATATGCTGCATACAGACAATATCAAGGAGGTTATTGCATTCCCTAAGGTAAAGGACGCTTCGGACCTCATGTCAGAGGCACCCGGAACTGTAGATCCAAAGCAGCTTGAGGAGCTTGGAATAGCTGTAGCTGCAGAGGAAGATGAGGAATAACACTATAATATGAATTTGAAAAAAAATATTTTCAATGCGATTACCATAATACTGCTCGCCGCACTTATTGCGGGGGCAGTATTGCTTAATAACAGGATAAAAAAGCTCGAGACACAGATGTCATACACCTCAGACAACACATCGGTGATACTTTCCGATGTGCAGACCATGCAGGATGATATCAAGTCCACTCTTGAGGAGGAGGCCAGCCTCATAACAGACTGGGATATTTCCTTAAAAAGTGCAGATTTTACCGATATGACATACACAGTCTCTGTCTCGGTGGTGCCAAAGGAGTACACAGAGGATACAAAAACCAGTGTATTTTTCGGTACAAACGAGATACCGCTCGAGCTAAACGGCATCAAGTATACGGGTGAGGCCACCCTTCCACTGTCTGAGGACTATGCAGGCAATGTGACATTTCTGTTTGTTGACGGAAATAAGAGAAGCACAGAGGTGCTCGATGAGTTTGAAGGTGTGACATCAGTGTTCAAAAATGTAGCATCTGGCATACTTGCCAATAAACCAACCTTTGACAATGGCAGCATAAAGCTTGGCACAGATGTAGATGTAGCGGTCATGGGAAATGATTACTTTGACTTTAACAGTGTGCAGCTCGTAGTTGCAAGCTCAGATACAGAGCTAAAGACATACGATATCCGACAGCTGTTGGCAGAAAACGGCACAGACAGTGCAGACTCTGCAGACACAGACTCCATCACATCCGCCTTAAGTCGGAAGGATGATGCCAAAAAAGATGGCTCAAAGAATGACACGGAAAATGATACCTCTGATGCCTCAAAAGAGGACGACGGTAAGCTCCATAGCCTCGAAGGCACAGTCAAAATCGAAGACTTAATCCCTGTCACGGCCGCAAGCAATATCAAAATATATGTCAAAGCAGTATCGGCACAGGGCTACACCTTCACATATGACCTGTTCGATGGTATCGTAAATCAGGACATCACAGACTTTGAAACTACAGCCGACATATCCGGCGGCGACTACACAGTAACCGACCCGACCGGCAGCAAATACGAGCCATAAAAATGTGATATAAGTGTAATTATTTAAAATCAGTTTTCTTGTGTTTTCAAGGCGACTCAGAATATTTATAAACAGTCTATAACTATTTAATAAAGCTCATTTCGCATAAGTGAAATGAGCTTTAAATTTAAAAAGCAAAAAGTGCCGGACAAAATTTCACGCCAGTGAAATAAGTCCGGCACTACCAGAATGCAAGGTAGCAAAGCGCCTCGCTCGTAAACCTGAATTAGCCGGAGAGCATACAGTGTGTTCCGAAGAAAAATGTGAACTGCCGCGGAGTTCCATAAATTAAAGAAGAAAGAAAACATAAATAAAATCGTAACCTGCCCGGACAAATAACCGCGGCTGACTTCACATTTTTCTGAGGAATATACTGTGTGCTATGCCGGCAACCGCACAACCTAAAAAGCGAGGCGCCCACCACACCTATCATATGATGAGCTGTGCTCACCCTTCTTTTTTGCTGAGCGGCAGCGTAAATATAAACTCAGTTCCCACACCCTCAGTGCTTATCACATTTATATTCTCACCATGCGCCTGTACAATTTCTTTAACTATAGACAGGCCAAGTCCCGTACCGCGCTTATCTTTTCCGCGGGATAAATCACTCTTGTAGAAGCGCTCCCAGATCTTTGAAAGGCTGTCCTTTGGTATACCGATACCGTGATCCTTTACTGATATAAACACCTTTTCATTTCTGATACTCGTCTCAATCTTGATACTCGAATCATTATTTGAAAACTTCACAGCGTTGTCTATCAGGTTGTAAAGAATCTGCTGCATTTTGACCATATCACCGCGCACGAAAAGCTCTTTTCCGGTAAGCAGCAGGTCAAAGCTTAAGCCCTTTTCACTGCATTTACCCTCGAAGGTAAGGATTGTCGTGCGGATCATTGTATTGATGTCAAAATCAGCAATATCCAGGTGTATGCCGTGATGACCGAACTGGTTCAGATCAATAAGACTCTTGGTGAGCTTATTAAGCCTCTCGGTTTCATAAAGTATGATATTTAAATACTTATCCTGCATCTCAACAGGGATTGTTCCGTCCAGCATAGCCTCCACGTAGCCCTTTATCGAGGTAAGAGGGGAGCGGAAGTCGTGTGACACGTTGGAAACAAACTTGCGCTGATCCTCCTCAAGAGTATCTAGCTCCGTTGCCATGTAGTTGAGTGTGTTTGCCAGATAGCCGATTTCGTCGTTGGAATGTACATCAATCTGGGCAGTGAAATCGCCCTTTGCATACTTCTTTGCGGTCTTTGTGATTCGTGTGATTGGCTGGTAAATGGAGCGGCTCATCATGACAAGCATAATAAATGCCACTGCAAAAATGAGCGCTACAGTGTAAAAGGAGATATTCATAAAACCGTTTACACCTGCCGTGATATGGCTCATTGTCTTGTGAATGACTATGTAGCCGATATTCTGGTACGAGACATTTACCGGGGAAAATACGGACAGCATCTTATGCTTGAAGGAGCCGTAAAAATCTCCAATCATATAGTTGTTGCTGCCAAAATCGGTGACATCAAAGCCATTTATCACTACAGGCTTAGAACTGTCATTTTGGATATCAATGCCTATTGACGGATCATCTGAGTCCATGAGCAGCTCACCGTCAGGGCTGACCACCCATACCTCGGCATCCATATAGTCGGCTACGATTTTCATGTGATTCTGGAAATCGCTAAGCGACATGGATGAGTCAAAGTATTCGGCGGCGTAATCACCTGCAATGATGGATGCTTCCCTGTAGAGATTGGAAGCCTCCTGCTTTTCAATATAGTTTGTGGTGAGATGCTGTGTAAAGGTGCATATAATGAAAAAAGCGATGACACCGTAAATCAGATAGCTGATTAACAGCTTAGTGTAGATGGTATGCTTCATTATTTATTTTACCTCAAACTTGTATCCGATGCCCCAGACAGTTGCGATGCGCCAGGTTGGCTTGTCCTTGATTTTCTCGCGGAGACGCTTTACATGCACATCGACAGTGCGGGTGTCGCCGACATATTCATAGCCCCATATGTTGTCCAGAAGCTGCTCCCTTGTAAACACCTGATTTGGAGATGAGGCAAGAAAATATAATAGCTCAAGCTCCTTTGGCGGCATATCAATCTGCTGTCCGTCATAAGTGACAGAGTAGTTGGACAGATTGACAATAAGCCCCGGGTACTCCACACACTTGATATCTACGGAAGCATAGGCCTCCGGCTTTGCAGGCTGGAAACGTCTGAGCACGGCCTTGACTCTTGCCACAAGCTCCTTTGAGTCAAAGGGCTTGAGTATATAGTCGTCGGCGCCAAGCTCCAGGCCTAAAACCTTGTCAAATACCTCGCCCTTTGCGGAGAGCATGATAATCGGCACATCGGACTTTGCACGTATCTCACGGCATACCTGGTAGCCGTCTATGCCCGGAAGCATGAGGTCCAAAAGAAGCATGTTTGGCTTGTAGTGCTCAAACGCGATAAGAGCCTGCTCACCATCATTTACGATTTTGGTGTCATAGCATTCCTTGGTCAGATATAGAGATATAAGCTCTGCTATATTGTTGTCGTCGTCTACTATCAGTATTTTCTGTTTAACAGCCATTTCTAATCTCCTTCTTAAAAATTATTTATATTCCGTAAAAGTAAATTGTCGTTATTTAAAGGTTGCGATGGTTACTCCGGCATCGCCCTCACCAAACTCACCGAGATGGTATTCCGCAATAGTTTTTGTCCTCTTAAGGAGTCCATGCACAGCCTTTCGCAGTGCACCGGTGCCTTTGCCGTGGACGATGCGCACTGATGAAAGATGAGCGATATATGCGTCGTCTAGGTATTTATCCAAGAGAGCAAGTGCCTCATCCGTAGTCTTTCCAATCAGGTTGATTTCTGATGAAACTGACATTGATTTGCTCATCTTTATCTTACTTCCGCTGCCACCGTACTTCTTGGCAGGAGAGACATCGTCGTTTAAGAGCACGAGATCATTAATATTAACCAGCGAGCGCAGTATACCCATCTGCACATACAAATCGCCCTTGGCATTTGGCAGAGTGTGGACAGTTCCCTTCAGATTGAGGGATAGCACAAGCACAGAATCACCGATGCGCAGCTTCTTAGGCGCCTTGTGATTTGCCTTGGCAGTGTTTTTCTTGATGTCTGACAGCTTCTTTTCCTTGTCATTCATCTTGTCACGAAGGGCAGAGCGCTCCTTTTCCATCTGGCTCATAGGAGCCTGTCCCTGTCCGTATTTGTTGAAATTGCGGATGGTTTTGTCGGCAAGCTCTTTTGCATCCTGCAGTATCTTGTAGGCTTCCTCATTTGCCTCGCGTAAAATCTTGTCTTTGCTCTTGTCTATGCGCTCGTTTTTCTCTTCGAGCTGTTTCTTGAGCTTTTCAATCTCGGCCTTGTAGCTGTTGATTTCAAGCTGTTCCTTTTCGATAGTCTGTCGCTGTGACTCGAGGCTTGCAATCAGATCCTCAAAATCAAGGTCGTTATCATTAATTCTGCTTTTTGCATCCTCGATGATGTTTTCGTCCAGACCAAGCTTTGATGAGATTGCAAATGCGTTACTCTTTCCAGGAATACCGATTAACAGGCGGTAGGTAGGGCTTAAAGTCTCCACATTGAACTCACAGCAGGCATTTTCCACACCGTCTGTGGAAAGCGCATACACTTTCAGCTCGCTGTAGTGTGTGGTGGCCATGGTGATGGCGCCATACTGGTGCAGTCTGTTTAAAATTGAGATGGCAAGTGCCGCACCCTCTGTCGGGTCGGTTCCCGAGCAGAGCTCATCGAACAGGCAAAGGCTTCTGTCGTCAGCTTTTTCAAGGATTTTTACGATATTGGTCATGTGAGACGAGAAGGTACTGAGACTTTGCTCAATACTCTGCTCATCGCCTATATCCGCAAAGACATCCTCAAAGATGGCGAGCTTTGACCTGTCAGCCGCAGGAATGTGAAGACCTGCCTGACCCATGAGAGTCAAAAGTCCGACAGTCTTTAGTGAAACAGTTTTACCGCCGGTGTTTGGTCCGGTGATGATGAGCTGCTTATATTCCTCGCCGAGCCGCACATCTATAGGAACCACCTTTTTAGCATCCAAAAGCGGATGACGGCCCTTTCTGATATTGATATGCCCCTCGGTGTTGAACTCCGGTGCCACACCGTTATATGATTTAGCCAGATTTGCCTTTGCAAAAATGAAGTCAAGCTCTGAAAGAATCTCATAGTCCTGCTCCAAAGCAGCCGCATTCATGGCAACCTTGTCGCTGAGCGCTGCAAGGATTTTTTCAATCTCATCCTGCTCCTTTATGAAAAGCTCCTTGAGCTCATTATTCAAATTGACGACAGCCATCGGCTCGATAAAAAGGGTAGAGCCGGTAGATGACTGGTCGTGCATCATGCCGGGTACATTGCCCTTTGCCTCAGCCTTTACAGGCAGACAATATCTGCCATCGCGCATGGTCACAACCGCATCCTGCAGATATGTCCTCGTTGTGCTGTTGTTCATGAGCTTGGTGAGCTGCGCATGGATTCTGTCGTTCATGCCGCGTATGCTCTTTCTTATCTTAAAAAGCTCAGGACTCGCATCATCGGCAATCTCTTCCTCAGATAAAATGCACCTCTTAATCTCATCGCAGAGCGCAGAAACCGGTTCAATCCCTGCAAACAGACCGGAGAGTGAATCCTGCTTCTCATTATCCATGGCGCTTCTGCCATAAGCCTTCACGCGCTTTGCAACCTCCAAAAGACTGCAGATGCGAAGAAGCTCGGTCGTATTCAGTGCACCACCGATATCAAGCCTCTTTAGGGAAGCGTGCACATTGTGTATGCCAACGAAGGACACTCCGCTGTCCTTGTACAGGCGGCTTAGTGCATCGGCAGTGGTGGTCTGCAGATGTCTGATTTCGTATAAATCGGTGATAGGCTCAAGCGAAAGACACCTTTTCTTTGTCTCATCACATGCTGCGTAGCTGCTTAGCATGGTGAGGATTTTGTTATATTCCAATGTTTTGTAAACTTTTTTATTCATTTCTATATCCTTATATTTCGATAGTTGAATATTAAATTCATATTTACTGTATAGCTTATCATATTATAGCTGAAAATCTTCAAAAAAACCATAATAAATATGTATTAAATGATAATTACAAGATGATAACATAAAGTTTAATACATAACAAACCAGTTTGTTAAACGAGCCAAAAAGTAAGGGCTTGCGACATGTACCCGCCGGACTGCTGCACTGCTCCCAACGGTGCTACGCTGCGTGACTAAGATTCTGTATGGATTATGCATTTACTTTTTCTATACATGACGAAACCGTCGCTACTCGCCTTCCATGGCTCGATAGCTCCTTGCCCCGGCATCCATGCCGTGGCATTTCTGTGTTATGAGCATAATCCTACAGTATCTAAGCCACTGCGCTATTCGCACCGTTGGGAGCAGTGCAGCAGTCCGGCGGGTACATGCCGCAAGCCCGTACTCAAAGCCCATACTCAAAGAAAAAATATGGTTGCAACGCAATATAATTCAGAATATAATGTAAGATAGTAACTAAAGACATCTAATCAGGGTGACAATATGGAGCAATTTATCAGAGAAAAGATAAAGGATAAACCGCTGAATAAAAAAAGACTTGCAAAAAAAGCTGGCACAGCAGCACTCTGCGGAGTTGCATTTGCAGTGGCTGCAAGCATTGTTTTTGCTATATTTCTGCCGGTTATCAACAGACAATCAAAAAAAGCTTCAGATGGAAAAAATAATAATGATGTGCAGACAGCCACACAGCAGTCAGGCATAGATGACAGCAGTGATGCATATAGTGAAAATGGTACACAAAGCACAGAGTCCGGCACTTCTTCGGAGCCGTCTTTGCAGACCTACCAGCCTACACTCGCAGATTATCAGGCAGTGCAGAACCAGCTCTACAGAGTGGGCGTTTCGGCCACGAGATTTGTAGTAGGAGTCACGGGTGTGACAGATGCCACTGATATTTTCAACAATTCCTATGAGACCGAGGGTCAAGGAGTGGGAGTGATACTGAGGGACAATGGAAAGCAGCTAATCATTCTGACAGAGAAAAATGTAGTGGATAAGGCGGATAAGCTTAGTGTAACCTTTGTAAACGACATGATGGCTGATGCTGCGCTGGTCAAGTATGACAGCAATACAGGTATAGCAATCATTTCCGTGGATAAGTCGCTTCTGGACGACGCCACAATAAGGGCTATAGCGGTTGCGGAGCTTGGTAATTCAAATATTGTTTCAAGAGGAGCATCTGTCATTGCGCTTGAGGCAAACTATGCCATTCTCACAGGTCTTGTAACGTCAACAACCAACGAGCTGTCGGCGCAGGACAACAATTACTCGGTGCTCACCACAGATATTGCAAGCAACAAGTTACAGAGCGGTATACTGATTAATACAGATGGTCAGGTCATAGGGCTTTCGCTGCAGGATTTCAATCCGGCGGAGGAAAACAATACGCTCACGGCTGTCAGCATAAGCGACCTGTCACCTGTCATTGAAAAGCTCGAGAGCGGCGCAGATGTGCCGTACATAGGCATCACCTGTACTACAGTTACAGAAAAAATAGCAAACAGATATAACATCCCAAAGGGTGTTTATATAAAGCAGGTTACCATGGATTCACCGGCATTTGTCTCGGGGCTTCAAAGCGGAGATGTGATAGTTGCGGTAAACAATACAGAGGTGTCGAATGTGTCCGCGTACAACACACAGCTTATGAAGCAAAAGCCTGAGGATACCTGCAATCTGAAAGTAAAGAGAAAAGGAAGCAACGGCTACACGGAGATTACCTGTCAGGTGAAAATCGGAGTGATGAATTAGCCGAAATTAGGAGGATATATGAAGTATATTTCAACTCTCCGCGAGGGAGAGAGAATCAATGAGATTTTTTTATGCAAGAGCAAGCAGACAGCCATGACCAAAAGCGGAAAGCCTTATGACAATGTTATCCTGCAGGATAAGACAGGCACGCTGGATGCCAAGATATGGGATGTTGGCTCAGTAGGCATTGAGGAATTTGATGCAATGGATTACATAGCCATAACCGGTGATATCACAAGCTTTCAGGGCAATTTGCAGTGCTCCATAAAGCGTGCGAGAAAGGTGAACGAGGGAGAATATGACCCTGCGGATTATCTGCCGGTCAGCGATAAGGATGTCGAGGTCATGTATAAGGAACTCATGGGCTTTATCGGCTCTGTAAAGAATCAGTACCTGTCACAGCTCTTACATAGCTTTTTTGACAATAAGGAGTTTGAGCGCCGTTTCAAGTTCCATTCAGCCGCAAAGAGCGTGCACCACGGCTTTGTAGGAGGTCTTTTGGAGCATACACTCGGTGTGACGAAGAACTGTGATTATTTTGCAAAAATGTATCCGGTTTTAAACCGTGACCTGCTTCTTACAGCAGCTATTTTCCATGATATCGGAAAATTAAAGGAGCTTTCTACTTTCCCGGAGAATGACTATACAGACGCTGGTCAGCTCCTCGGACATATCATGATTGGTGCAGAGTGGGTAGGCGATGCGATTAAGAGCATCGACGGCTTCCCGGTAGTGCTCGCAAACGAGCTGAAGCACTGCATACTTGCCCACCACGGCGAGCTTGAGTTTGGCTCTCCGAAAAAGCCGGCACTTGTCGAGGCACTTGCACTTAGCTTTGCAGACAACATAGATGCCAAGATGGAGACATTCAGGGAGCTGCTTGTAAATGTGCCTGAAAACGATACAAAGTGGCAGGGCTACAACAGATTTATGGAGACAAATTTCCGCAGAACAAGTGTGTAAAAAGCGGACGATATTAAATATAGCTATGGTGTGATTTTTGGTGTGAAAGCTTGCACCGGATACAAACATTATAAAGAGTAATTATATATATAATAAAGAAGAGAAAAGCATGAAAAAAAATGACATATTTGAACTTGAAATAACAGATATGGGAACAGATGGCGAGGGTATCGGACATTATGATGGCATGACCTTTTTCGTAAAGGATGCACTGATTGGTGACGTTATAACAGCCCGCGCAACAAAATTAAAGAAAAACTATGGCTACGCAAGAGTGGAAGAGATTAAGACCCCTTCCACTTTTCGCGTTGAGCCGCAATGTGAGCTGCACAAGAGGTGTGGCGGCTGCCAGATACAGGCGCTCTCTTATGAAAAGCAGCTTGAATTTAAAAATAATAAGGTGCGCAACAATCTCATGCGTATAGGTGGATTTTCCGAGGCAAAGCTGGACAGTAAAATGCAGCCGCCTGTTGGCGCAGACAATCCATATCGCTACCGCAACAAGGCACAGTTTCCGGTGGGATATGACAGGGATGGCAATATAGTGACAGGCTTTTATGCATCGCGAAGCCACAATATCATCCCAGTTGAGGACTGCAGGCTTGGGGTGCCGCAAAACAAAGAGATACTGGATATCATAAAGGAATGGATGAATGAGTGTGGCATCACGCCGTATGACGAGAACACACACAAAGGGCTCGTGCGCCATGTGCTTATCAGATATGGATTTACATCAAAGCAGATTATGGTGTGTCTTGTGATAAATGGGGACAGTCTTGAAGCAAAACGCCGAGCCGGGAATGCAGCAGATATACTGTGCGAAAGACTCTCAAAAATCGATGGAATGACTTCGATTTCTTACAATATCAACAAGGAAAACACAAATGTCATCCTCGGCAAAAAGACAGTCTGCATATGGGGCAGACCATATATTGAGGACACCATCCATCTGCTTTCTTACCCTGATTTCACACCACAGGGGACAGGCATCACATATCAGATTTCGCCACAGTCGTTCTATCAGGTAAACCCGAAGCAGACAGAAAAGCTTTACAGCACGGCACTTGCATTTGCAGGGCTCACAGGAAATGAAAATGTCTGGGATCTCTACTGTGGTATCGGTACCATATCGCTCTTTTTGTCACAGAAGGCAAAGCAGGTGTACGGAGTGGAAATAGTGCCTCAGGCAATCGAGGATGCCAAAAACAATGCGAAGCTCAATGGCATCACAAATGCACAGTTTTTCGTAGGAAAGGCTGAGGAGGTGCTGCCACAGTTTTATGAGAATGCAAAGAAAAAAGAGAATATCACTGATGATACAGCATCCACCGGACGTACAGATATGCTTCGCCCGGATGTGATAGTTGTTGACCCTCCAAGAAAGGGCTGCGATGAGAAGTGTTTGGACACAATGCTTGCGATGTCACCGGAGAGGATTGTATATGTGAGCTGCGATTCGGCAACATTGGCAAGGGATTTGAAGATACTCTGTGAAGAGAAGTATGAACTCATGAAGTGGCAGGCATTTGATCAGTTTTCTCATACGACGCACGTAGAAAGTATTTGCCTCCTCGAGCGGGTGAGCAACTGAAAAATATTGATATGAACTAAGTAAATTTATAGACATTTTCTTATCGTAAAGCTATAATATTAAAATCATATAGAACAGATAGACATTGATTTTAGAAAGTGATACAAATGAAAAAGCTAAAAAAGAGATTCATTATTCCGGCAGTGGTATTTATATTGGGCATGTGTGCGTTAATCGGCGCTATATATGTAGTCGGCAAGAGTCAGGAACAGCAGAACAGGATAAATGCAAAGCTCAATGCGATGACATATACGGAGCGTATATATGGCGAGCTTATGGAGGGAATAGGAGTTACCGATAGCTTAAAGCAGGTTGTCATAAGTGGTGATGGAAATATAAATAGGTTTTATGATATTGCAGCAAATATGATGGACGATTCGATTCAGAGTATACAGATAGCACCGAATGGAGTTGTGTCTGAAATATATCCAGAGGAGAGTAATGAATCCAGTAAGATTGATCTGATAAATGATAGTGACAGGGGAGAGATTTCGCGCTATGCGAGGGATAATGACACTGTAATTATGCAGGGACCATTGGAGCTGAAGCAGGGCGGATATGGTATAGCAGTGCGCAATCCGGTTTATTTGGAGAATGAAAATGGTCAGAAGAGCTTTTGGGGCTTCACAATTGTTATACTGAAAGTTCCGGAAATTTTTTCTGAATCTGTAGAGGCTCTTTCCAGTTTTGGATATAAGTACAGTCTGCAGAAGTTTGCTTCGCCGTGGGATGATACGTATGAGTGGGTTTACGGTTCAAAGGAAGAGTTGAACGATCCGGTGATATATGACTTTAACGTGTATGGATATAAGTGGAGGCTTGAGATTTTACCCAAGAGTGGGTTTTACAATAACAGATATCTGCTATATCTGTTCATCGGAGGTGGAGTTATTGTCCTGCTTTTGGCAGGGCTTACAGCAGCGTTGATTTCAATCAATGAGAACAGGAAGAATTTCAAGAGACTGGCTGTGACCGATGCACTGACCGGTATCTACAACAGGCACGGTTTTGATGAGCAGGTTGAGCAATATATGAGACAGAATCCGCAAAAGCATTGTGTTGTGGCAATGCTTGATATTGACGATTTCAAGCTGGTCAACGATGTGTATGGACATGCGGCAGGTGATGGTGCACTGCAGAAGCTTGCAGAGAGCATGAAGCAATATTTTTCAAAGGATGTTATACTAGGCAGAAACGGAGGCGATGAGTTTAGCATTTTTATGCCGGATTGCACGGTAGAGGAGGTTAAGCCTTTTCTTAAGAAGTTTACAGGAGAAACCAAGAAATTTTATTGTAAAGGTGAAGAACATACATTTACCATTTCACTGGGCTTTGCGGAGTATCCTGTTTTGGCTGATGACCGTTCACAGCTCATGCGGTGTGCGGATATGGCACTTTATGAGGTGAAAATGCGTGGGAAGAACGGCTGCATGGCATACCGTGAGGGTGAGCGTATAAAAAGCCGTGCGAAGCTTGGATTTGCCGTGAAGGATATTATTGACAATATGCCGGGAGCGTTCATTGTTTACAGGGCAGATAAAGAAAATGATGAGATCCTGCTTGCAAACAATGAGCTGCTTAGGCTTACAGGCTGTAAAAATATGGACGAGCTGCTTGCATATACAGGTAAGAGCTTCTGTAATCTGATACGTCCGGATGAACAGGAAAACTGTCAAAAAAGCATATGGTCGCAGATTAACGGAGGACACTCAAATGATTATATTTTCTTTCATATGAAAAAAGCAGACGGCACATATATTTCAGTGCTCGATCATGACAGGATAGTGGATTCAGTGCACAATGGTAGAGTATTTTATGTGATGATTATGGACTTAAAGTCACTGCAGAGGCACTATGGAGACTGCCTGGAGCTGGTGGAAAAGTAGAAAAAAGCAGATTGTGGACATATGAGTTCACAATCTGCTTTTTTAATAGTGCATACACAATTTATTTATCCGAATAAATCACATTTCCACCGCATACGGTGTACTTAACCTTACCGGTCAGTTCCATGCCGGTAAAAGGTGTGTTTGATGACTTTGATGCATATTCGCATGGTACCCATTTTTCGTCAGGATCAAAGATGACAAAATCTGCAGCAGCACCCTCTGAGATAGTACCGTAAGGCATGTGGTACAGCCTGGCAGGATTGATAGTCATCTTTTCCAAAAGCTCAAGCATGCTCAGATGGCCCGGTTTGACAAGGCTTGTGATACCAAGAGCAAGAGATGTCTCAAGACCGATGATACCGCTTGGTGCTTCGGTTACAGGCTTTGATTTTTCCTCGGCGCTGTGAGGCGCATGATCTGTTGCGATAAGGTCTATTGTGCCATCGATAAGTCCCTCTATAATCTTTTGACGATCTGCTTCAGTGCGCAGAGGCGGATTCATCTTGGCAAGGGTGCCGTGCTCTAAGACAGCATCCTCAGTCAGCGTGAAGTGATGAGGAGTGGCCTCGGCATGCAGCCTTGCACCAAGCTTTTTGTAGGTGCGGACTATATCAACAGATACACCGGAGCTGATGTGCTGTATTACAACATCAGCACCACTGCGCAGCGCAAGCAGACAGTCTCTTGCGACAAGAGTCTCCTCAGCGATGGATGGTGAGCCGTAGATACCGAGAGCGTCAGATACTTTTCCGTGGTTGATGCCGTTGTTTTTGATAAATGCAGGGTCCTCCTCATGGAGACTTATCGGCATATCCAGCTTTGCAGCATTTTGCATGGCTCTGTAGCAGAAAGCAGCATTTGTAAGCGGGATGCCGTCATCGGTAAAGCCACATGCTCCGGCTTCCTTTAAAGCTGCCATGTCAACCTCATCCTGTCCTTTGAGGGAGTGCGATATTGCAGCGGCCTGATACATACGGATTTTTTCCTGCTTTCCACGTGTGAGGTTGTCCTTTAGAGTATCCACATTGTCCACTGTAGGCTTTGTGTTTGCCATGCACACGACAGTTGTGAAGCCACCCTTTGCGGCAGCCAGGGAACCGGTGTGGATATCCTCCTTGTATGTGAAGCCCGGATCACGGAAATGCACATGTGTGTCGATAAGTCCCGGTCCGACAATCATTCCGGATGCATCTATTATTTCTTCTTTTTCAGTTGCAGCAGCGTCTGACGCACATGAGATGTCAGGTGCTATTTTTACTATTTTTCCATCTTTTACAAGTATATCCATATGTTCGTAGAGACCTGATGCAGGGTCTGCTACAATGCCGTTTTTTATTATCATGATAATCCTCCTGTAGATTGTACTTATTTTCTGATACTATGAGTATATAGTATAATGAAGCGTACGAATTTGCAAATAAATTTCGTAATTGTTCAGTGCCATCATAGCTGCGTGGCCGCAATCATAATCGTCTGTATATATGGACAATAGAAAATTTTATAGATATAATATGATTTAAGGGATCCTGAATTGGATACCTTTTGACCATCACATCATTTTACTAAGTAGGACTAAATTGGCATAATGTATAA
>OOCX01001044.1_pt1 | contig 18485 bp, 17 predicted proteins | sample 1671231 | NCBI WGS metagenome assembly OOCX01 (sample SAMN06348135, study PRJEB24527) | human gut metagenome | biome: human gut; feature: ankylosing spondylitis patient; material: feces | host: Homo sapiens | place: China | collected 2015-10 | reverse complement strand
CGGGATGCGGACATGACCCGCGGAGTGCTCCAAACTTGGAAAGACACGGATCATCGAAGATGCAGACATTCGGCTGGCTAGAAATGCCGCTTTTTTTGATCCGGATTTCCATCTACATTCCATCGAAATCGAGGGAGTGTGATCTTTTTATCCTATTACTTATTATATCCTGGGAGGCTGCCGCTTCAAGCGGCAGCCTCTTCGTTTGAAATTGGCTTGAAGATGACGGATGGGTTTTATATAATAAAGGGTAGAAATGTCAGATCGGGAGAAGGAGAGAGGGAAATGTTGTTTGACAGAGCAGCGAAAGGAAAGAAGTCCAAAGAGCTAAAAGGGGAGCTGAAGGACTTAAAAAAGAGTCTTCTGAATGCGGGGGGCGAGAAGGCGTATGTGAACGAGGCGCTGCGGGATTACCAGGCGGCGTTGGAACAGGGGGATACCCTGCGGGAGCAGTATGAGGAGGCGAGAAGCCACCTTGCGCAGTCGAGGGCGGCGATTGAGCGTCTGTTGGAGTGCATGAAGGAAAGCCCGGTAAGTGAAGTCAAAAAGAGCCTGGACGAGCTGATGGGAGATCTGGACCAGGTCTATCATGATTGTTCCATCCGGGATGACGATCTCGATTTTCAGTCCACGATTCAGAGCTTAAAACAGATGGCAGCGGAGTATGAGGAGCACGCGGCGAAGGCGCAGACCGAGGCGGGGAGCAAGCTGGCAGCGATCATGCTTCGGAGTGAGCTTGAGAATGTGGCGGCGGTATTGAAGGATGCGGCAGGCTGGGAGGAGCCGGATTTCTTCGCGCTTGCATATTATCTCGGACATGAGAACCGGGGATCCTTGCGGGAGATGGAGAATGCGCAGCGCAACAGCTATCTGGTGGATTACTGCGGCGAGCGTTTCTGGAACCGGTTTCTGGAACTGTGCCGCCGGGCAGAGGCGGAGCAGATGGTGCGTTTTATGACGCGCAAGTATATTTACAACACGGAAGAAAGCCCGTCAAACAGTTAAAAAATGCAGAAGAACGGACAATATAGCCGCCTGGAATACGCAATATAACCTATGGTTATTGAAAAAGACAAATTGCATAATCACACGATAAAATAAATCAAGAATTTGGTGTAATTTTAACATTGTGAATTCTCTCTAATTTTGCTATTATTTCAGAAAAGATAAAGGCACTTGAGGGAGGACAATATTATGAAGAAAGCATTGAGTGTATTGTTGACAGCAGCGATGGCTGCAAGTATGATGGCAGGCTGTGGAAGCTCTTCCGACGGAGCAGCATCCGGTACGACCACAGATAACGGCGCAGCGGCAGGTACAGAGAGCGCAGGAGCCGCAGCGGCAGATGGCGCGGCATTTAAGATTGGCGGTATCGGACCGACTACCGGAGCAGCAGCGATCTACGGTACAGCAGTTATGAACGGAGCACAGATTGCTGTTGATGAGATTAACGCAGCGGGCGGTATCAACGGATATCAGATCGCATATAAGTTTGAGGATGACCAGCATGATGCCGAGAAATCCGTCAATGCTTACAACTCCTTAAAGGATTGGGGTATGCAGATGCTGATGGGTACCGTTACAACGACTCCCTGTGTGGCAGTTGTTGAGAAGACCGCAGAGGACGGCATGTATGAACTGACACCGTCCGCATCTTCCACGGATGTAATCGATAATGATAATGTATTTCAGGTATGCTTTACCGACCCGAACCAGGGTACGGCATCCGCACAGTATATCGGTGAGAACAAGCTGGCAGCCAAGGTTGCAGTGATCTACGACAGTTCCGATGTATATTCTTCCGGTATCGAGGCGAACTTCGTAAAAGAAGCCCAGAATCAGGGACTTGAAGTTGTTGCAGAAGAAGCGTTTACCGCAGATTCCAAGACAGACTTCTCCACACAGCTTCAGAAGGCACAGAGCGCAGGTGCAGAGCTTGTATTCCTTCCGATCTACTACACAGAGGCATCCATCATCCTGACACAGGCAGACAGCATGGGGTATGCTCCGACATTCTTTGGATGCGACGGTCTGGACGGACTGCTTGGTGTTGAGAATTTTAACACAGAGCTGGCAGAGGGCGTAATGCTCTTGACACCGTTTGCAGCAGATGCAGATGATGAGAAGACACAGTCCTTTGTTACAAAGTACAAAGAAGCATATGGGGATACACCGAACCAGTTCGCAGCAGACGCTTACGATGCAATCTACATTATCAAAGCAGCGGCAGAGCAGGCAGGTGTGACACCGGATATGAGCGTGGCAGACATCGGCAGTGCGCTTGCGGCGGCTATGACAGGGATCAGTGTTGACGGTCTGACTGGTGATTCCATGACATGGCAGGCAACCGGCGAGGTCAGCAAGGCGCCGAAGGCAGTCGTAATCAAAGACGGTGCTTATTCAGCAATGTAACAGAGCAGGCAGGAAAGGCCAATAAAGAGGTTGGCGCGTTGGCGGGGGCGACTACCCGTCGGCGCGGAACCTCTTCTTTTTTCGGTTTTAAGTTGTATACAGGTATGTAACATGTTATAATAAGTGAAACTGCTGACGTTTTAACGTATTAAACAAGGAAAGACAGAGGTGTTGTTATGAATTTCTTATCCTATCTGATCAATGGAATCAGTCTGGGAAGCGTATATGCGATCATTGCACTCGGTTATACCATGGTATATGGTATTGCGAAAATGCTGAATTTTGCACATGGTGATGTCATTATGATCGGATGCTATGTGGTGTTCCTTGCAATGAGCGGTCAGGGAATCAGCCCGCTTCCGGCGGTGGTTCTCTCCATCATCGTATGTACCGTCCTCGGTATTGTTGTTGAAAAAATTGCCTACAAGCCGCTGCGAAGAGCAACGCCGCTTGCCGTGCTCATCACAGCGATTGGTGTCAGCTATTTCCTGCAGAATGCGGCGCTGCTGCTGTTTGGAGCGGATACGAAATCATTCAGTTCCGTTGTGTCCCTGCCTTCCTTAAAGCTGGCAGACGGCGCGTTGACCATTTCCGGCACAACCATTGTCACCGTGCTGGCATGCGTGGTGATTATGATCGCACTGATGCTGTTCATTAAGAAGACGAAAGCCGGACAGGCAATGCTCGCGGTATCCGAGGATAAAGATGCGGCACAGCTCATGGGAGTCAATGTCAATGCGACGATTTCCCTGACCTTTGCCATCGGTTCCGGACTTGCGGCGATCGCAGGTGTGCTGTTCTGTTCCGCGTATCCGACGCTGACACCGTACACCGGTTCCATGCCTGGTATCAAAGCATTTACGGCTGCTGTTTTCGGCGGAATCGGATCGATCCCGGGAGCACTGATCGGCGGAATTCTCCTTGGAATTATTGAGATTCTGGGACGTGCCTACATATCCTCCCAGCTTTCGGATGCGATTGTATTTGCGGTTTTGATTGTTGTGCTTCTTGTAAAACCGACCGGAATTCTTGGAAAACAGATTCATGAGAAAGTATAATGCAAAAGGGAGAACAGCTATGGCAAAGTTAAATTTAAAAACGGTGGATAAAAAAACAAAAGACCAGCTGATCACCTTTGTGTTGGTGATTGCGGTATATATTGTGGTTCAGATCATGGTAGCTGCCGGAGCAATTTCCTCGCTGATGCAGGGACTGCTCGTTCCCATGTGCACCTACTCTATCGTGGCGATCGGTCTGAATCTGTGCGTGGGATACCTCGGAGAGCTGAGTATCGGTCATGCGGGCTTCATGTGTGTGGGAGCTTTTTCCAGTGCCTTCTGCACTAAGCTGCTGGAAGGTGTGATCGGCAGCCAGATTGTGCTCTTTATTATTGCGCTGCTCGTGGGTACTGCGATGGCGGCATTCTTCGGATTTCTGATCGGTATTCCGGTCTTACGTCTGCGCGGCGATTATCTTGCGATTGTGACGCTGGCGTTTGGTGAGATCATCAAAAATATCATCAACGTTCTCTACATCGCAAAAGACGGAAGCGGATTCCACTTTGCAATCTCGAACGGAAACGCGATCGATCTCGCGGATGACGGTGTCTGGTTGATCAACGGTGCGAAGGGAATCGCAAAGATTCCGCATCTCTCCAGCTTTACAGCGGGCGTGATCTTAATTCTGATTTCTTTATTTGTTGTATACAATCTGGTCAATTCCAGAAGCGGCCGTGCGATCATGGCAATCCGTGATAACCGTATTGCGGCAGAGTCTGTCGGCATTAACATCACCAAGTTCAAGCTGATGGCATTCACGATCTCTGCGGCGATTGCGGGAGCGGGCGGCGTGCTCTATGCGCACAACCTTTCCACGGTTACGGCGACGCCGGCGAACTTCGGTTACAATATGTCCATCATGATTCTGGTATTCGTCGTACTTGGCGGTATGGGTAATTTCCGCGGTTCCATCATTGCAGCCGTTCTTTTGACCCTTCTCCCGGAGGTGTTAAGAGGACTGTCGGATTACCGTATGTTAATCTACTCGATCGTGCTGATCGTCATGATGCTTTTCAACTGGGCTCCAAAGTGCATTGAGTGGAGACAGAAAATGGCACAGAAGTTCCGCAAAAACACAAAGAAGGAGGCAGTATAGTTATGGCAATGTTAGAGGTAAAGAATCTTGGCATCTCCTTCGGAGGACTTCGTGCGGTAGATGATTTTCATATTTCCATCGAGAAGGGACAGCTTTACGGTCTGATCGGACCGAACGGTGCCGGCAAGACGACGGTATTTAATATGCTTACCGGTGTGTATACGCCGGATGAGGGAACTATCAGCCTGGATGGTGCGGATATCACAGGAAAGAAAACGATCGACATCAACAAGGCGGGCATTGCGCGTACGTTTCAGAACATCCGTCTGTTTAAGGATCAGAGCGTGCTTGACAATGTAAAGATCGGACTGCACAATCAGATGTCCTACTCGACGCTGAGCGGAATCTTACGTCTGCCGAAATACCGCAAGGTTGAGGCGGAGATGGATGAGAAGGCAATGGAATTATTAAAAGTGTTTGATCTGGAGCGCGAGGCGGGTTTCCTGTCCTCCAATCTTCCATACGGAAAGCAGAGAAAGCTTGAGATTGCGCGTGCACTTGCAACGAATCCAAAGCTGCTGCTGCTCGACGAGCCGGCGGCAGGCATGAACCCGAACGAGACGAAAGAGCTGATGGAAACGATCCATTTTGTGCGGGATGAGTTCGACATGACAATCCTTCTGATCGAGCATGATATGAAACTGGTGTCCGGTATCTGTGAGAAGCTGACGGTGCTTAACTTCGGTCAGGTACTTGCGGAGGGCGCGACGGGTGATGTACTTCATGACCCGCAGGTAATCAAGGCATATCTTGGAGAATGACATGAGATAGATGGAGGAACGACTATGGCAATGTTGGAAGTAAAAAATCTGAAAGTACATTATGGTGTCATTCAGGCAATTAAGGGGATCTCGTTTGAAGTAAACGAAGGGGAAGTCATTGCGCTGATCGGAGCGAACGGTGCGGGGAAGACGACGACACTTCAGACGATAACGGGAATGTTAAAGCCATCCGAGGGCGAGATCCTTTTTGAGGGACAGGATATCGTGAAGGTGCCGGGACATAAGATCGTATCGATGGGAATGGCGCATGTGCCGGAGGGACGGCGCGTGTTCGCGGAACTTTCCGTCTACGAGAATCTGAAGCTGGGCGCTTATACCAGAAAAGATAAAAACGAGATTGCGGAATCACTGGCAAAGGTTTACAAGAGTTTCCCACGTCTGGAAGAACGAAAAAACCAGCTTGCAGGAACGTTAAGCGGCGGCGAGCAGCAGATGCTTGCAATGGGACGCGCCCTGATGTCCAAGCCGAAGATCATTCTGATGGATGAGCCGTCCATGGGACTTTCCCCGATTTTTGTGGAGGAGATTTTCCGCATCATCCGGGAGATCTCAGCGAGCGGTACGACGGTTCTTCTGGTGGAGCAGAATGCGAAGAAAGCACTTGCAATCGCAAACCGCGCGTATGTGCTTGAGACCGGAAATATTGTTCTCTCCGGTGACGCGAAGGAAATGATGAACAATGATTCTATTAAGAAGGCATATCTGGGAGAATAGACGGAAAATGCAGGGAGGTAGAATGGAATGAAAAAAACAGTCATTACCATTGCGAGAAGCTATGGAAGTGGTGGAAGAACACTGGGAAAGCTTTTGGCTGAGCAGCTTGGAATCAACTGTTATGACAGGGAAATCTTAAGAATGGCATCGGATGCCAGCGGCATCAACGAGGCGCTGTTCGGACAGGCAGACGAGCGGTTGAAGCGATCTCCATTGTTTGGAATTTTGAAGAAAAATCCGTACAAGGGTGGTGTGATCCCACCGGAGAATTCGGATTTTGTGTCCGATGATAACCTGTTCAATTATCAGGCGAAGGTCATCAAAGAGCTGGCAGCGCAGGAATCCTGCGTGATTATCGGTCGGTGTGCGGATTATGTACTCCGGGATGATCCGGATGTCATCAAGCTGTACTTCTGTGCGCCGAAGAAGGACTGCGTCGCACGAGTGATGAACCAGAACGGTCTCTCGGAGAAGGAAGCGGAGAAGCGGATTGAGAAAATCGACAAGTACCGCGCGGAATATTACCGCTATTATACCGGAAGAGACTGGAATGACGCCAGAAATTATAATTTCTGTCTGGACACGACGTCCATGAGCTACGAAAAGCTTGTGGAAGTGGTCACAAATTTTATTCAGATTTACCAGAAATAGAATCCATGCTATAATAAAAGTGTTCTGCCGCATGCAAGCGGTGGGACACTTTTTCGCTTTACAGGAGAGGTATCCTGGGAAGCAAAAACATTACAGGAGGGAACAATGACAACAGAATGGTCGTTAGACGAGCTTTATAAAGGATTTGATGATCCGGCATATGGGAAGGATGTGGCAGAGCTTACGGCGCAGATTGATGCGCTTACCACACTGCTTGCAGATGCCGGAAGGATGCAGGAAAAGGAAAGGACAGAGAAGGTGCTTGCGGCGCAGAGCGGGATCGCGCAGCTTTTCTATCAGTTATCGCTCTATGTGGAATTGAGACAGTCCGTCAATACGGAGGACGGCACAGTGATGGCAGAAAATGCGAAGCTGATGAAGCTTCAGGCAAAAATGGCACCGTTAGAGGCCGCAGCAGGAAAGCTTTTAGCGGGAATCCGGGACGTGGATGCGCTGGCAAAAGAGAGTGAGCTTGTGCGTGAGCATACATTCTACCTGAAAGAGAAGCAGAAAGAGGCAAAGCATCTGCTCAGCGATGAAGTGGAGGAGATGGCAGCTTCCATGAACATGAGCGGCGGCGCGGCGTGGTCGAAGCTGCAGTCCTATCTGACCTCCACGGTAAAAGTGGATTATCAGGGAAAGCAGATTACACTGTCAGAAGTGAGAAACTTAGCGTACAGCCCGGAGACTTCCGTGCGCAAGAGCGCTTATGAGGCGGAGATTGCCGCTTATGAGAAGGTGGAGGATGCCATCGCGTTTTCCCTGAATTATATTAAGAACCAGGTGACGATGCTCAGCGAAAAGAGAGGCTATGCCTCACCGCTTGCCATGACGTTAGAGCAGTCGCGCATGAAACGCGAGACCTTAGACGCCATGATGGCGGCGATCGACGAATACCTGCCGGTATTCCGCAAGTATCTGCGGAAAAAAGGTGAGATGCTCGGACATGCCAACGGTCTGCCGTGGTACGATCTGTTTGCGCCGCTCGGCAAGGCGGATAAGACCTACAGCATCGAGGAGGCGAAGCAGTATCTCATCGATACGTTCACGAAGCTGACACCGGAGATGGCAGATCTGATGAGGGAAGCATTTGAGAACGGGTGGATCGATTTCTACCCGAGAAAAGGAAAAGAGGGCGGTGCTTTCTGTGCGGGAGTCATGTGGTTAAAACAGAGCCGGATTCTGACCAATTACGACGGTTATTTCGGATCGGTTGACACGCTTGCACATGAGCTCGGGCATGCATTCCATAACCGCCAGATCGAGAACCATGCGCCACTCAATCAGGACTATCCGATGCCGGTGGCTGAGACCGCATCGACTTTTAACGAGGTGCATCTCGGAAAGGCAGCCCGGGCAGAGGCATCCGGAGAGGAACTTTTGAATCTGCTGGAGAACGACATCAAGGAGCAGACACAGTGTATCGTGGACATTTACTCCCGCTATCTGTTTGAGACGGCGGTATTTGAACAGAGCCAGAATAAGTTCCTCATGGCGGACGATTTAAAGCAGATCATGCTGGACGCGCAGAAGAAGACGTACGGCGACGGGCTGGACCCGGAATGCATGCATCCGTATATGTGGGTGTGCAAGGGACATTATTACAGCGAGGGACTGAGCTTTTATAATTTCCCGTATGCTTTTGGCAATCTGTTTGCACTCGGACTCTACAGCCAGTTTGAAAAAGAGGGGGAGGCTTTTATTGAGAAATATAAGGCGATGCTTTCGGCAACCCCGTGCTGCACGATCGAGGAGGCAGGCGCAATGATGGGAATCGACCTCACAAAGAAGGATTTCTGGAGAACGGGACTTTCTGAGATTGCGGAAGAGATTGAGCAGTTCTGCGCGATGTAAAAGGAGATATGTTATGAAAGATTTAAAACAGATCATGCCGAAGAAGCTCGGGTTTGGCTGTATGCGCCTGCCCGTCGCAAACGGCAATAGCGAAGAGATTGACGATGTGGTATTCAGCAGGATGATTGACCGCTATATGGAGCAGGGATTCGTCTATTTTGACACGGCGTACCCTTACCACAATCAGAAGTCGGAGGAGGCGGTGCGGCGCTGTCTGGTGGAGCGCTATGACAGAGAGCGTTTCCTTCTCGCAGACAAGATGCCGGTGTGGCTGGTGCAAAATACGGAGGACTACAGCGAGATCTTTGAGAGACAGCTGGCGCGCTGCGGCGTGACTTATTTTGACTTTTATCTGCTTCACGCCATGAACAAGACACGGGTGGAAGAGACAGAGAAAACGGGCGGCTTTGCGTTTGTGCAGAGAATGAAGACGGAAGGGCGCATCCGCCATATCGGATTTTCGTTCCACGATACGGCAGAAGCGCTCGAGGAGATCCTGAAAAATCACCCGGAGATGGAGTTTGTGCAGCTTCAGATCAATTATTATGACTGGGAGTCGGAGAACGTGCAGTCACGCAAATGCTATGAGGTTGCGAAAAAGTATGGTGTACCGGTGATCGTGATGGAGCCGGTAAAGGGCGGAACACTCGCCAACATGACCGGCAGACCGGCAGAGATCTTAAGGGAGCTTTCACCGGAGGCGAGCTTCGCTTCCTACGCGATCCGCTACGCGGCGTCACTGGAAAATGTGATGCTGGTGTTGAGCGGTATGTCGGATGAGCAGCAGCTCACCGACAACACGGCTTACATGAGAGAGTTCAGGCCGCTTGATGAGCGGGAGCGCGCAGCGATCGCCCGGGTGGTGGAGGAGCTTGCCGCCATGCCGACGATCGCCTGTACCAGGTGCCGCTACTGTGTGGAGGGATGTCCGAAAAAGATACCGATTCCGGATGTCTTTGAGGATTACAATATGACCGTGCAGTTCGGGATCAATGAGACAAACCACGGCAGTTACCGGCGGCATACCGCTGACGGCGGCAGTGCGGATGTCTGTATCCGCTGCGGCAAGTGCGAGGGACAATGTCCGCAGCATCTGCCGATCCGCGACCTGCTTGTGAAGGTGGCAGAGACATTTGCGGAGTAAATGGAGTTCTGTTCGTTTGACTATGCAGGTTTGATGGAATAAAAGAGTTGAAAAAGGACAGGTGAAGGATGCCAGAGCAGCAGTGCGGGAATTATCAAAATAAACTGTAAGATATTTCCCAGATATTAGAGTCAGTCAATGTACTGGCTCTTTTTGTGCATTTCATCCGTATATCGCTAGAATTTCAGAAAGAAATAGAATGTTTTGACCATATAAATATAAAAAAACTATTAAAACTGTTAAAAATGTGCTAAAGTTAATAAAAATGTACGGTTTCCATTGTGAGGATAGAACTTTATAATTAAGACATAAACAAAGCCGCCGGATGAAGCGCGGCGGGAGGAGAAGAAGGAGGATTTTTACATGAAGAAAAAAGTTTTATCCGCACTGTTATGTGCAGCAATGGTGGTTTCCACAGATGCAGCGGCAGCGACAGATGCAGCGGCTGACGCAGCGGCGACCGAAGCCGGTGATTCCACAGGAACCGAGCCGGTCGGACCGGCAGTGACTCTGGTATACGCAGAGGTAAACCCGCTGGAGGGAACCATTGTAGGACAGACAGCAACCGCATTCAAAGAGAAGGTAGAAGAGCTTTCCGGCGGAAGCATCACGATTGATATTCAGGCAAACGGTGTTCTCGGTGCAGAGTCCGATGTGCTCGACACCATGCTCGGCGGCGGCGGTACCATCGATATGGCACGTATTTCCGCATTCGCACTCACAAGCTACGGCGGAGAGAAATCCAGTCTCTTATCCGTACCGTTCACATTCGTAAGCCGCGATCATTTCTGGAACTTTGCAACCTCTGATCTGGCACAGGAGTTCCTGCTTGAGCCGCATGAGAACGGAACCGGTATCCGCGGACTGTTCTACGGCGAGGAAGGTTTCCGCCATTTCTTCACCGTCAATCCGATCGAGGGAATGGATGATCTGGCAGGCATGAAGATCCGTGTATCCAACGACCCGATCATGACAGGTATGGTGGAAGGACTTGGAGCAAACCCGACCGTTGTTGCCATGGGTGAGTTATATTCCGCATTACAGACCGGTGTGGTAGATGCAGCAGAACAGCCGATCGCAAACTATCAGGCAAATGCATTCCCGGAAGTAGCACCGAACATCATTCTTGACGGACATACCTTAGGAGCAATCCAGGTGGTTATCACAGACGAGGCATGGGATTCCCTGACACCGGAGCAGCAGGATGTGCTGACCGAGGCCGGCGAGTATGCTTCCCAGTACAACCGTCAGATCTCCCAGGAGACAGAGGATAAGATCCTTGAGGAGTTAAAGGCAGACGGCGTTAATGTTATTGAAGTAGACGATATCACACCGTGGCAGGATGCCTGCAAGGATGTCGTCGAAGAGGCAACCAAGAATAACAAAGAGTTATATCAGCAGATCGTTGATATGCAGTAATCGACAGAAAGATTGATACTTATAGGTTTGATAGAAGGAAAACCCGCAATAATGTAAGTGCGTTTTCAAGGGGCACAGGGAGAATGGCTGCTCCCCCGTGCCCCGACTTTTTTAAGGAGGAAAAAATGCCTAAGATTTTTCAGACTTTAGATAAAATAAAGCCGGCATATGATGTGGCATATAAGTTTGTACTGTTTGTATGCAAATTGCTGCTCACGGCAGATATCGTAATCACGAGTGTCTGCGTTGTCGGAAGATATGTTTCCTTCGTACCCGATCCGGCATGGAGCGAGGAAGTGGTACTGACCCTGATGTCCTACATGGCAGTGCTCTCGGCGGCACTTGCAATCCGCAGAAATGCACACATCCGTATGACGGCGTTTGACGCATACCTGCCGAAGAACGTGATTAAGGTGTTGGACATTCTGGCGGATGTCGCAGTATTTATTCTGGCAATCGTGATGATTACCGTTGGATTCAGCTACGCGACAGGCATTGGTGCGAAAGGTAATTATGTCAGCATGCCGTGGCTGTCCAAGTTCTGGATGTATTTCCCGATTCCGCTTGCCGGCGTAGCGATGGTCGTTTTTGAACTGGAAGCAATTTATAATCACATTAAGAGTATTTTTGTAAAGGAGGGGACGAAATAATGAGTGTACAGAGTATGGCAATCGCAGTGTTGCTCGTAAGCTTTCTTGTCATGATTCTGCTGCGTTTCCCGATTGCATATGCAGTAGCGTTATCTTCCCTTCTGTGCCTGTTATCGCAGGGACTTCCGCTGACAACGATCTGTCAGCAGATGGTAAAGGGAATCAGTTCCTTTAGTCTGATGGCTGTGCCGTTCTTCATCACGATGGGTGTGCTGATGGGCACCGGAGGTATATCAGATAAGCTGATCGCACTCGCCGATGCCTGCGTAGGCTGGATGACCGGTGGAATGGCGATGGTAAATATCGTTGCATCCTATTTCTTCGGCGGTATTTCAGGATCTGCATCTGCAGATACGGCTTCCATCGGAAGTATCATGATCCCGATGATGGTAGATCAGGGATACGATGATGATTTTTCGACGGCGGTTACGATCACTTCCTCCTGTGAGGGACTGCTGGTTCCGCCAAGCCATAACATGGTTATCTATGCAATGTCCGCCGGCGGTGTATCGGTAGGAAGCCTTTTCCTTGCAGGATATGTGCCGGGCGCACTGCTTGCGATCTCCTTAATGATCGGATCTTATATTATCTCGAAAAAGAGACATTATCCGAAGGGGGATAAGTTCAGCGGTAAGAGACTGTTAAAACAGCTTGGAACTTCTTTTTGGGCATTGGCAGCAGTTGTAATCGTAGTTGTCGGCGTTGTAGCCGGATGGTTTACCGCGACAGAGTCCGCTGCGATCGCAGTATTCTACAGCCTGATCGTCAGTGTATATATTTACAAGGGCCTTACCTGGAAGGGTGTCTGGAAGAGCCTGGAGCAGTGCATTGATACATTGTCTATCGTCCTGATCTTAATTTCGACATCCAGTATTTTCGGTTACTGCCTGACGACACTTCATGTGCCGGATCTGGCTGCAAAGGCAATCATCGGATTCTCGAGCAACCCGATCGTGATTGCACTGTTAGTGGATTTGATTCTGCTCATTTTAGGATGTATCATGGATATGGCACCGATCATCCTGATCGCGACACCGATCTTACTTCCGATCGCAACCTCCATCGGTATCGATCCGGTACAGTTCGGTATCATCATGGTATTAAACTGTGGTATCGGCCTTCTGACACCGCCGGTTGGATCAGTTCTTTTCATCGGTTCTGCAGTCAGCGGTGTAAAGATGGAGCGCGTGGTAAAAGCAACCCTCCCGTTCTATCTGTGCATGATCGTTGTATTATTACTTCTGACCTTTATACCGGAATTAAGTATCGGACTTCCGATGTTACTTGGAACGTAAAGGGAGCCAGTTTGTGAATACAGAGGAGATGGCATATGGAATATCAATATAAATGCAGAATTACGGCATGGGATTTTTTCCGGCTTACCATGCGTCAGACCTACCGCTCCATGGCGGGGATGTGTAATCTGGTATTTACGGTGGCGATGATCCTTCTTACGGCAAAGTTCTGGAGTCAGTCGGGGGAAGTCCTGCAGGTTCTGATGCTGATCGGATGCCTGCTGTTCCCGGTCATCCAGCCGGCGGCAATCTATGCGAAAGCCAGGCGGCAGGCGGCGGCTGTACCGCAGGATGTACAGCTTACCTTTGATGAAAAGGGGCTGCTCGTTACAACCGGAGGAGAGAGACAGCATCTGCCGTGGAACCGGCTGCGGGTTACAAAACAGCCGGGGATGGTGCTGGTGCTTTCGGGAGCCGGAAGCGGCTATATGCTGACCAACCGTGTGCTGGGAGCCGACCGGGAGGCGTTTTGGTCCTTTGTACAGAGCAAAGTGGAACAGAATAGATAAAGCAAATATGCAAAGCTGTATTTACGGAGTGTGTATCTACGGCTTTGCTTTTGCCGCATTATAGAGAGAACAGAGAGGCATGGGAAAAACAAGCGTGAGAAAGAGGATAAAACAGTTCTGGCAGGCACTTACGATCAAAAAGAAAATAGCGACGTTTACCGGGACAGTATTTCTCATCATTGCAGTCTCTGTTCTTTTTAATGTATGGGTTGTCAAGTTTTCCCTGATCGACTTTAACCGGATTTTACAGGATAACGCAGCGGTGAGCGAACTGGCACAGGCGCTCGAGGAAGAGAGTATCCAGTTTGAGACATACATAAAGGGCAATCGCGAGGAGAGAGAAAGTCTGGATATTGCGATAGAACGAACCGGAAGAGCGGTGGAAAAGCTTCCGTTCCGCTATTCTGAGATTGGAGAGCAGCGCTACGCAAAGACCTGGTCGATCAAGAGCTGTTATGAAGTGTACTGCCAGAAACGGGATATTATGCTGGTGATGGGTGAAAACTATCCGGATTATATCAGAAGTCTGTATGAAGTCTACGAGATGCAGGACTATCTCGAGGAATATGCGGCAACGCTGATGAATGAGACGATAGAAGATGGCGACAGCCTGTACCGCAAGAAGGTGCCCATGCTCGTGTGTATGCCGATTGTGGTTGTGGTCTCCGGAATCATTCTGGTGACCGGCATGATGGAATTGGCAGCACTGATGAACCAGACGATTATCTCACCTGTTGTTGCACTTGTGAAAGCGGCACAGCGCATTGCCGCCAACGACTTTTTCGTGGAAGATGTGCAGGTGCAGAATGAGGACGAGCTGGGAGAACTGGTGCATGCGTTCAACAAGATGAAATACGCGACAGGCGAATACATTATGGCGCTGGAAGAAAAGCGCAAGACGCTGGATCTTCTGCACGAGGAGGAGCTGGGAAAGCTGGAGACGGAGAAACGCCTGGAGATGATAAAGCTGGAATTGTTAAAAAGCCAGATCAATCCGCATTTTTTGTTCAACACACTAAATGTCATCAGCGGAATGGCAAAGCTTGAGGAGGCAGAGACGACCGAAAAGATGATTCTGGCGCTCAGTTCCCTGTTCCGTTACAATTTAAAGACACCCGAACAGTCCGTTCCGCTGGCAAAGGAACTGAAAGTGGTTGCAGATTATATGTACCTGCAGCAGATGCGCTTCGGGGAGCGGATCCGTTATGAATTAAACTGTAAGGTGGAACAGGAACTGGTCATGGTTCCGGCATTTACCTTTCAGCCGCTTGTGGAAAATGCAATTATCCACGGAGTTTCCCCGAAGGAGGAAGGCGGAAGCATCCGCATTGTGGTCAGACAGGAGGAAATGCGGCTGCACATAGTGATCGGGGATGACGGGATCGGGATGACGGAAGAGGAACTGCAGCAGTTAAAGAGCCGCCTTAAGACGGACGATGCCAGACACAGCGGAATCGGTCTCGGCAATGTGTACCGGCGGATCACTGCCATGTATGCGGACGGAAATTTTGAGATATACAGTAAAAAGAATGCGGGAACAGTAATTTTTATAGATATTCCATGCAGAGAGGAAACGGGGGATATGACATGAAACGAGTGCTGATAGCGGATGATGAACCGATTGAGAGAATGATTGTAACCAGAACCATCCAGAAATATTTCCCGGAGGAGCTTGCGGTTGTGAGTGCGGTCAATGGAAGAGAGGCGGTGGAACAGTTTTTTGCCGAGAACTGCCAGATTGCGCTGCTGGATATTGAAATGCCCGGAATGAACGGGCTGGAGGCAGCGGAGCAGATTCGCGAGAGAGATAAAAACTGCAGCATTATTTTTCTGACGGCATTTGATGAATTTAACTATGCCAAGCGAGCGATTGCCGTCCGCGCCATGGAATATCTGCTAAAGCCTGTCGAGGATCAGGAACTGGAGGCAGTGCTTGCGGAGGCTATACGGATTGCCGATGAGCATACGGATGACCGGGAGGCAGGAGAGAAGAAGGAAGATGAGCCGGTTTTTGCCGAACGGGACTGTCATGAGGACGCGGCGGATACGGAGCGCTCGAGAATCCGGCTGCAGGCGGTTGCCGGGAATATTCAGGCGTTTATTGAACACAATTATATGGACGATATTTCGCTACAGACAGTGGCAGAGGCCATGAACTACTCCGACGCCTATTTCTGCAAGATTTTCAAACAGTGTTTTGACAAGAACTTTATTGTCTATCTCTCGGAGTATCGTGTGGCGAGGGCAAAAGAGCTGCTGGGTGACGTCCTTATCAATGTAAAGGATGTGAGCCAGAAGGTAGGCTACCGTGACTCCAACTATTTTGCGAAAGTATTCAAACGGATTGCTGGCGTCACGCCGACGGAATACCGGACGCAGGTATTAAAGGAGGCGGGGGAGCGATGAGACGGATATGCGCGGCGGCGGTTGTGGCAGGAATGACGATACTGCTCACACTGTCTGCCTGGAAAAATCACACGTATCCCTCCAAGACAGAGATGGAACCGGAATATGTGTTTTCCTATGCGGAAAATCAGCCGGAGGACTATCCGACGACACTCGGTGCCAAGTATTTTGCAGAACTCGTGGAGGAGCGGACAAACGGCAGAATCCGGATTCTGGTGCAGCCGGTCGGGGTGCTAGGGTCAGAGAATAAAGTCATCAAACAGATGCAGTACGGCGGGATTGATTTTGCGCGTGTGTCGCTGGCGCAGCTTGCGGAATATATTCCGAGCCTGAATGTGCTGCAGATGCCCTATCTTTATACGGATTCCGACCATATGTGGAGAGTGCTCGACGGGGAGATCGGGGATGCGTTTCTGGAGAGTGTCAGCGCGGATGATGTCATCGGTCTGTCCTGGTATGATGCCGGAGCCAGAAATTTTTATAATTCTGTAAAACCGGTTACCTGTCTGGAGGATCTGAAAGGCATGCGGATCCGTGTGCAGGAGTCGGATCTTGCCGCTGATATGGTGGAGGCACTTGGAGCCACAGCGATTCCGATTGCCTACGGGGATGTTTACGCCAGCTTAGAACAGCAGGTAGTCGACGGTGCGGAGAATAACTGGCCGTCCTATGAGGCGATGCGTCACTATGAAGTTGCAAAATATTATACAGTGGACGAACATACCAGGGTGCCGGAAATGCAGATCTGCTCCGCGTATACCTGGCAGAAGCTGTCGCCGGAGGATCGGGAAATTATCGCGGAATGTGCCAGAGAATCGGCGTTCTACGAACGTGAGGTGTGGACACAGCGCGAGGAGCAGTCGCGCAGCATTGCCATTGAAAACGGCACGAAAGTGGTGGAGCTTTCCGCTGAGGAAAAAAAGCGGTTCCAGAATGCCGTGTACGGGGTATATGAGAAATACTGCAGTGACGATATGGGACTCATTGAAGAAATTTTAAAAGAAGGATCGTAATGCGGCGGGCAGAATGTAAAAACAGCGAAGAAGAATGCTGCATACAGATAAAACAAAAAGAAAAAGGGAGATGGAGCAATGGAGAAAACAGTAAAAAATCAGGTGTGGAACTTTAATGACAGGATCGATGCCGAGGTGTGCGCCGAGGGCGTGGAACGCAAGATTTTAGCGTACACGGATGAACTGATGTGTGTGGAAAACCACTTCAAAAAAGGAGCGGTCGGCGCACTGCATCATCATCCGCATACGCAGATCACATATGTGGTGTCGGGAAGCTTTGAATTCGAGATTGACGGCGTCAGAAGAGTCATCAAACCGGGCGACGCACTGTTAAAGCGCAATGACATCGAGCACGGCTGCGTCTGCCTGGAAGACGGCATCCTCTTAGACATCTTTACCCCGATGCGGCAGGAGTTTGTATAAAACTAATCCCGCCGGAACAAATCTCTCGTGTAGACTTTGTCTTTTACATCATCGAGACAGGAATCATAGCGGTTGGCGATGATGCTGTCGCTGATCTTCTTAAACTCGTCAAGCCGGTTGACCACCTTGCTTCCGAAGAAGGTGGTTCCGTCTTCGAGTGTCGGTTCGTAGATAATCACGGAAGCCCCCTTAGCTTTGATGCGCTTCATGACGCCCTGGATACTGCTCTGCCGGAAGTTGTCAGAGTTGGATTTCATCGTCAGGCGGTAGACGCCGATGGTGACCGGATGCTCCATGCCGGAATTGTAGGTGTTGGCGGAGGCGTAGTTGTAGTATCCTGCCATCTGCAGAACGCGGTCGGCGATGAAATCTTTGCGGGTGCGGTTGCTCTCCACGATTGCGCTCATCATGTTCTGCGGAACGTCATTGTAATTAGCCAGAAGCTGTTTGGTGTCTTTCGGCAGACAGTAACCGCCGTATCCGAAGGACGGGTTGTTGTAATGCGTGCCGATTCTCGGGTCGAGACATACGCCGTCGATGATGTCGCGTGTGCTTAAATTTTTCGTCTCCGCATAGGTGTCAAGCTCATTGAAATAGGACACGCGCAGCGCCAGATAGGTGTTTGCGAAAAGCTTGACGGCCTCCGCCTCGGTAAATCCCATGAAAAGCGTCGGGATATTCTCCTTGAGGGCACCCTCCTGCAGCAGTGCTGCAAAATTCCTTGAAGCGATCACAAGGCGCTCGTCGTCGGAGTCGGTTGAGACGATGATCCGGCTCGGGTAGAGATTGTCATACAAAGCCTTCGACTCGCGGAGAAATTCGGGACTGAAGATGATATTTGCGGTGTGGTATTTTTGACGTACTGATTCCGTGTAGCCGACCGGGATCGTCGATTTGATGACCATGACCGCGTCCGGATTGACGGAGAGAACCAGTTCAATCACGGCCTCCACAGCGGAGGTGTCAAAATAATTCCTGGCGCTGTCGTAGTTGGTCGGTGCGGCGATGATGACGTAATCGGCGTCCTTGTATGCCGCGGCGCCGTCTAAGGTGGCGGTG
>OOCX01001034.1_pt1 | contig 18632 bp, 26 predicted proteins | sample 1671231 | NCBI WGS metagenome assembly OOCX01 (sample SAMN06348135, study PRJEB24527) | human gut metagenome | biome: human gut; feature: ankylosing spondylitis patient; material: feces | host: Homo sapiens | place: China | collected 2015-10 | reverse complement strand
ATTAAGTCTCTAAAGGCCATTGGGAAGAATCAAGCATTTTACAGAGCTTCCTTAACTATATGAAGCTCCTCGGCGCTAAAGATCCGGAGGTTGAAATTCGTGCCGAATATCCCGATGCCCCGGGTGCCGACTCCATCGGATCGGCCATGGTTCACTCTCCCGGCGGTGACGGCGCTTTGTACGCTTTGATTCAGGAAAACGTCAACAAGCGCAAAGGCAACATTGATGTTTGGTACAACGCTCCGGGCAAGAAGCTCATTCAAGACCCTCAGACTGGAATCATTCACGGCGTCATTATCGAAGTAAACGGAGCTCCGAAGTATGTCAGAGCTAAGAACGGCGTGATCTTGGCAACCGGCGGTTATGAAAACAATCCTGACATGTTCCGCAACTTTGCGATAATGCAGCACGCTTACTCTAAGGGTGCACGCTTTAACACCGGCGACGGCATCGTCATGGCTGACGACGTTCAAGCCAACATCGTGAATATGGGCAACAACAACGGCCCTGACCCCAACGTCATCAATCCTGAGACCGGCATTTCTTTCGGGTACATGGTTGCGAGAAGCAAAGATTCCGCTTGGGCAGGCCCTGCCTTTACACGTCACAACGTCATCATGGTCGATCAGGACGGCAAACGTTTCTGGAATGAAGCCCAGAAGACACGGCATGGCCGTGTTCCCTTCCACGGCGACTATGTCCATCTCATGATGCCGGATCCGGCCTACATGGTCTTTGATGAAAACGCTCGTTTAGCTTCCAAGATCTATGGCTCTTGGAGTGAAGGCTCGGAAAAAGAAATTGCAGCCGGACTCGTTAAGAAAGCCGATACGCTTGAAGAACTGGCAAAGATCATCGGCGTCGATGCCAAAGGCATTGCAGACCAGGTTGCTCAATACAACAAGTTCTGCGAAGCTGGTGTTGATCCGCAGTTCAACAGACCAAAGGCCATGTTGAAGCCGCTGAGCAAGGCTCCTTATTACGCGGTTCAGGTTCAGCCGACCTTTACCAATACTTTGGGCGGTCCGGAACGTAACCAGAACGCTGAAATCATGAGCCGCAACGGCGGCACGATTCCGCATCTTTACGGCGCAGGCGAACTTGGTTCCATTTGGTCCCACAAGTACAGCGGCAGCGGCAACATTTCTGAGAGTTTGGTATTCGGTCGTCTGGCCGGAGCCAACGCTGCAGTAGTGAAGTCCGACGTTTCACAGGAATCCGTCCTAGGCGGTAAGCCGGGATTCAGACCTGACGAAACTGCTCCGCTTTATCAGCTCCAGCCCGGTGAAAAACTCGGTATCGGCAGAGGCATGGGCGGCGTCATCGCGATTGCTGTCAAGACAGACGGCGGAAAGATTGTCTCTATCCGTGTCTTGAACCAGCATGAAACTCCGGGAATCGGCGGCAAGGCTATTGCTACCCTCCCGAACGAAGCTGTTGCCAACAACGGTAAGATCGATAACGTTTCAGGTGCTTCTGTTACCTCCAACGGTTTCAGAACCTCTCTTGCTGACGCACCCAGCAAGTAATCGTTCATTGATTCAAGGGCGCGACTTTCTATTTCGGAAGCCGCGCTTTTTTGCGGATGATTTTCGAGAACTAATTGAAGAGGAACCTAGAACTGAAGGAAGAAGATTAAGACTCTTCGCAGAAACAGGATATTAGCCGCCTTTGAAAATCAATCCTCGATTATCAAAATCAGAGGTCAGCGCTTGCTGGAGAAGCAATCTCAACTCTAAGTCATTGACCGGACTTCTTTCCATGGCCTGCAGATATGCGGCCTTTTCCACTTTCTTCCAGTCGACTGCAACACCTAACTGTTTCTTGAGAATCAGGTCAAGCCAAATCCGCAACGCAATCCCATTCCCTTTGCTGAAGGGATGGGCCAGATTCATCTCGACATACTTCGAGATGATTTCATCAAATGTACTTTCCGGCAGGTTCTCAATTACCCGCAAGGCTTCCTGAAGATAGATTGCGCTTAGGAATCTGAATGAGCTGGAGGACGCGTTCCTAGTCCGGAGTTTTCCGGCATCCGCATAGACGTCCCAAAACAAATATTCATGGATTTCTTTGAGCACTTGAAAGGAGCCGTACTCGAATTGTTTCGAAATATCTGAATCAAAAAATGTTTTGGCTTTTTCAAGACTCGCAGCTTCCATCGTTTTCAAGTCTTGTTAGGAAAAAATAATAAAAAATCTCAGGAGGCTCCGCCTGCTGAGAAAAATAAAAATGGCGGAGAAGGAGGGAATTTATAGTAATAAATATTCAATATGTTAGATAGATACAATGAATTTTAGTGACCATTTCAATGACCGGTATTTTCTGTACATGCGCAAAGATTGATATTAATCGGCCTATGTTTGTTTCAATATTCTTCGAAAAAATAAGATTGCTCAATACCCTTAAAAACTATTTCTTGATTATCAACATCGTTTGTCAATACTGGTCGCAGAAGAAATTTTAGTTCCAAATCATTCACCGGACTTCTTTCCATAGCTTGAAGATAAGCCGTTACTTTTTGCCAGTCCACTACTACACCTAAATTTTTCTTAAGAATCAGGTCAAGCCAAATACGAGTCGATCTTCCGTTCCCTTCCATAAAAGGATGAGCCACGTTCATTTCAACATATTTTGAAATAATATCGTCGAAGGTATTTTCGGGCATCTTTTCAATCTCGTTTAATGCTTCAACAAGATAAAGTGCGCTCGCAAACCTGAAGTTTCCCTTTGAGATATTCTGTTGCCGAATTTTACCGGCAAATTCGTACAAACCCTCGAAGAGGTATTTATGAATTTGCTGGAGGCCCTTGAATGAACCCACTTCAACAGCCTTGATATCTCCTGTCTCAAAGAGTGCCTTAGCTTTTGCAAGGCTTTGCATATCCAGATTTTTCATAGTCACCTTCTGCCTTCGGGAAATAAAAAATCTTGAGAGGAAGCAGCCAACTGAGAATTAAAAAATAGCGGGTAAGGAGAAATCTTAAAAAACATCTGCTCCGTAGTGACTAATTCAGTGACTGCCATTCACCCAACAAGAAAGATGATTACACTAATCTTTCGATGCTGGAGAAGTCCATTTAACTTGATTCTGGCCTATATTGGGACTCATCCCAACAACCACGTCCTATTCCGACCACAAGAATTGGACATCCTCCTCCGTCCCCTCGTTTGATTCTTTCAGCGGCTTTTTCGGAGGAGGTGGTTGTGGAGGTACCGAGATCTACGGGAGGCTTGATATCTACCGGCAAAGAAGCGTATTCACAATACTCCTCCCAAATATCATTAATAAGTTTCCTGCAACTTTCCAAATCCTTAGTAATTAGAACGGCTCCGTCTATAAGGCCTAGTTGGTACCAAGCCCTATAAGCAGATATGTCTCTATCAAGATTTCCGTCCTTAGCATTCCACTCGATATCAACAGCCATCCGTCCTTTTAGACAATCTATAAGGTACCCTTCTTGATAGGTAGAATTAACCGTCGCTTCAGGAAACTTATTTGTAAGAAGTTCTATCCTCTCTATTGTTCTTTGGGATGATCCGTCACTCTTTAATAAGAAATCTTTCTCTGTTCCAGAGAGTTTTAGAACCTTCCTCCCTTTATCTAAACTTCCTTTTTTAGGCAATATGTACAGAACTTCTTCCGTATCAACTCTTGTTTCCAGCCAACCCTTCTTGTAAAAAAGTTGTTCGAGAGTTTCAACTAAGTGGGATTTATTTCCCCCTTTTTGAAGCAATGTGTTAGCAGAAAAGGAAAAGGCTTTCAGTATTTGGACAAACTCATACCACTCTCTTGTGCAAGTGGCCTGTAAGACTGTCGAAGCACTTCTTACTTCACAAAAAGAGTATTTATTAGAGATATCTTTAAGATCCGTTTGCTTATAAGAAGAAGTCAGTTCCATAAAGATCCAATTAAAGATCTAATTACTATATAATAATTAGAAAGTTTTCAACGAGGTTCCATATGCAAGAAACTTTACCTACCGTCGTGGGCGGCTTCAAAACAATTCTAGCAGATCCCCCTTGGCGCTTTTCAAACCGAACAGGCAAAGTCGCTCCCGAGCACAAGCGACTGGGACGATACTCAACCATGTCTTTAGATGAGATCAAACAGTTACCAGTTCCACTCTCTGCGGCTGATAACTCTCATTTATACCTGTGGGTTCCCAACGCCCTCCTCCCTGAAGGTTTATCAGTAATGGAATCTTGGGGATTTCGTTACGTTTCTAACATTGTCTGGGCTAAGCGGAGAAAAGACGGTGGCCCAGACGGTAGAGGGGTAGGTTTCTATTTTCGTAATGTCACTGAGATCTTGTTATTTGGAGTACGTGGCCACATGAGAACTTTACAAGCCGGCCGCTCCCAAGTAAATATGATAGAAACAAGAAAGAGAGAACATTCGCGGAAGCCAGATGAACAATATGAATTAATTGAATCTTGCTCCCCGGGCCCTTATTTGGAGATGTTCGCTCGATATCCGAGACCTAATTGGACCGTATGGGGGAATGAAGCGGCAGAAGATGTTACTCCTCAAGGAAAATGTTTTCCCGGTTATACAGGAGGAGACATTGAGAAAAATGGAGTTATTCCTCAACTTACATCTCACCAAAGACTATCAGAAGATACGAGCAAAGCTCTAGCAAAGTTATTGGCGAATCGGTATCAAAATGGTTCATCAATTCGTGAGTTAGCAATGGAGTGCAATTTTAGTATCGCAAGAGTCAGGGCCTTACTCGCATTAGCAAAAGTTGATTTAAGAGCCCGAGGAAGATCAGCTCTCTAATACAACTCAAGTTTTCCGGTTCCTTCTAGTCATTCTTTTTCAATATTAAGCCTTCACTCCCCGAAACTCGACGAGTTTCGACCGCGACAGCGGTGGGCAGGACAGCCGAAAATTTCCAATTTTCGACCGAGCGATAGCGAGGTGCTGATGCATTTTGGCGTCTAGGTCTTTAGACTAGACACCAAAATGCGATCCTGCCTTAGTTCTTTTTTGCTTTTAATTTGTTTTTAGAGGGGACGCTAAGCGCTCCCCTCAACCCCTAGCCCGGCCGCCGCGTTTTTTCTAAGTAAGGCAGCAAACGGGCTCTGATTTTTGATGTTGACCTTAAGTTTTCCACAGCCGGTTTACACGGCTTGTGGAAAACTTCCTCTCTGCTTGCAGTTGTCCATAACTTTCCCCAAGGGAGCGCTTGGCTCAACACTGGCTGTAGCGACCGGGGTTTGTTGTGGGCAAGTGCAAGAGGCAAAAAGTTTATACGTATAAACTTTTTGAGAAGATCGAACCGATCAATTTGTCTCTGGTCGAGCCGGGTTTTGATTAAATCCCAAGTTTTCCATAGCCGCTTACAGCGGCTTGTGGGAAACTTTCGCTTTGCTTGCAGTTGTCCATAACTGACCCCAAGGGAGCGCTTGGCTCCGGCACTGGCTGTAGCGACCGGGGTTTGTTGTGGGCAACTGCAAGGGCCAAAAAGTTTGTACGTACAAACTTTTTGAAATGCCTTAGAAGCCAAAGGGCCTCCGAAGAGGCCCTTTGACTATCGTACTTTCTGTGAATTATTTGCTGTTAACAGCTTCCTTAAACAATTTTCCGGCAATAAATTTCGGTTGAACGGATGCCGGAATTTTGATTTCTTTACCGGTGGCCGGATTGCGTCCGGTTCTGGCGGCACGTTCGGCAGATTTAAAAGTACCGAAACCGATCAACGCGATTTCATCACCAGCCTTTACCGTTTTGACCACTTGGGCAATAAGGGCCTCTAAAATTTCTTTGACGTCGGCCTTGGATTTTCCGGTTTCTTCGGCAACGGCTGCAACCAATTCAGTTTTGTTAAATTCGTTTCTCCTTAAAAAAATTGAGGTTTGTAAAAAGTAAGGGAAAACCTTAATAGGAGTTTTCTTAATCAAATTTTACAATCGTCGAATCTTGCTGATCTTGCAAGACAAATTAAATGCAAAGGATTGAACATGAAGAAACAACTTCTTGCTATGGCTCTTGGTCTCACGTTTGCAGTTGCTGCAAACGCCGCTGACGCACAGTATCGCCTTGTTATTCACGGTGGCGCCGGCAACATTACTGCTGACCGTTTTACCCCTGAACAACAAGCTGAATACCATGCAGGTCTCCAAAAGGCCCTTCTTGCTGGTAACAAAGTTTTAGCTAGCGGTGGTACGGCTATTGATGCAGTGAAGGCTGCTATCAACGAAATGGAACTCAATCCGATCTTTAATGCTGGTCGTGGTGCTGTGTTCACAAATGAAGGTAAGAACGAACTTGACTCTTCTATCATGGACGGTAAGACCCTTATGGCAGGTGCCGTTGCTGGTGTTACCAATATTAAGCACCCGATTAATTGTGCAGACATCGTTCGCACGAAGTCTCCTCACGTTATGATGGCGACGAAGGGCGCAGAAAAGTTCTGTGCTCAAAACGGTGCAGAAACGGTTGATCCGAAGTGGTTCTTCACGCAAAACCGTTATGACCAGCTCAAGAAAGCTCAAGAAAAAGAACAAGTTATTCTTGACCACGATGGCGCTACAAAGAAAAAGACTGCCAACGCAGAGCTCTACATTGATCCGTTAATGTATGACTATAAGTATGGTACGGTTGGTGCTGTTGCCTTAGATAAAGACGGTAACCTTGCAGCAGGTACCTCCACGGGTGGTATGACCAATAAGCGCTATGGTCGCATCGGTGACAGTCCTGTGATTGGTGCTGGTACCTATGCTAATAATAAGTCCGTAGCAGTATCTGCAACGGGTTCTGGCGAAATGTTCATCCGTACGTCTGCCGCTTACAATGTTCACTCCCGTTACACGCACTTAGGTGAAAATGTTCAAAAGGCTGGTGACGCAGTGATCAAAGAAATCGGTGACATCAAGGGCACGGGCGGTATGATTATTCTCGACGCTAAGGGTAACTTCGCCTTCCCGATGAACTCCGCTGGTATGCACCGCGGTATGATCGACTCTAAGGGCGTCCCGATGACCGCTATGTTCGGTGATGAACAATTGCGTCATTTCAAAGCTAAGTAATCTATAGCCTATCGGATGGGGTGGCGATAAGCCACCCTTCCACACCACCGGGCATACGGGTCCGTACACGGCGGTTCCTCTAAACATCTAGCCCTACAAGTCCGTCAAGCAGAGCCCTCCATGCTTGCGTTTTGGGGCTAATTTTATCTTGTTTCTCGGGCTCTTCTTCTTTCAACTTGAGAGTCCGTATTTTGCGGCTCCGGGCAATTCGCATCCGGCCCGACAAATTTGAATTGCTCAGTGAGCACTTTCCTCAAAAATTGCTTTCGGGTTTCGCATTCTGAATACTGCCAGCGCAGACTCTCTACCAAACGAGAGTCGGAAAATAAACGAGGTTTGCTCAGCTGCTCTATGGCGTCCAAAACGTCCTTGGCTTCTATGAAAATAGCGACATCTCGGCGCCCGGCAAGCTCGGCCCGCTTTTCTTCAAGCCACTTCTTGACTGACTCATTCATTTTCCTTCTCCGTTTTCTTTACCGCTGATCTTATTTTTAATCTATCTTTGTGCTGCGAAAGAAATTCATCAATCTCTTTGATATGCAGATCTATTTTTTGATTCAGCTGTTTCAAGACCGCCAGTATCCCAGCAACGTCCGAAAGATTTAATTTTCCCTCTTTATTCTGTTCATTCAAGACTCTGGCTATCTGGTTCAAGTTCACGCCGATCCGATTCAGTGAAAGAGTGGAGTCCGATATCAACCGATACTCTTTCGGATCAATTTGGGATTTATTCAAAAGAAATTCTCTGACGGCCGATACGATTAGTGCCTGACGGGTTTGTCCTCTGACTGCCGCTAATTTCCTAATGGCTTCCAGCTCGCTTTTTGTCATTCGGAGCTTGATTGGGAGCTTATCCTCTTCGCTGTTATCTCTTTCAACATCAAGCGATACTTTCAGCTCCGGCAGGTTAAGAGACTCCTTTATGACTTCTTTTATGACAAAGTGGGTGTAGGCAGAAAGATTCATATTGTTTAGCTCAGCAAGCTGCTTCCAGATGTTCTTTTCTTCCTGCGTCAGCCATACACTCATTGATGTTTTATCTTTATTCATACCGAGAGTAAGGGGCACTAGGCCCCTTTTTATCAAGCTTCTATGATGCGATTTAACGTCACGTCTTCAGCCGGAACTTCTTCTTCCGTACCGTCCTCATATTTCACAACAACGAACCCGTCCAACGTTTTTTTCTTATAAAGCAGTTCGCATTCTCTGCCTTCTAACAGACAAAGGATCACGGGTTTCTTATAAGTAGATTCTTCAGATTGCACCTGCAAAAAATCATCCGCTGTCGATTCAAGTTCTTCAGATACGTCAAGACGCTCTTCCTCGTCAGTTGTGGTCTTTTCTTCATAATTGTCGATTGAAGCGCATTCTTCCGGCGTTTCAATCTCTTCTTTCTGGCCCTCTTCTAAGTTACCTGCTTCGGCTTCTTCAGACCCGTTGTCAGCCTCTTCAGGCTTATTCTCTGGCCCTTCAGAGGCAGCTTTATCTTCCGTTGCAAGTGAGACTGAAGTATCTAAAACAGGTTCATCCGGCTCTTGGTCTGAAGACTGAGATATATCTTCTTGATCTTGAAAAGTTTGAACGTACAAACTTTTAGGGTCAAATTTCTTTGCTTCTGAAGAAGAAATTTTCTCGTTCTCTGTTATAAAAGTTTCCGTCTCTTTTGGAAATTCCTGCCAAGTTTTGAAAAGAGCATAAGCAGACTGAATACTTCCGATTTTTTTTGAGGTTAATGCTTCTTTAATGCATTCCGGCAATTCCGTCCATGAGGCATATTGAGAAACAATAGCCTTATTTAATCCCAATTTTTCGGCTACATCGGCTTGTTTTTCTCCGGTCTCCAACTGTCGGCAAATAAACTCTGCGATTTCGACCACACTCAGATTGGCTCTTTTAATGTTCTCGGCCATTTGGACATAACCTATTTCTTCCGGCTTGAACGTCTTTTTGACTATTGCGCGGATTGTTTTAGCTCCGTTCAGCTTTACAGCCCGGAACCGTCTTTCTCCGGCAATAATGTAATACTCGGCTTCTTTGTCCGGCGAAGGGCGCAGGACAATCGGCTGGATAAGGCCGTGCGTTTTTATGCTTTCCGCCAGCTCCTTTAAGGCATCTTCATCAAATTCTTTACGAGGCTGCTGAGGATCGGCTTTAATGACTTCGACCTCGACATCCCGCATTGTTTCTTCAACTACTTCTGTGCGTCTGTGCGTAAAGTCTTTGGCTGCTTTATTGATATTGCCTAAGTTCAGATTTAATCCCATTTTCTTTTCCTTTATTCCGGTTCACCAACAGGCTGAGCATCAACTGCTGCTAATTTGTCACTGTCTTCGGATTTTCTAATTTGAATAGGTTTCTTGGGCGTTAATCCCAGCTGCTTAAATATTGATACCCAAACTCTTGCCAGTTCGAGCGCCTCGCGTCTTGGCTTACCGTTTTCGCTGAAAAAAACAGGACGGCAAAATTGCTGCGCAGCGGTGTATTCGCTTCTGTCATAGATGCAGCACACGCCTTCAAACTTTCCTGTTTTCGGTTCATATTTTTTCAGAAGAAGATTTTGGGTTTGCTCAATGACCCATTCAAAGTTTTTCCTTTGGATGCCCTGCATCTTTACCATGCTCATCAGCAGTCCCAAAAATTCCAAGGAATTGTTCACGTTTTCCTGAATAACTTTTGCACGGGCCAAGGTTTTTTCGACACCGCTGATGGATTCCGCTTTAACTTGGAAAGGAATCAAGTAATGCGTGCTGAGGCTGAGTGCAATCAACTGGCGGACGTCCGCGCTCGGAGAGCAGTCAATAATGCACAGATCGAACTTGTCGCTCACGGCGTCCAATGCTGAATAAAGATTTTGTGTGATTCCGGCTGCATCCCTCATGCTTTCCAATTCCAGCAGATTGTCGTCTCCGGGAATTACCATGAAAGGCTCTTCAGCCTTCACCAATCCGCCGTTTTTCATGATTAAACCGGCAGTTATTTCAGTCGGAACGCATAAACCTGAGTTAATCAGAATATCGCTTGTGTTTCTTTGCTGATCTAAGTCAACAACAAGTACTCGATTGCCGAGTTTGAAACGGCAGTAAAGCGCAAATTGAGTGGCAATAAATGATTTGCCTACGCCGCCTTTTTCATTGATGATTGCTAATGTTTTCATGGTACCCCCTTTTGTTAATCATTGATCTTTTTAAAAGCCGTGATTTCTTCAGAATAAAATGTCCAATTTCCTTTTTTCCATCCCGCGCTTCTTTGCAAGCCGCCTTTTAGCATGACTTCGTAAACCTCTTCCGAGTCGGGTTTAAATTTCGGGTATGCATTCCAGCCGCCGGGATCGAGCTCGGTTTGATTCTCCAAAACCGCTTCCGCCGGGCGCGGTGAAAACTCTCTGTATGCTGCAATTTGATTTTCAAACCGAACCCAGTATTTATCTTTGGTAATTTTTCCGGTGCGATATGATCCGTTTTTAAGTTTGACCAACCAATAATCGCACTCTCTGGTTTCTCCGTTGATCGCGGGTTCCGTGTCCAGTCTTGGCGGTATGACATCAGGCCATGCATTCCATTCGTGAGGCCGATACTGAGGCTCTTTAAGAAGGTGCGCTCTGTCTGCAATCACATCTATCTGTCTGCCTGTGATGCTTAATTCAGAAGGAATGCTGAATACCAAATTATTGGCATTTCGGTTTTCATACGCAGCCGCGAATATTTCCGGGAATTCCGCTTCGCTCTTCAGCAGTTTCGTGATGTACCCAATCAGTGTCGGATCACAAAGCTCTTCGGGCTTAACAGTTTTGAAATCCATGTTTTTCCCCTAGAGAGTGTTTTTTAACGGACGCCAAGCCACAACTTCTCTTGTGACCGGGTGAAGTAAAGCATTCTGAAAATCAAGAGTGAATGTCACATCGTTGAAAAATGTTTCGTTCCAGTAGCCACGAGTTTTAAAAAGCTGATCGCTGCCTTCCGGGCGATAGGCAAGCAAAACAACCTCAAATTGTTTCGGCAATGGATTGATCTGACCGGACTGAATTTGATCCCAGTCAATTTTTTTCCAATACTTATTAAGGTGACGGATTACGCAACGCACAGTTTCTCCTCCTTTGGAAGGGAAAAAAGTGTAGGATTAAGCGCTTTTGTTTTTCGATGGAGAATGCTTTCCGAAAGGAAGGCAGAGGCCCTTTTTGAAATGAAATCTTCTAAGTTTCTTAAGGGAAGAAAAACACAGGGCTCGATGCGCCTTGGACAAGCGCCGAGCCCTTGAACAAGGAGTTTAGTCGTGAAACGTAAACAAGTACGACTATTTCTGCTCCTTATCGTGTTGAAGGAATTATCCGTCAGAGCTGACTTTGTTGTCAACTTTGAAGGCTCTGTTTCCTTGGCCGTAAGTGAAGCAGCAGCGTTATTATTCTTAATTAAGAAATAGTGCTCGATGCCGGAACGGTTGTTTTGTTCCGGCAGTTTTTTTAGTCCCGGTTCGGGGCTTCCGGCTGTTTGTTGTCTGAGGTTGTTCGTCATGACTGTCTCGGTTACTGTTTTTTGCGGAATAAAGGGAATTTCGTTCCGTGCAGGTCGATGAAAGAAATCTCTGTGAATAATTCAGATGCCTGAAGCGCTTCGAGGCACATACGGAATCCGTTCGTTCTTGAATCAATTTCCGGACGTTCTTTTCTGAATCCTTTAAGAGCTTTTTTAAAGAGTTCGTCGTCCAGACAGGAAATCAAATACTGCTTCTCTCCCATTGATTCATAAATGAACCTGTCCAAAGACTTTTTCTGCTGGCCTGATTTCATTTTGTCCCCCTGTAACTTTCCCAGTTGAAAACGACAAAAGTGTTTGTCTCAAAGATTCGATCTGTCGTGCGTTCGTCCATAAGCTCCTCCAAGGAATCTTCCCCGCGCAGGGAAAGGTTGGAAATAAGGATCGTCGGCCTAAGTTGTTCATAACGGTCATTGATGATCGTGAAGAACAGATCTTTTTCTCTCGGAGAAATCTCACGATTCGTGCCGATTTCGTCGATGACTAAGCAATCCAGTCCGGCCAGCTTCTTGAGGTACTTTTTCTGAGAATCATCCGTTGAGTTCCATGTTGCTTTGACGGCAGTAAAGATTTGATCCAGTGAGGTGTAGAGCCCGACTTTCTGTTCGGCAATCAGCTCCTTCAGCAAAGAACAAGCCAAATGAGTTTTTCCCGTTCCCGGGCGACCGATCAAAAGCATTCCGCGACCTGTTTTACGGTTACCCTCGAAACGCTTCACAAAGTCCTGGCAAAGGCTTACAGCGGCCTTTTGCCCGTCGTTCGTCACTTCATAGGTTTCAAAGGTTTGGTCTGTGAATCTGGCAGGTATCAGCGCTTGTCCGAATGCAGCCTGACAGCGTTTTTCCGCTTCGCAGAGCGGACAGCCGTTTGTGTATCGAGTCCCCGAAGCATCCGTGATGGAGTAAACGTAGGAGGTTCCGTGAATCGGACAGGTTTTAAATGTCTTTTGGACGTTATCGGCATTGGATGTCATGGCGTTCCTTGGGTTGGTTAGTGTTCGTAATTCGGATCAAGGCTGTAGGAACCGTCGGGATTCTTGATTAAACCTTCCGTCCAATCTCTGTCCGAATACTTCTTTGTCTTTGAAACGTAGTTTGGATCGGGGCTCCAAGATCCGTCCGGGTTTTGAATCAGTCCTTCCGTGTAATCGCGCTCGGAACTTCTTTTCTTCGGTCGGCGTTTCGCGGTTACGGGTTCCCGTTCAAGTGCGGAAATCACATAAGCGATTGATCCCGCAAACATGGCGCCTTCCGAACGTTTTTGTTCTTTGCATCTGGCGATCAGCAGGTCAAAAGCCTCTCGGTCGAACCGAGGAAGAACGTCGGAAAGAAGCGCATTGAAGCGGGTTTGATTTCGGTCGGAGCGCGAAACCCATGCTTCGAGAAACTTTTTGTCAAGACCGGAGTCAACCAAAAGCGTTTGGGCTTCCTGAAGCGTCCAACTTTTTCCCGCTGAGAATTTTTCGATTTCGCGCGAATTTTGATTTTTAAAATTTTCAGTTTTTTCTTTAACCGATTCCGATACCGATTCCGATTTATTTTTATTATTTTTATTAATTAAAAAATAATCAGATATCGGATTAATCGGATTATCGGACGCGCATACGCACGCACACGCGAAGGACGGATCGTCTTCAGGCTCAATCTCCGGCGCAAGCTGCAAATTTTCTGTTTCTTCAACAAAATCAACGGGTTGTGATTCTTCGGTTGTAGCAAAATTTTCATTTGCTAGGGTTTTGCCAGAGGTTTGCTTGGTGTTTGCTACAACTTTGCTAGAACTTTGCTTGGAGTTTGCTAGCTCTTTGCTAGAAGTTTGCTTGGCATTTGCTACAACTTTGCTAGGATTTTGCCAGCCGTTTGCTACGGTTTTGCTAGGAGTTTGGTAGCCGTTTGCTAGAGGTTTGCTAGAGGTTTGCTTCAAATCTTCCGGTTCTTCGCAGAAAGCTTGCTGCTCTTCCTGCACTTCGCTAATAAGGATTTCCCCTTCAGAAACCAATGTATTTTGGTTTTTTCGATTCCGCGACTTCGATAAACCGCCTTTCATTCCGGCCAGAGCTCGGGCGACGCGTTTTTGAACTTCTTTTTCGATTAATTGCTCTATGTTTAATTGATGTTCTTTTCTCTTCTCGATTTGACTCTCTATCCTTATGTCAATGAAAACACCGCCTTTCTTCGTGAAAAATTTATTAAGCACTTTGCCCAACGTCTTTTCATGAACAGGGGTATAGACTGGGTAGAGCCCATCGATATCATCTTCTGATAATGGACTTCCTTTTAATGCGTAAGCTGAACGCAACTTAAAGAGGCAAGCAAGTTGAGGTTCCGGAAGCGATAAATAGTCCTGTGTATATTCTTCTGCTGATAGAAAGTAACAAGGACTTTCAAATTGATTGGATTTACTCATATTGCACTACCCGTTGCCTATAAAAATTATCTACCTCGATATGAGTAAATCATAATAGTAAAAACCGAATTTGTACACTACGTACAAATTATTTTTTTTATGTTGTAAAATATTGGTATAGTGATTCCCCGGAGATATTTTTATGGCTAAAACTACTTTTTGTTGTATTTTGGTTGCTCTTGCCTGCGGTTGCGTTCAAGCAGACGATTCTTCCATAACGGACCTGAAGTCTGCTAACTTTCAACAATTAAAGTTAGAGGCTTCCTCGTTGGAGTTAAACGAACGGCAATGCAATAAAGATTACCTTTGGGAATTTCGAAACAGACTGACAGAGTTGCAATTTCAAAAAGTTATTGACTTTAAAACCAAGTACTCAGTGGATCGCTTGGTAGAGAAACATCTCAAAAAATGTGTTGATGCCAAGCTCTACAAATAAAAGTCTGGGTGGTTTGAGGGGTTGGAGTACGGCTTACAGGCTTGTTCCTGAGCAAACGTATAACGCCTTAGCTAATATTTTTATTCTTGATAAATCCGTCAAACGTTGAGAAAAATCATCGGTCCGAATTTGATAGCCCCCTTCATAGTCAATGGAGATCAGACGAAGCAACTGTTTTCCGTTAACTTCTATCAGGTAAATACCCTCACGTGTAAAAGTATTAACTCCAAAATCAAGGATCAAAGCATCGCCAATCTTACATTTTGATTTCAAAGAGTTATCTTCAACGACTACAAATCGCAAATTTTCTTCAGAAGAGGCTTTTAAAACTGACTTGATAAAATAATCACTCAATTTCATTTCTCCATCGAAAAGTGTAAAAGTTAGATTCGATGGAGTGACGCTGTTTAAACGATAGCTTCTTATCCTATTGAAAGAAGATTTCAAAAAAATTTCAGATTCCTTAATTAGTTCAGTTTGAGGTTTATCGTGAACTACATCCATCCAACCCGGTGGAAGGTGTAGTTTCATTTCAATTTCTCGCGCAACCTCCGCTCCCATAACTCTTGGAGTTTTGGCGCTAGGTGGTTGAGATTTGTTTTTTATTTGGTTAAAGGTTCCGTCATACCGTTTTCTTCCCAAAGCAGAATTGAGATTAGCGACGGACTTATACATAGAGATCAGCTCTATTAAATTTTTCCGACGGATTTCATGCACATCTGTCATTTCTTCACCTCTTAGAAAGATATAACAGAAGCTGCTTTTTTGTTCATTCTTAGATGAACTAATGAAATTTGTACTTTTTGTATATTATTTGTACATGGTTATACAAAATCAGGTAAAATAAAAACAACAAAATAAGGTGTAGCAATGAATTTGAAAGACTATTGTTCGTTTCTAAAGGAAGCTGGGGTTGCTGATCCTAGACGGTATTTAGCAACCGAGCTGGGACTTTCTAAAGCGACGATTAACTCTTACATCTGCGGACGTCGTTTAATCTCACCCGAGAATTGCCTGACATTGGTCAACCTTTCCCGGGGACACCTAACTTGTGAAGAGTTACGTCCGGATATCCCGTGGAAGTTCGCTCAATTAGATAGAAGTAATGCCGAAACCGGCAGATTAAAAAAAGAGATTAAGCAGTATTTGAGCTGCCCCGGCGCAGAAGCGTTAAGCGCTTGAGGTTGATCCTGAAAGAGTTGAAGCAAAACATGATAAACATAGACTTTCACACAGCCGGTTTGCTTTTCGTCACGCTGCTATCTTTGATAGTTGCGGGCCATATCATTGTTTTGTACCTTATTTGTTGTTTTTCTCATTCACTTGAGATTCAAGTCATCATCCATAAAGTCAACGCTTGTCTCTTAGTTTTTCAGGCAATTTTAGCGGCAGCCCTTATAGGTCTATATATATGCCGTCCTGATCCCACGTCTTCGTCGTATCAGGCAGATGACAGTAAGCTTTTTGAACTACAGACGCCTCCCCCTGTAGAACTTCATAGGAGAGGGTAAAAATGATGTTATTTTCTGAACTCAACATCGTTTCTATTTCTATCTCTTTTGTCGTTCTGGCTTTCATAAGAGAGGCTAATTGCAACGACTTCTTAAAATCATTGTTTACATTAAACAAGCCATTTTTTACGGCAATAGACATCAGCAGACAATCTCTGTCCCCGGCTTTGACTGTCACGCGTACTCTAGTTTCAGGGTGTAGAAAACCTTCTATCGGCATTACATACAGTTTTAGGCCTCGCTTGAAAGCAAGTTCTTCTTCACTTGCTCTTGCAGTACGCCACGAGGCCCTTGCAGCAAAGATTGAAATGCATACCGAGATAAATGACAAAACTATTGCAATTAAGTCGTACTTCAATTTTTTACTCCGGGTATTGGGTTTGGATTTTTGTCTGACAGCTCAAATTTTATCCAGTACACCGGAGACCAGTTTCGTGAGGATGAGATAATGGCCGAGCAGAAATTCTTCTTCATCCTTCTTCTTTCCGGCCTTTGCTGTCTGGCAATTGCACCTTTATTCCTGTTCCGAAACAGCGAAAGAAACTCAGTGTCTTTAACCGCACCCGGACTAATGCTTATCGGCATTGCGTTTGTCCTTATCGGCTGCTGCGGTTTTGTGGGACTGGACAGTTACGGGGGCTGATATGAACAGTTTTCAAATAATGAATTTCCTCGGACTCTCGATCAAGGAATCGAAACAGGCACCCACCCCCCGTCTGTCCGATTCTTTAGAGGGTCTTCCAGCGCTAATAGTGCTTCTGAGCATCGAGCCCGTTACTAGGCTCCTTGGGTTAATTGATTTGTATGTACAACTCCTTCATTTTCAGAACATTGTCCGGTTATCCGGCGGCGCTGCTTTTTATTCCAGATCGGAGGCTCTATGAGTAACTTAAGCCTCAATCAATTAAGACCTGAGCAGGTCTGTGAACGGCTCGGTTGCTGCCGGGCTCAACTGTACAAGTTGGTCGATAACGATCCGACATTTCCGAAACCGATTCAAGTGACGAAAAGATGGGTCTTTTGGTATGAGTGTGAAATAGACGCTTGGACGATAAAAAAAGCCGCCAAGCAGCAAGGCATAAGCGTAGAAGCGATGACGGAACGTTTAGCGAATGCAAGCGCTTTTTCCATGAAATTCAAAGAATTGATGGCAAGCTGAAAATGAAAATAAAAGTCTCAAATCCCAAAACATTATTAGCTTTGACAGCCGTCAGCGCCCTGCTGTCCTGCGCGGGTTTCAAAGTATTCGCCGATACGACGGACTATTCTCAGATTCCGGGTATGCCGAAGATCGAATTGATGACCGGCAACGACCGCTGGGGATGCGAAGTCCTGCTCTGTTTAGCTAATCCGAACGGACCGAGAGCGGTCAGCGAATGCCGTCCTCCGATTGACAAACTGTTTGACTGCCTTTCGTGGCGTCACCCGTGCAAGTTCCCTTCCTGTCCGATGGTCGGTGAAGGCAACTATGCCAAGCAGCTTTCAGACGGTTTTGATCCCTGCATTCTTCAGGGGATGGAGGATGCCCCCGAAGGCTGGATCGTCGAGGGAAACATTAACGACAACAATCAATTCAAAACCGACCGTCGGAAAAATAAGATTTTGAGAAAACGCAATGCAAGCTACAACTGGGGCGGTGAGCATTGGTTCAAAGCAACCGAAGACTCTCCCGGTCATTGGGGCGGAACAAAGGCTTGCGTTAAGGGCTATCAGGGCACGGCCTATGAGAGCTACACCTGCTATGACAGCTCGGGTGAAAGCAGCAGCTCTTCCACTTGTTACCGACCTGTCCGTGTCTATGAACAGGTGAAATGGCAGAAGTATCAATCCAGACGAGCCATTGATGTCTTCATCAACGGAAAAAACTGGACACGCGTGCATTGGTAATTAAGGGTTAATTATGGTTGAAATCACGGCTTCCGATATTTTTTGGATCGGACAGATGGACAAAATTTCGATAAGTCTTGCCTTATTGGGGCTGTTATGCCTGTATTTAAGTGCACTTGCTGTTTATTGGGATTCGGTGAAATTCTTTACCTTTTCTCTTTTAGTCGGAATTTTGTCACTCATAGCTTGGGTCTTTATCCCAAGTTCTCAGACTTTGGCTGCAATGAAGGTTCTTCCGGCTGTTGTGAACAATCAGCGGATACAAGGAGTTGCTGAAAATGCCTTGGAACTGACAGAACAATTTCTTCAAGACAAACTGGAAAGTTTGATGAGCAAAGAAAAATCGGGAGCTGAAAAATGAGAATCAATAATGTGGAATACCCGAATGTTTCCATCCGAGTCGTTGAATCCAGACGCATTGTGGGTCTTACCGGACCGAAAGCAGTCCATCGGTATGAAGCAAGTATTAAAAAAGGCGCAGTTACCCAAAAAAGGGCTTCTGAAAACATAGCAGAACTTCAGGACTGGATTCTTTTGAAGGTCGGAGGCCGATTGCGGTCAGCGTAACAGTTTATGCCCGGAAGCAGACGGCCTTATTGACAGGCGCGGTTGCATCCTTGGCGGGACAATGCAGCCTCCGGGCACCAAACATTTTAATAGTCCCGCCCCCTAGAAAGAACGGTGACAGTAGATCTTTCAGCTCATAACAGTCTGCACAGAAAGTCCCGCCAGATTTTTTGAAAACGAGAGTTATGAACTACAGACAAATCTCAAGCTGCGGACTTTCCTTCTTTAAGGACGGTTCGGCTTTTTGCGCCCTTTTTCCTCCTC
>OOCX01001033.1_pt1 | contig 18634 bp, 9 predicted proteins | sample 1671231 | NCBI WGS metagenome assembly OOCX01 (sample SAMN06348135, study PRJEB24527) | human gut metagenome | biome: human gut; feature: ankylosing spondylitis patient; material: feces | host: Homo sapiens | place: China | collected 2015-10 | reverse complement strand
TATCCTGCATCGTGAAATCCACCCCGGCCTCGTGGGCCACGGCCAGCAGGTGCAGCACCGTATTGGTCGAGCCGCCCATGGCGATGTCGAGCGACATGGCATTCTCGAAGGCTGCCTTCGTGGCCACCGAGCGCGGGAGCACCGAGTCGTCGCCCTCGAAGTAATAGCGTTCGGCATTGCGGACGATCAGCGCTGCGGCCTCTTCGAACAGGCGGCGGCGGTTGACATGCGTGGCCACGACGGAGAGCCCGAGCGCTTCGGTCAGGCAGTTCATCGAGTTGGCGGTGAACATCCCCGAGCACGAACCGCAGCCGGGGCATGCGGCGCGTTCGACGCGCGCCACCTGTTCGTCGCTGCAATTTTCGTCGGCAGCCATTACCATGGCGTCGATCAGGTCGAGCGCCCGCTCGCCGAGATGCCCCGCCTCCATCGGCCCGCCCGATACGAAGACGGTCGGGATGTCGAGCCGCATGGCGGCCATCAGCATGCCCGGGGTGATCTTGTCGCAGTTCGAGATGCAGACCAGTGCGTCGACCTTGTGGGCATTGGCCATATATTCGACGCTGTCGGCAATGATCTCGCGCGAGGGCAGCGAATAAAGCATGCCGTCGTGCCCCATGGCGATGCCGTCGTCGATGGCGATGGTGTTGAATTCCGCGGCGAAACAGCCGAGCGCTTCGATCCGCTGCTTGACGTATTGTCCGATCTCGTGCAGGTGCACGTGTCCCGGAACCAGCTGGGTGAACGAGTTGGCGATGCCGATGACCGGACGGCCGAACTGCTCTTCGCGCATGCCGTTGGCACGCCACAGGCTCCTGGCTCCGGCCATGCGCCGGCCCGTCGTCGTGACGGCACTTCTGAGTGGGTGTTTCATCTTCTTCTTGTTTTCTGCATATTGTGCCTTTGCCATCTGCCCGGATAATAAAAAACCTTTCTCCATCGGGAGAAAGGCCTTTTTATCATCTTTCGGATATACACATCACCTTTCTCCCGTTATCTTGCCAAAGACGACGAGCAGCAGATTAATGACGTTATTATTCGAATGGTTCTGGGCGTTCATGTCCGGAATTTGCGTGTTTGTTCCGTTTCAAAGATAGGGATATAAAATCGTTTCGTCAAAATAATTTTGCAAAAAATTTAATAATGTGATAATCCGGAACCTATATCCCCTCTTGCGCTTTATGACGACCCGGATAGAGGTTTTTTATCTTACAGTTTGAAACCGTATTTTTTGGCCTTTTAACCGCTTTTAGCCCGATTCGGAGGAAAGCAGGCCTTCCAGGAACCCCTAATATCTTACGGTTTGTCGTCAAGTTCGGTATTTTCAGCCTTTCCGGACTACTCCTATTATATATAAAGCGGCTGCCAGTGCTTTTTAGGGCGTCTTACGATTTGTTACCCGAATTTGGATATTAAATTTTTTTGTTTTATATTTGTCCCCGATGGATATGAAACGGAACCATACGATGACCGGGGGATGCGGGGTAGCCTGCAGCCCGGTGGCGTGCACCGTTTCTTTCACCGTCCTTATCTCCGCTACCGCCACTACAATGACGACGACAACGACAACCCCTGTGGGGGTGTAGTTGTTATTTTTCCGTCACGAGCATACCCGTTATGCATTTTCCGGCCAAGGCTGCCGGAACGGAAAGCCCGGTTCGATCAAAGGTGGTTTCATTCAAAAGGAGATTTTATCATGCGATATATCAAAGTTTTCGCCCCGGGAACGGTGGCGAACCTGGGTTGCGGCTTCGATGTGATGGGGCTGACGCTCGACGGCGTGGGCGACCTGCTGGAGGTCGGCATCGAAGAAGGTGCCGGGGGGCTCGTTATCCGCAACCGCAGCGGGAAGGAACTTCCCGCCAAAAACGAGGACAACGTGATTACCCCGGCGGTGATGGCACTGCTCGGGGCATACGAAAAACCCGTGCGGGTCGAGGTTACGATCCTCGAAAAGATCGCTCCCGGCAGCGGCATCGGGTCGAGTGCGGCTTCGTCGGCCGCAGCGGTTTGGGGCGTGAACGAACTGTTGGGACGTCCCTTTTCAGGGGAGCGGCTCGTGGAATTTGCGATGATGGGCGAGGCGCTCATCGGCGGTACGCCCCATGCCGACAACGTGGGCCCTGCCGTGCTGGGCGGCGTGGTGCTGATCCGGGGGTACGAACCGCTGGACATCGTGCGTCTGCCCGTCCCCGAGGGCTTTTTCTACGCCGTGGTGCATCCCGACATCGTGGTCAGCACCAAGGAGGCGCGCGAAGTGCTTCCCCGCGAGGTACCCCTGCACGATGCCGTGACGCAGTGGGGCAATGTCGGCGGGCTGGTGGCCGGGTTCGCCCTGGGCGACGTGGCGCTGATCGGCCGGTCGATGCACGACGTGGTGGCGGAGCCTTACCGCAAGGGGTTCATTCCGGGTTACGACCAACTGAAGGAAGGGGTGCTCGCCGAAGGCGCCCTGGCGATGAACATTGCCGGGTCGGGGCCTTCGATCTTCGCCCTGGCCGCCGATGAGGCCGTCGCGCAGCGGGTCGCGCAGCGGATGCGGGCGCATTTCGCCCGCCCCGGTATCGGCTGCAAGATATATGCGGGCCGCGTGTCGAACTGCGGGGCAAGGATTGTGGAATAGTATAAAACGACAAACAGATGAAATATTACAGCACGAAAGACAAAGCATGCGCACGCGCCTTTTCGCTTCGCGAGGCCGTGCAGGCGGGGCTGGCACCCGACGGCGGGTTGTTCGTTCCGGAACGTATCCCGCAGGCCGATATGGCCGTCGCGGAGCGGCTGGCCGGGGAGTCCTATGCCGCGCTGGCCGGATACCTGGCGGAACTTTTTTTCGGTGACGACATCGACCCCGGTCTCCTGCGGCGGGAGATGGAGCGGATCTACGACTTTCCGCTGCCGCTTCGCCGTGTCGGCAGCCGCTATACGCTGGAGCTCTTCCACGGCCCGACGTTCGCATTCAAGGATTACGGTGCGGGCTTCATGGGGCGGATGATCGGTCTGATGGGCGGTGCCGGCGAAAAACTGGTGATTCTGACGGCTACGTCGGGCGACACGGGCAGCGCCGTGGCGCACGGGTTTTACGGCGTGCCGGGCGTCGAGGTGGTGCTGCTCTATCCCGAAGGGAAGATCAGCCGGCTGCAGGAGTGCCAGATGACCACGCTCGGCGGCAATATCCACCCGCTGCGTGTGGCCGGGACGTTCGACGACTGCCAGCGGCTGGTCAAGGGGCTGTTTGCCGACGCAAAATTCCGTGCGGGGCACCGCGTGTCGTCGGCCAATTCGATCAACCTGCTGCGCTGGATACCGCAGGCATTCTATTATTTCTACGGCTATTGCCTGTGGCGGCAGCAGACGGGCGGCGGACGGCCTGTGGTCGTGGTGCCGAGCGGTAACTACGGAAACCTCTCGGCCGGGATGCTCGCCCGCCGCATGGGGCTCCCCCTCGGCGGATTCGTCGCGGCTTCGAACCGGAACGACGTGGTGCCCGAGTTCCTGCGCAGCGGCGAGTACCGTCCGAGGCCGTCGGTGCGGACGCCGGCCAATGCGATGGACGTCGGAGCGCCGAGCAATTTCGAACGTATGCTGTGGCTCTGCGGCGGTGAGCCGGATGCCCTGCGTGATGAACTGGAGGGATTCCGCTGCGACGATGCCATGATCCGCCGTACGATCGACGGGCTGCACCGCAATTACGGATACCTTTCCGACCCGCACAGCGCCATCGGATATGCCGCTTCCGTAGCGTGCGGGAAACCGGGATTTTACCTCTCTACGGCGCATCCCGCCAAATTCGGGGAGGTCATCTCCCCCGTCACGGGGGCTGCGGTTCCGCTGCCTCCGCGGCTGGCCCGGCTCGCCTGCCTGCCCCGGGTTTCGGAGCCTATGGCGGCCGACCTGGGGGCACTCGAGCAATTCGTGGCCGGGATATAAACCGGCTGCCGGGCCGTGGCGTTGCTGTCCGGGCGGGGTGCGCCTCGTGGCCTGCACGGAAAAAGGGGTTGCAACCTTTGCGGTTGCAACCCCTTTTTTGCGGATAGGAGCCCCCGGAGCGGGGCGTGCCTAAATATGCGCGGCGATGAAGTCCCCGACCTCGGAGGTCGAGTAGCGGCGTTCGCCCTGTGCGGCGAGGTCTTCGGTGACGACACCTTCGGTGAGTGCCCGGTCTACGGCGGCCCGCACGGCGCTGCCCTCCGTGTCGAGCCCCAGGTGTTCGAGCAGCATGGCGGCCGAGAGGATCGTGGCCATCGGGTTGGCGATGTTCTTCCCCGCAGCCTGCGGATAGGAGCCGTGGATCGGCTCGAAAAGCGCGACTTCGGACCCCACGCTGGCCGACGGAAGCATGCCCAGCGAGCCGCTGATGACGCTGGCCTCGTCGGTGAGGATGTCGCCGAACATGTTCTCGGTGACGATCACGTCGAAATGGGTCGGCTGGCGGATGATCTGCATCGCGGCGTTGTCCACGAACATGAAGTCCAGCTCCACTTCGGGGTATTGGGGTGCGAGCTGCTGGGCGATCTCGCGCCAGAAGCGCGAGGTTTCGAGGACGTTGGCCTTGTCGACTACCGTCAGGTGACGGCGGCGGCTCATGGCCAGCCGGAACGCCACGTGCAGCACGCGCTCGATCTCCTGCCGCGAGTAGGTGCAGGTGTCCACGGCCCGGTCGCCTCCTTCGTCGCGGCCCTGCGGACGTCCGAAATAGATGCCGCCCGTCAGTTCGCGGACGCAGACGAAGTCGGTGCCCCGCACCACCTCGGCCTTGAGGGGCGAGCGGTCGGCCAGCGTGTCGAAGAGCGCGATGGGGCGCAGGTTGGCGAACAGTCCCAGCGACTTGCGCATGCGCAGCAGGCCCTGTTCGGGGCGTACCGGCGCTTTGGGGTCGTTGTCGTATTTGGGGTCGCCGATGGCGCCGAACAGCACGGCGTCGGCTTCGCGGCAGATTTTGTGCGTCTCCTCCGGGTAGGGATCCCCCGTGGCGTCGATGGCGCAGGCGCCCACTAACGCCTCGCGGTAGTCGAATCGGTGTCCGAATTTCGCCGCCACGCGGTCGAGTACTTTCGTGGCCTCGGCAATGATCTCGGGGCCGATGCCGTCGCCGGCTAAAAGGGCTATGTTAACATCCATGGTCGTTGTATGTTGGTTCGATTATGTTCAGCATTTTGATCGTCGCCTTGATGGCGGCTTCGGTTTGGTCGGCATCCAGCCCGCGGGTCTTGAACTCCTTGCCGCCCGTCTCCCACGTGATGATCGTCTGCACGAAGGCATCGGTTCGTCCGCCGGGCGGGATCGAGACGGTGTAGTTGCGCAGCATCGGGAACTCGCGGCCGAGCTGGTGCTTGTAGATCTGCCTGAGCGCCCGCATGAAGGCGTCGTACTGGCCGTCGCCGACCGAGGTCTGCTCGTATTCGCAGCCGTTGATCTCGATCTTGAGCGTAGCGGCCGGGTGCAGCCCCTGTGCCAGCGACAGGCTGTAATTGAGTATCCGCACGGGGTTTTCGACCTGGTCGTAGCGCAGTACGTCGGCGATGATGTAGGGCAGGTCTTCGGCCGTCACCAGCTCCTTCTTGTCGCTCAGCTCGACCACCCGTTCGGTTACCTTGCGCATCGAGGCTTCGTCGAGCTCGATGCCCAGCGCTTCGAGGTTCTTCAGGATGTTGGCCTTGCCCGAGGTCTTGCCCAGGGCGTATTCGCGTACGCGTCCGAAGCGTTCGGGCAGCAGCTCGTTGAAATAGAGGTTGTTCTTGTTGTCGCCGTCGGCATGGATGCCGGCACACTGCGTAAAGACGTTCTCGCCGACGATCGGGCGGTTGCCCGGGATCCGGATGCCCGTGTAGGTCTCGACCATGCGGCTGACGTGGTTGATCTTCGTTTCGTCGATGCCCGTGAGGCAGTGCAGCCGGTCGTGCAGCACGGCCACCGTGCTCGACAGGGGTGCGTTTCCTGCGCGTTCGCCCAGCCCGTTTATGGTTACGTGAACCCCGTGGAACCCGGCTTTGACCGCAGCTGCGGTGTTGGCCACGGCCAGGTCGTAATCGTTATGGGCATGGAAGTCGAACCTAAGCTGCGGATAGCGTGTCACCATGTCGCGGCAAAACCGTTCGGTGGCATAGGGGTCGAGGATGCCCAGCGTGTCGGGGCACATGAAGCGCTGCACGGGGGCGTCGGCCAGCCCGTCGAGTATCGTGTAGACGTACCCGGGCGAATGCAGCATACCGTTCGACCAGTCTTCGAGGTAGACGTTCACCTTCATGCCCCGCGCGATGGCCCCGCCGATCGTGGCGCGGATGTCGCAGAGGTGCTCCTGCGGGGTGCGGCGCAACTGTTCGCGGCAGTGTTTGAGCGACCCCTTTGCCAGCAGGTTCACCACGCGACACCCGGCCTGGCCGAGCCAGTCGAGCGACACGCCGCCGTCGATGAATCCCAACGCCTCGATGCGGTCGGTATAACCCTTCGCGGCAGCCCATTCGGCGATGCGGCGCACGGCCTCCTGCTCGCCCTGCGAAACCCGCGCCGAGGCTATCTCGATGCGGCTCACACGCAGTTCTTCCAGCAACAGCCGGGCGATGGAGAGTTTTTCGCGGGCGTTGAACGAAACCCCCGACGTCTGCTCGCCGTCGCGCAGCGTGGTATCCATTATCTCTACGCGGGGATACATCGCGCTGCTATTTATGCGCCTGTTCGAACGCTTCGATCTGGGGCGCGATGCTGCGCAGGTAGTCCACGTCGTCGTAGCCGTTCTGCAGACAGCGCTTCTTGTATGCGTCGATCTCGAAGCGCTCGCTGCGGCCCGTGGCGCAGATCGTCAGCGTCTGGTTGTCCAGGTCTACGGTGAATTGCGTCGCAGGGTCGCCGTCGATCGCCGCGAAGACCGCCGCGAGGAACTCCCCGCTCACGGTGATCGGCAGCAGCCCGTTGTTGAGGGCATTGTTGCGGAAGATGTCGGCGAAGAAGCTCGACACCACGACGCGGAACCCGTAGTCGGCGATCGCCCACGCGGCGTGCTCGCGCGAACTGCCGCACCCGAAATTGCGGCCTGCGACGAGGATTTTGCCCCCATAACGGCTGTCGTTGAGCGGGAACGAGGCGATCCGTTGCCCCCGGGCGTCGTAGCGCCAGTCGCGGAAGAGGTTGTCGCCGAATCCTTTGCGCTGGGTGGCTTTCAGGAAACGTGCCGGGATGATCTGGTCGGTATCTATGTTCTCCGTGCTCACGGGCACGGCCCCCGAGGTGAAGGTTTCGAATTTGGGTATGGACATATTGGTTTTGTTTTTTCCGGCATTCGGCAGCGGCCATTTTGCTGCAAAGCGGCATGTAAGCCCCTGCCTGAGGCGGGGGGTTGGGGGTGGGCCGGAATTATAAACGACGCCGAAGGCGGCGGCAACGACCGGCCGATCCAAACCGAAGTTAAAAATTTTTACATTTCAAACACCTTGCGCGGATCCTCGATCCTGCCGCATACCGCGGCCGCGGCGGCTACCGCAATGCCTGCGAGCATGGTGCGCGCACCGGGCCCCTGGCGCCCTTCGAAGTTGCGGTTCGAGGTCGAAACGCTGTATTTGCCTGCCGGGATCTTGTCGGCGTTCATCGCCAGACACGCCGAGCAGCCCGGCTGCCGGAGCTCGAACCCGGCGGCGGCGAGCACTTTGTCGAGCCCTTCGGCCCGTGCGGCGGCTTCGACGCCTTTCGAACCGGGGACGATCCATGCCGTTACGCCCTGGGCCTTGCGCCGGCCTTCGACCAGCTTGGCGAAGCGCCGCAGGTCTTCGATGCGGCCGTTGGTGCAGCTGCCCACGAAGACATAGTCGACAGGTTTGCCGAGCAGCTTTTCCCCGGCTTTGAATCCCATGTACTCCAATGCCTTGGGGTCGGCCTCGGCCGGGATCTGCGCATCGACGGCCATGCCCATGCCGGGGTTGGTGCCGTAGGTAATCATCGGGGCGATGTCGGCGGCATCGAACCGGTACTCCTTGTCGAATACGGCGTCGGCATCGCTGTAAAGCGTTTCCCAGCGGGCGACGGCCTGGTCGAACGCCGCTCCCTGCGGCGCACGTTCGCGCCCGCGCAGGTAGTCGAACGTCGTCCGGTCGGGTGCGATCATGCCGCCCCGCGCCCCGCACTCGATGCTCATGTTGCAGACGGTCATGCGCCCTTCCATCGAGAGCGAACGGATCGCTTCGCCGGCGAACTCGATGAAATAGCCCGTGCCGCCCGAGGCGGTGAGTTGCGAGATGATGTAGAGCACGACATCCTTGGCTTCGACGCCCGGGCGCAGTGTCCCGTCGACCGTGATGCGCATGCTCCGCGGCTTGGACTGGATGATGCACTGGCTGGCGAAGACCATCTCGACCTCTGAGGTGCCGACGCCGAATGCCACGGCGCCCAGTGCCCCGTGCGTCGAGGTGTGGCTGTCGCCGCAGACGATGGTCATGCCCGGCTGTGTGAATCCCAGTTCGGGGCCGATGATGTGCACGATGCCCTGGCGCGGGTTTCCCACGCCGAAATGTTCGATGCCGAATTTGGCGCAGTTGGCCTCCAGCGCCTCGACCTGGCGCCGCGATTCGGTCTCGGCGATCGGCAGGTGCTGGTCGACGGTGGGGATGTTGTGGTCGGCCGTCGCCGTGATCTGCGCCGGGCGCGCCACGCCGATGCCGCGTCGTTCGAGTCCGGCGAAAGCCACGGGCGACGTCACCTCGTGGATGTACTGGCGGTCGATGTAGAGCACCGAGCGTCCGCCGTCTTCGGTGCGCACGGTGTGCGCATCCCATATCTTGTCCAGAAGTGTCCTGCCCATCTTACTCCTCCTTTTCCTTGCGTTCGGTTACGTTCAGTACGCGCAGCGCGTCGAGGAACGCCTCGATCGACGCCCGTGTGGTGTCGGTGTGTGCGGCGAAGCCGTGGACGGTGCGGCTGCCGCACTGTACCTGTACGTGTACGCGCCCCACGTCGTTCGAACCGCGGGTGATGGCCTGCATGAGGAACTCCATGAGCACGACCTTCTCGTTGATCAGGGTCTTGATCGCCGACACGGCGGCATCCACCGGGCCGTTGCCCGTGGCGATGGCCATGCGCTCGTGGTCGCCGAACTTCAGCACCACGGTCGCCGTCGGGACGAGCGTGCCGGTGGTCACCTGCAGGAATTTGAGCGATACGGACTGCTGTTTCATGCGGTCGATGTCGCCTACCAGGTATAACAGGTCGTAGTCGTGGATCTCCTTTTTCTTGTCGGCAAGCTCGAGGAACTTGGCGTAGGTTGCGTCCAGCTCTTCCTGCGTGAGGTCGTAGCCGAGCAGTTCGAGCCTGTGTACGAGCGCCGCGCGGCCGCTGCGGGCCGTCAGGGCGATGACCGACTCGTTGAGGCCGATGTCCTGCGGGTCGATGATCTCGTAGGTCTGGCGGTCTTTCAGCACGCCGTCCTGGTGGATGCCCGACGAGTGGGCGAAGGCGTTGCGGCCGACGATCGCCTTGTTGGGCTGCACGGGCATGTTCATTAGGCTCGACACTAGGTGCGATGCTTTGGTGATCAGGCGTGCGTCAATGCCGGTGTCGACGGCGATCTCCTTGTGGCAGCGCAGCGTCATCACCACCTCTTCGAGCGAGGTGTTGCCCGCGCGTTCGCCGATGCCGTTGATTGTCACCTCGGCCTGCCGCGCACCGTTGAGGATGCCGCTCAGGGTGTTGGCCGTAGCCATGCCCAGGTCGTTGTGGCAGTGGGTCGAGATGATCGCCTTGTCGATGTTGGATACGTGGTCGACCAGGTATTTGATCTTCGCGCCGTATTCGTGGGGCAGGCAGTAGCCCGTGGTGTCGGGAATGTTGACCACCGTAGCCCCGGCCGCAATGGCGGCCTCGACCACGCGGGCGAGGTATTGAGGATCGGCGCGCCCGGCGTCTTCGGCGTAGAACTCCACGTCCTCGACATAGCTTTTGGCGTATTTCACGGCTTCGACGGCCTGTTCGAGGATTTTCTCGGGCGTCGAGCGCAGTTTGTCGTAAATGTGCTGGGGCGAAACGCCTATACCCGTGTGGATGCGCTTGTGCCTGGCCAGTCGCAGGGCATCGGCGGCCACGTCGATGTCTTTTTTCACGGCGCGGGTCAGCGCACAAATCGTCGGGGCCGAAACGGCCTTCGAAATCTCGAGTACGGAGTTGAAGTCTCCGGGGCTGGAAATCGGGAACCCCGCTTCGATGACGTCCACGCCGAGGCTTTCCAGCAACTTGGCGACTTCGATCTTCTCGGTGGTGTTCAACTGACAGCCCGGCACCTGCTCGCCGTCGCGGAGCGTGGTGTCGAAAATAAAAAGTTTTTCGCACATAATAGGACTTGATCTAACTAACCTTGGCAACAAATATATTAAAAATATTTTCCAAATTCCTATTTTACCGGAGGAAAGTGCCTCTTATACCCGAATTTAGCGGCGTTTTCCCTCCGGGAGTACGAATCCGGAAATAAAAACGGCTCCGGATGCCCGAAGCCGTTTTGCCATAATATTTTCAGGTGTTGCCGGAACCTGTTGCCGGTTGCGCTGTGTTTTCCCGGCTGACGAAGCGGCATTAATCGACCACCTCGACCCACTGTCCCTTTTTCAGGGCGCGGACGGCGTTGTCGTACATCGCTTCGCAGTAGACCGAAGGCAGGTAGTAGCGCCCCTTGTAGGTTGCCGTCAGCTTGACGGGGATCTCCTTGCTTTCGCCCCGGCTCAGGTCGAAGTAGCTCAGCACCCGGTCGTCGCGGATATCCTGGTAGGTGAGCGACGACAAGTCCCGTTCGGAGGTGATCTCCCATCCTGCCGGGAAGATGTGGGTCAGCGCAAGGTCGGCGTACCGTTCGTGGCCGCTGGTGTTAGAGACGGTCACGATGGCGTAGAAATCGGTCGATACCCGGATCGAGGCCGGGTCGATGGCGGCACCGTCCATATTCGTGTAACGCACGTCGATCCGGATGCCGTTCGCAGCTTCGGTTTCCTCGCCCTTGCCGGGGGTATAACTCTGGCTGACGACCGCATAGAGGCTGCCCGAACCATTGTTCCTCACCTCGGTCGGTGCGGCCAGGGGCATGCTCGCGATGGATTTGTCGGTCTTGACGAGCTCCCTGCCCGCAGTGGCGTCGATGCCGTTCTGTCCCGCTACGGCGAAATTGGAAAGGGTGCTGAGCATCCATGCCGTCGACTGGGTGCTGAGCCACCTGTCCTTCTTGAGGATGTCCGACATCTTCAGCGCCATGCGGAAAGCCTCTTCGCGTCCGAGTATCGTGAGCGTCATGAGCGAGATCGACATCCGGCGTTCGTCGCTGTTGTAGGTGCCGTCGTAGGGGTTGGCCTTTTCCGCGTTGTCCACGCAGAGCGAGATCAGCCCTTCGGCGACTTTCCTGTTGCCGTCCAAAGCGTATGCCGCCGCCAGCAGCCACTTGGCGTCGCTACTTAGCGAGGCGGCCTTTTCCCGGAGCTGGTTCATGGCACCCCGGGTCGGAGTCCCGTTCAGCGCCAGCACATACTGGGTATAGGCCTGGGTCAGGTAGTAGTCCGAGGGGTTGCTGCGCAGGTATTTGAGCGCCCGGTCGAGCATCGCCCTGTCCACGCCGTAGCCGTGTTTCGCAGCCTCGATCAGGAAGTGCGTCGCGTAAACCGTCCCCCATTCTGATCTCGACGTATTGCCGCTCCAGTAGGCGAATGCGCCGTCGGAGAGCTGGTAGCTGCCCAGGCGCGAAAGCACGCTCTTGACGTTGCGGTCGATGTCCTGCAACATGTTCGCGTCGCACTCCACGACCGAAGGCAGGTAGAGTTGCGGGAAGGCGCCCGAGGTGATCTGCTCGATGCAGCCGTGGGGATATCTCACCAGGTATTCGAGGCGCCGAGAAAGGTCTATGGGCGGGATCGACGAAAGTTCCAGCTTCGCCTTGCCGTTCTCCTTGAGCGGTTTTACCGCCATTGTCTTGCCCGGGTCGATGACATAGTCCTTCGACAGGGTCACATAGGGGTTCGGTTCCCGGACGTCCAGCTCGATTTCCGACGCGGAGCTGTCGCCCGACGACGCAGCCGTGACCCGTACCTTCCCGATGCCGGTTCGCTTGTTGACCTTCAGGCGGAACGATACGACCTCCTCGCCGCTCCGGCCGAGCGTGATGCTCTTGCTGGACGGCCCGACGGGCGAGAACGATTCGTTCGCGGCGATTTTCACGTCGACTTTCCCGACCCCGTCTTCGAGGGCAAAGACCGTGACCGGAACCTCGACCTCTTCGTCGGTGGAAACTACGCGGGGCATGGTGGCCTGCACCAGCAGCGGTTTTTTCACCGCGACATCCTTCTCCGCGGCGCCGAACGCCCGGCCGTTCGAGGCGATGACCATCACCCGAACCTCGCCGAAGTAGGGCGGAAGCGTGATTTTGTGCGTGTTCGTCTTCCCGGTGCCCAGTTTCTGTGCGTCGATGAACCGTACGACGGGCTTGAACCGCTGTGCCTTGAGCGCCCCCGTGTTCGGCTGCTCGGCGTCGCCGCCGATGGCGAACATCTGTTCGATCCTGCCGCCGTAGGCGCCGATGACATAGTCGAACATGTCCCACGTGCGGACGCCCAGTGCCTCGGTCGCGTTGAAATAACCGTAGGGATCGGGGGTCTTGAAGCGTGTCAGCCCCAGCAGTCCCTCGTCGACGAGCGCCAGCACGTAGCTCATTTTCCGGCCGTTTTTCTCCCGGACTTTTATCGTCACCTCCGATTCGGGTTTTACTGTTTCGGGCATCTCGACCACGGGGGTGAGCCTTCGCGCGGCATCCTCGACGTCGAGCCGCGTTACGCCGAACAGGCGGATCGGTGCGTCGTTGAGCGTCGAGTTGTGGGGCTGGACGAGTGTTACCGAGACATAGATGTTGGGGGCCATCCCCTCCTTGACGGGGATTTCGATGTCGGTTTGCTTGCCGGTGCACTCCACCCAGAAGCTTTCCCGCACGACGCTGCCGCTTTCGATGCCGACCAGCGCCCGTGCGCCCGGCGACGAGGGGATGGTGACCCTGGCCTTGTCCCCCGGGACGTATTTGGCTTTGTCGCGGGTGAGGGCGAGCCGCGTGGCGGCATCCGTCACCGAAGTGACGTCGCCCCGCCAGTCGGACGAGGACACGCATACGATCCGGGTCGCCGAGTGTGCCCGGTTCGGGCTCGTGACGCGGATCATGTAATAGCCGTAATCGCCCGTGCTCCAGCGCATCGTGGCCTGTCCCGTGCCGTTCGAAAGGGTTGCCTGGAGGGTCTTGTAATTCGAATTGAGCGCATTTTTGGCGTAGTGCGCCTGGGAATTGGGCGTTGAGGCGTCCCACCACCAGTAGGAATCCATTTTGTAGACCGATACGAGCACGTTTTCGCTGCCGGGTTCGGGCTTGCCCTTCGAGTCGAGCATCACGACCTTTATGATATGCTCCTTCCTGCTGTCGAGGTATTCGTCGCCCCAGTCGCTTTTCTGGGTGGCGACTCCGATCCCGAAGTAGGTGTCATAGGGCGATATGGTCGCAACCTGCTGGTCGACGCTGAAGTCGCCGCTCTTTTCGAAGACCTTTACCGTGAATCTGCCGCTCAGCATACCGGGGCTCAACCCCTCCAGCGAGGAGAGCTCGTCGGTCGAAAGTGCCAGTGACCCTTGGGCGTCGGTGGTGCCGGTGACGATTTCCCGCTCCTCGGTGCCAAAGTATTTCGAGGCGTCGTCGAACGAATAGCCCTCGTAGCCCTTGAAGCGTGTGGCAATTTGCGACAACTGTGCCTGGAGCACCGCCTTGGCGTCGGCCGCAGGGGTGCCGTGCAGCCACCGGGCGGTCAGGCTGCCCGTGAAATGCGCGGCGTCGACCAGTTGCCCGTCCCCGAGTTTTAGCTCGATTTTCATCCGGTTGGGCTTGATCGCGTCCACCCGGACGGATTTTTCGAACTGTGCGCCGCCGAAGGTGATCTTGGCCCGCCATAGCCCTGTCGGCGACGCCGGCGTCGTCCCCAGGCTGAACGTGTAGATGCCGTCCGAGGAGCTGTTGTTTACGAGCGACTGCACCAGCTGCCCGTTCGGGTTGAAGAATTCCAGCGATGCCGGGTGGCTTTCGGGCAGCGGATTATCCGAGGTGACGATGAACGTGAGGTGTATGTCGTCGCCCGGGCGCCATACGCCGCGTTCGCCGAAGATATAGCCTTTTATCCCCTTGGGATTTGCCGTGCCGCCCACGTCGAAATTACTCAGCGACAGGGCCGTGCCCGGTTCTACCTTCACGAAGGTGACGTCCCCTCCGGCTTCGGCCGTGACGATGTAAGGTTCGTCCTTCGTCCTCAGCACGGCCCGCCCTTCGGAATCGGTGCTCGCTTCGGCCAGCATCTGGTTCTGCCGGTCGTAGGTCCTGACTTTGCAGCCCCCTTTGGGGCGGGCGGAGACCAGGTCGGTCGTGTAGACGACGTACTGGTCGCTGCCGCTGCTCTTGCAGATGAGGCCGATGTCGGACTGCACGACCACTTTCGACCGCTCCTTGTAGGTCCTGTAATCCCCGAAATAATAGTCGTAGTCGTATTCGTCGTCGACGGGCGTAAGCGGGTCGACACCCCGGATTTCGAGCAGGTACATCGACTTGCGGCTGTCGGTGATCAGGCGGCTCAGGTCGAGCGAATAGGTGTTGCTCTGGTCGAGCCTGGTCGAAGACCTGGCCCCCAGGTCGATGGTCGTGTCGCGGACGACGCGCGACACGTAATCCATGGATGAATAGTATTGGTCGTCGTAGTAGTTCTGCTGGAAGAATTGCAGCAGGTTGTTGGCGAATATCTTTCGTACCCGCACCCGGGCTTTCTGGTAATTCACCGCCTCGAACAGTAGCGACATGTCGTTCGACGAGGGAAGGATCGAGCCTTTGCCCGTGAAGCGGATCGAGGGGGTGCGCGACGGCAGCGTGATCGTGAACGAATAGCTCTCCTTGAGCTTCTGCCCGTTCTTGCTCACTACGTCGCGGCCGATCGTGACACTATGCGCTCCCGTGGGGCGTGCTTCGGGATAGATGTAGAGCCTGTTTTTGTCGACCGAAGTCCGGAACTTGGTGTCGAAGCGGATCAGGTTTTTCAGATCCTGGTTCTGCCGGATGGGTTCGGAGAAGGTGACTACGATGGCGAGCGGATCCGGATTCACGCTGTGGTCGATGACCGCGTATTCGTCCTTGCGGGGGACTTCCACCTGGAGGGTCTGCTTTTCGTCGTAATTGAAATCGAGCGTCAGCGTATAGCCCTCATCGCCCCGCGGGACGATGTTGCCCACGGTGTATTGGTGCGTGAGCCCGTCTTCCGAATGCGTCCATTTGACGTCGGTACCCGCCGCGCCGCTTATTTTGAGGTTCCGTTCCATGTAGCTGCCCTCGGCATAGTCCGACGAGACGATCTCGCCGATGAGCACATAGCCGGTCATCTCGTCGTTCTGCTGCAGCCAGCTGTCGTTGTAGGTAAACCGCAGTTTGGGGGTCGCAAACCTGAACTCCGCGATGCCCTTGTGCTGCCGGCCGGTGAGTTTCGCGGCGTCGATGGCCACCTTGTACTGCGTGTCGTATTGCAGCGGGGATTTGGGGACGATGCGGATCATGCGCATCCCCGACAGGTAGGCGTCGAAACCGACGGCCGGGGTGATCGATATGGCATCCTGCATGGCGCTTTCCTCGACTTGTACGTTTTCGACGAACGTCACGTGGAGAGGCATCCTGACGCCCGTCACTCCGTTGGTCGACCATTCGATGATGTCGGACGTCTGCTTGCTGCACGAGGCGATGAGCAGGGCGGACAGCGCAAACAAAGCATGGCATATTGTTTTCATAATGGGGGATTTTAGGTAACTTTGCCAAAGATACGTAAAAATATGGCAAAAAAACCGGCTAAAAAGAGAATATGTTTTTTCGCGATGCTGGTCGTTGCCATGCTCGCCGCGGGATATTGTTTGTTCCTACCCCGGACGCTCTTCGACGAGCCTTTTTCGGCGACCGTGTGGAGCCGCGACGGCCGCCTGATGTCGGCCAAGGTCGCCTCCGACGGCCAGTGGCGTTTCTTTCCCACGGACAGCGTCCCCGAAAAGTTCCGGGTCGCCATCACGACCTACGAGGACAAACGTTTTTACCGCCATTTCGGGGTGGATCCGCTGGCGCTGGGGCGTGCCGTGCGGCAGAACCTTGCGGCCGGGCGGATCACGAGCGGGGCGAGTACGCTCACCATGCAGACCATCCGCCTGAGCCGCGGCGGGAAACCCCGCACGTTCCGGGAAAAGTTCGTCGAGATGGTGCTCGCCACGCGCCTCGAACTGCGTTGCAGCAAGGATGAAATCCTGGCCCTCTATGCTTCCCATGCGCCTTTCGGAGGCAACGTGGTCGGGCTGGAAAGTGCCGCGTGGTACTATTTCGGCCGCAGTGCGGCACAGCTTTCGTGGGCCGAATGCGTCATGCTCGCCGTGTTGCCCAACTCCCCTTCGCTGATCCATATCCGCCGCAACCGCGAACGGCTGCGGGAGAAACGCGACGGGCTGCTCGACCGGATTTGGCACGACGGCCGTATCGACTCGCTGACATGCGCCCTCGCAAAACAGGAGCATCTGCCCGACGCCCCCGAACCGATGCCGATGGAGGCGATGTACCTGCTGGGCAAAATGCGCGAGGGGTCGCTCCGCTCGACGCTCGACTACGACCTGCAAAGCCGAGTCAACGACCTTGCCCGGCGCTACAACAAGCGTTACCGGGGTAATAAGATCAACAACATGGCCATCGTCGTCATGGACGTGGAAAGCGGCGAAGTGCTCGCCTACGTAGGGAACGTGTACGACCCCGCCGACCGCACCGAGGGTACGAGCGTCGATGTGATTCCCGCCCCGCGCAGCAGCGGCAGCGTGCTCAAGCCCCTGCTCTATGCCGCGATGCTGGACAACGGGACGGCATTGCCTGCGATGCTTTTCCCCGACGTGCCGACCTATTACAGGGACTTCACACCCCATAATTATAACCGAACCTTCGACGGGGCGGTGCCTGCCGACCGGGTGGTCGAGCGTTCGCTCAACGTCCCTTCGGTGAGAATGCTCGACAAGTACGGGAAGGAGAACTTCCTTGCGCTGGTGCGTGCCCTGGGCTTCGGGACGATCGACCGGAGCGCCGCCCATTACGGGCTTTCGCTGATTCTGGGCGGCGCAGAGATTTCGTTGTGGGATCTCACGTCGGCCTACATGAAATTGGCGGCCAAACTCAACGGCCGGCAGACGATACGCACCCCGCATTACGACCCCGGCGGCGGCACGGCGGTCGATGCCGGGGATATTCCCCTCTCACGGGGCGCGATATGGCTGATGGCCAATTCGATCAGCCATGTGGCCCGTCCCGAGGAGGAGGGCGAATGGCAGTATTTCTCGTCGTCGAAGAAGATCGGCTGGAAGACGGGTACCAGCTACGGCAACCGCGATGCGTGGGCCGTAGGCATGACCCCCGACTATGCCGTCGGGGTCTGGGTCGGGAACTGCACGGGCGAGGGACGCCCGCTGATGACGGGCGTGGGGTATGCCGCGCCTGTCCTGTTCGAGGTCTTCGGCCTGCTGCCCAAAGGGGAGTGGTTCGCGGAGCCCGTCGGCGACCTGGAACCCGCCGTGGTCTGCCGACAGAGCGGCTACCTGGCTTCGCATATCTGTCCTGACCGCGATACGGTGATGATTCCCCGTGCGGCCGCCCTTGGGGAGGTGTGCCCCTACCACCGGATCGTCAACCTGAGCGCCGACCTGAAATACCGTGTGACGGCGGATTGCTACGACCCGGCCAGGATCGTCCGCATGCCGATGTTTATCCTCCCGCCTGCGCAGGAGTGGTATTACCGCCGGCAGCATCCCGATTACCGTCCGCTGCCCCCGCTGCATCCCGGCCTGCCGGGTAACCAAGCCGAAAACAACCCCATCGACATCATCTATCCGCAGCCGGGGCGTGTGCTGGTCGCCCCGAGGTCGCTCGAAGGGGAACAGCAGAGCCTTGTCTTTACGGCCGTGCACCGCGACCGCAATGCCGTGCTGTTCTGGCATATCGACGACGACTATGTCGGTTCGACCTCTTTCGAACACAAGGTCTCCGTCCGCCCGGCGCCGGGGAAGCACCGCCTGACCGTGATCGACGAACACGGCGCTTCGCAGAGCGTCGTGTTCAGTTGCCGCTGACCCCTCCCGGCGCCGGATTGCCCGGGCTTGCCCTTGTCCGGCTGCTTTCCCGTCTATCCGTAGCCGTATATCCGGGGCGCATCCCGCATTCCTGTTTTTGTATCCCGGACATGGTGTCCCCGTTTTTGCCGGATGCCCCGCAACCCCGTTTTTGTGCCGGGAGGACGAAATATCCGGGTTATTCGTGTTTTTTTACGAATTATGTCAAAAGATCATACTAATATGTCATTTAAAAATATTTTTTGCGGGGCGTTTCCGGCTAATTTTGAAACCCGATACGGATATAAATTCTTTAACCCAGAAATAGTCTAATCCAACCAGCCCATGAAACGAATTTTATTATTGTTCCTGTTTGTGCTGATCTCAGCACATGTCTTTTCACAGGATAGCCCCAAAGCTTATTTAGTCTCGAACGCGCATTTTGATTCCCAGTGGAACTGGGACGTGCAGCGTTCGATCCGGGAGTACATCCCGAAGACGC
>OOCX01001028.1_pt1 | contig 18668 bp, 18 predicted proteins | sample 1671231 | NCBI WGS metagenome assembly OOCX01 (sample SAMN06348135, study PRJEB24527) | human gut metagenome | biome: human gut; feature: ankylosing spondylitis patient; material: feces | host: Homo sapiens | place: China | collected 2015-10 | reverse complement strand
GCAAACATCCAACTGGTAGAAATGCTCACATTTTTCTCCAACGAATATTCCATCTGCATTTCCAACGGAAATCTGCATATGTGCTTCTTATAATGCTGCTTATCACATCAGCTGCACGAAAAAGGGGCTGCACACTTAATGTGCAGCCCCTTAACAAGCCTATATTATTTTCTTCTGGACTCAAGTTCTTTTACGTTTGCCTCTACCTTCGCCTTGGAAAGCGGATATATAAGTAACAGTGCCAGTCCGCATAATGCATAGATGATTGCCGGGAAGAAGGTGGACAGATTGTAGATTCCATTTGCAACTTCCTGCGTCTGGCTTGTTGCCAGCTCATCATAACCGATCCAGCCAAGTGCCCATCCGGAAAGTCCGCCCGCAATTGCCTGACCGATCTTTCTTGCGAAAGAGTACATACCGTATACGGTACCATCATCTCTGGTGTGATTCTTCACTTCCATGTCATCGATAACGTCCGTTACCAGTGCCCAGCACTGCATCTGGAAGAAATACATACCGATCATGGCAAGGAATGCCAGTCCGACGAACAGCCATACATTCTTTACATGCAGTACGCCAATAATAAAATATAATCCTGCGGAGATAAACATTCCGATAAGACTGCACTCTTTCTTTCCGTACTTCACGGCAAGCTTTGTGGACACTGCGGAAAGTACAAGCACGCACGGAAGCATCAGCAGCGAATATACGGATAATGCTGCAGTGGTCTTAAAGTAATCTGCAAACAGATACTGGTTGATGCCCTGGGACATTAAAGATGCCAACAACAACAGCACTGCCGAGAGAATCAGGCCCATCAGCGATCTGCTGGAAAACAGTGCGGAAACCGTCTGTCCGAACGTCTTCTTCTGGACATCCGGCTTCGGTACATACGCGACACGTTCTGTTGTCAGCGTATAGCATAACAGATAGCAGATAACGGCAAGTACGGAAAAGATTCCTGCGATCATGGAAATTTTGGACGCGGATACGACCTTGTTTCCTGCCTCATCGGTGTAATATACCACCATCGGTGCAAGCATACCGATCAGGATACCTGCCAGCGTACCGCCCAGAGAACGGAACACAGATAAGGAGCTTCGGTCCTTCGGCTCGCTGGAAATAACAGATGCCATGGATCCATATGGAATATTTACGGATGTATAGAAAATGGATCCCCATAAAATGTAAGTGATGAACATGTAAGCAACTTTTGCCGCATACGGTGCATCTACCAGAAATGACTGGTACATCATGAACGATGCCAGTGCAACAAATGCGCACATACGCAGAATCCACGGACGGATGCGTCCGTTCTTGGTCGGCTTGCTGTTATCAACAATGCGTCCCATTCCGATGTCGGTAAATGCATCCAGACATCTTGCAAGCAGGAACATGGTACCTACCATACCGGCAGAGACTCCCATGACCTTTGTGTAAAATACCATTACATAGCTGCTGGCGAAAATGAATGTAAAATCATTCGCAATATCACCGCACATGTAACCGATTTTGTCCTTTACGCCAAACGGCTTGGTGTTTGTGTTTCCCATAATGCGCCTCCTGTAGCAGACCGCCCCATGCGGTCTCTTTGATGGTTTTATTATAGCAACTTCCCTTTCCCTGTACTTTGCCTTTTTTTGTTTGACACGGATTATTTTTGTGTTATATTTATTTTGTACTAAAATTTTTTCACGTTGTTATTTGCAGCTAACAGTTTCCGGATCAAGCAAGGAGGATTCTTATGGCATTGCCCTATATTTCCGTGGAGGACTGTTTTCCGGTCATCCGCCAGACCATCTTAGACACCTACAAAGTCGACTCTTTTCTGATGCATTATCCATACTCCGATCTGGAGCGGCTGGACATGGGGCTTAGGAAGATGGTCTGGGGAACCTACTCCACAAATTCTGCCATCTTCTCCCTGTCTCCCGAGCAGGATGCCTGGCAGATTATCGTGTTAAAAAGTGTTCTGGGCTTTTACAATCTGATTATCACAGTTACAAGCGAGGAGCATCCCGATATGTTTGGCTTCATGCCGTTCCGTACCGAACCTGCAACTCCGGCTGTCATCAACCGCATCATGAAGGAGAACGGCATTCCGCCACAGTATACATCCAACATGCAGCAGGTCTACTACAATCTTCCCGTCGTGGAAATGCAGAGTCTGATCACCACACTGCAGCATCTGATCACTGCATTTATCCCCGGGTTTGCAGCCAATCACGTCGAGTATATCAATTATACCTCCGAACAGCACGAAGTTGACTTTAACGAGGAACGGATTCACAAATTTACTTCCGATTATATGGCAAACCTCGCCGAACACATAAAATCCTGTGGCGATGCTGTCATCACCGGTGATCAGACAGCCTCCTCCGAAAGCATGAAATCCCTGTTGAATTTTGCGGTTTCTTTTTCCGAGACACCACTCTCCCAGTTAAAGGAATATCTCTCCTACATCAACACTTTTCTGTCTGCCAAAATGATGGACACACAGGTGCATCCCGCCTATATCTTTAAGCAGATGCATACCTTTCAGCTTAAAATTAACGAGACCGTGCAGGCGCAGGAACTGCAGCATCTTCCTTATGAAATGGTACGCAAATACTGCCTGCTCGTGAAAAACTTTACCTATGACAATTATTCCTATCTGATACGAAGCGTGGTCAATTATATCAACCAGCACCTGTCCTCGGAATTATCGCTCGCCACGCTTGCTTCGGAATTTGGCAAAAATGCTTCTTACCTCTCCAGCGAATTTAAAAAGGAAGTCGGCGACACACTCACAACTTATATCAACAAGCACCGCATTCTCGCCTCGCTGCGTTACTTTAACACCACGGACATGAGCGTTGCGGAAGTATCCAACGCCGTCGGCTACACCGATATGGGCTATTTTTCACGCCTCTTCCGGAAATATGTAGGACAGAGTCCTCGCGAATATAAAAAGATGCTGGATAAATGACATTTTATGCCCCACTATCTGCGCTCTTCCAGATACCACTCCGCCTCCCGCACCGTATCCACCAGAACCTCCATCGCCTCCAGCGGATATTCTCCCGCAGCGGTCTCGCCCGTCAGCATCACAGATGCCGCGCCCTGCTGCACTGCACGGAATATATCGGACACTTCCGCCCGCGTCGGCACCGCCCGATGCTCCATGGAGGCGAGCATCTGCGTGACAACCATAAACGCGCGCCCGTGCTTTCTACACTGAGCCGCAATCTCCTCCTGCGCGCACGGAAGCTTTGCCAGAGGCATCGCATTCCCCAGATCTCCTCTGGCGATCACGATCTCATCGCAGTGTGGCAACAGCTCCCCCAGATGCTCCATTCCCTGCAGATTCTCAATCTTTGCGAAAATGCGGATGTCCCCGGCATCCTCATTTATTAAAGCTTCTTTTAAGTTCTTTAAGTCTTCTTGATTTCTCACGAATGGAAGCATGACCCCTGTGATCCTGCACTGCTTTACTCTGGCAAGATTCCTGTAATCACGCTCCGTCAGCGTCGGTGTCTGTATCTCCACACCGGGCGCCGCGATACTTTTCCCGCTTTTTAAGACGCCGCCCCGCACAACGGTACATTCCACCGCGACAGACGATCCGCAGCGGAATTGTTCTTCTACTTTTAATGCAATCCTGCCGTCGTCCAGCAAAATCTCCTGTCCGGGCGCAAGCGCCACAAGCAGCGTTCCCGGCACCGGAATCTCCGTCGGATCAAACAGATTGTTTTGTCCGTCCGCCACAAGGCTCAGACCGTCTCCCTCTTTTAAAAGACGCTCTGCCCCAAGCGTACCGATGCGGAGCTCCGGTCCCCGCAAGTCAATCAGAATCTCTGGCGTTCCGTCATGCAGCCGGCTCCATGCGCTGTGGATGCCGGAGATCCACGCATCCGCTTCTTCCAGATCCGCATGGGACAGATTGATTCTGATTCCTGTCATTCCTTTTTCAAACAAATGAACCAGCATCTCTGTATCACAGCATGCTGGTCCGATGGTTCCGTAAATTTTTGTCTTCATTATACTCTTCTCTCCGCGCAGCTGCTCTGCTGCGCCGCCCGTGATTCGATCGTGCGGCAGATTCTCCCGCCGCTTGTTCTATAGCATCTTTTTCTTACGCAGTATCAGCATCGTGATAATGCAGATCAACAGAGTCAGCACACAGATCAGCAAAAATCCGTGCGGCGTATTAGCAAACGGCATCCACCGCTCATCCACGTTCATTCCATAAATACCGGAAATGACCGTCGGAATCGCCATAACAATCGTGATTGAGGTCAGATACTTCATGACGTTGTTCAGGCGGTTGTCGATCACGGAGGACATCAACTCTCTGGTACCGTTGATGATGTCACGGTAGATGGAAGTCATCTCGATCGCCTGCTGGTTCTCGACTATAACATCCCCCAGAAGCTCCGTATCCTCCGGGTACTGCTCCAGTCTCTTATAGCGCGTTAGCCGGTCTAACACCACGCCGTTTGCACGCAGGGATGTGGCAAAATAGACCAGCGTGGACTCCAGTTCGTGCAGATCAATCAGATCCACGTCCTCGGTGTGTTGTCCGATCCGCTCCTCAATCTCCGTACGGCGCTTATCAATGATGCGCAGATTGGTCTGGTAGATCGTCGCGGTGCGGTACAGAATCTGGTACACAAAGCGCAGGCGCTTTTTCGTGCTGAACTCCTTCACGCGGTTGATCACAAAATTCTTGAGCACCGGCGTATCCTCCGTGCACACCGTCACGATCACATCCTGCGTTAAGATAATGCCGAGAGGGATTGTCGTGTAGGACTGCTTATCGTGCCGGATCTCTGTCGTCGGAACGTCCACCAGAATCAGCGTATATCCGTCCTGCAGCTCGATACGGGAGCTTTCCTCCTCATCGAGTGCTGCCTTGATATCGTCGATATCCACATTCAGCACATCGGCAATCTCCTCACATTCCTCCTGCGTGGGACTGATCATCCGCACCCACACGCCGTCCTGCAGCTTCTCCTCCTCATGTATCACCTGATTATCGGTCATAAAATATTTCATCATAGCTTTTGCCCTATATCCTCTCTACCTGTCATATAGAATCTGATATGCATTCAGACTGAGTTTTCTTCCAAACTTTGTCCCTGCATTTTTAATCTGACCGCAATACTCAAATCCATACACCTCATGCAGATGAATGCTCGCCGCATTCTCACTGGTGATTAAAGAGATGACCGTGTCAATCTCCTCACACTCCGCCGCATAGGCAAGCACGTTCTCCATCAGGCTGCGGCCGATGCCACGCCCTCGATAATCCTTGTGTACATAAATCGATATCTCCACCGCCGGGTCAAATGCCTTACGGTCCCTGTAACGGGAAAGCGACGCATATCCCGCCACCTTGCCGTCCTCCACATCAACATAAATGACATAGCGCCCGTTATGCTCCGCAAACCATGCCTTCCGGTTCTCCATGTCTTTGACTTCCGTATCAAACGTTGCCGTCGTGTGAAGAATCGCTTCATTATATATATCCATCAATGCAGGAATATCCTGCAGTACCGCTCTGCGTATCATTCTCTTACCAGCTTTCGTGTCCTAAAATGTCTCTGTAACAGAAAACGCCTTCGGAATCCGAAGGCGTTTTCCCTTTTTTATCATATCACAGTTTTTCTGGCACTTCTACGCTAAATTTGCAAAATCACAGGAAATCACGCGCCACGTTTCCGCTCCGGAAGCTGCGCCAGAATGATTGCAGCAAACATCAGCACACAGCCGGAAAGCTCACGTACCGAGAGCGCCTGCCCTAATATTACCCAGCCTGCAATCAATGAAATTACCGACTCCAGGCTGAGGATTAAGGACGCCACCGTTGGGTTCATGCCACGCTGTCCGACAATCTGGAGTGTGTACGCCACGCCACAGGAAAAAACACCTGCGTACAGCACAGGAACCCACGCCTGCAGAACCGCTCCCATATCCGGTTTCTCAAACAGCCACATGCAGACCGCCGACAGCAGTGCACACACAAAAAACTGGATGCACGACATTTTTACACCGTCCGCCAGCGGCGCAAAATAATCAATAACAAGAATGTGCGCCGAAAATGCAAATGCCGACAGCAGAACGAACAGATCTCCCTTCTGCAGGGAAAAGCTGCCATCTGTCATACATAAAATGTATAACCCCGCGACAGCCAGCGCCACAGCGGCCCAGATTTTGATTCCCGCCTTTTTTCCTAAAAAAATACTTAATATCGGCACCAGCACAATGTACATCGCTGTGATAAATCCCGCCTTGCCTACTGTTGTATACTGTATTCCGATCTGTTGCAGATTGCCTGCCACAAAAAGCATGACCCCGCAGCAGATTCCGCCAAGCAGCAGATTTTTCCGGCTTCCCGGTGTCTTTCCGGCATCCTCTTCCTTTGCACCTGTTCTATGAAACACTGCAATACATGGGATCAGCACTAACCCGCCAATCACATTCCGCACTACGTTAAAGGTAAACGGTCCGATATAATCCATTCCAACACTCTGCGCCACAAACGCAACGCCCCAGATCGTTGCCGTCAAAAGCAGCAGCAAAGATTGTCTCATCACAAATTTATTCATCACCCTACTACAGAACGCTCCGCAGGAACTGTCTTGCCTCTGGCGTCTTCGGATTGGAAAAAATCTCCTCCGGCTTTCCTTCCTCAAGAATTCTTCCATCCGCCATAAAGACAACCTTGTCCGCAAGTCCGACTTTTCCGATCCGTTCTTTTGCAAGAGCTTCTGTCCTTCCTTTCTCCATCTTTTTTACATGAACAGGCGCCAGCATTACATTCTCAAGTACAGTCTTGTGTGGGAACAGATTGAATCTCCCGCACATAGCAGTCCGCCAGGCCGGCAATCGCCTCCTGATCATTTCTGCTCGTCTCATCGTAAAGCCCCACCGTATAAAACCCGGCTGCCTTTGCCGTCTTAATCGCATAGAGCGCATCCTCGAACACCCAGGTGTCCGCCGGGTGCGTACCAAGTGCCTTTGCCGCTGCCAGATAGATGTCCGGCCTTTCTTTTCCCGCGCCGATCTCCGTGCAGGTAAAAATCTGTTTAAAATAGCCGGCAAGTCCTGTCCGCGCGAGCGCCGCCTCCACCATCGGCCGGTTCGTCGCGGTGGCGACCGCCATCGGTATTCCCTGCTTTTTGAGCGATTCCAGATATGCCGCAACGCCCGGCTTCGGCAGAACCTCATCCCGGTATGCCGCAAACACAATCGCGTCCATGTCCGTCACAATCGTATCGGGGGGATCCGGCAAACCGTACCTTTCCTTCACATACACAGCTCCGTCCCGCATGCTCATGGGAAAAAGCACATCTCCGAGCCCTTCTTCCGGTTCGATTCCCCGGTTCCGCAAATACTGCTCGCCGACGTGAACCCACACCTGCATGGAGTCTAGCAGCGTGCCGTCCATATCAAAAATTGCACCCTTCATTCCTGATCCCCCACCATTTCCTCTGCCAGAGTGCGCAGACGCCTCGTCGCCGCCCCGATATCCTTCTGTGCAAAAATGGCGCTGATCACGGCAACGCCGCACAGACCGTTTCCGCGCAGCTGCAGAAGATTCTCCTCCTTGATGCCGCCGATCGCAATGACCGGAATCTTTACCGTCTCGCAGATGGCACGTATCGTCTCCGCGTCAATGTGTCCCGCCTCCGGTTTGGAGCTGGTCGTAAACGCAGCGCCAACGCCCAGATAATCCGCGCCATGACGTTCTGCGCGGAGCGCTTCTTCGACATTATGCGCGGATACGCCGATGATTTTGTCAGCGCCCAGAATGGCACGCACATCGCCGGCTTCCATATCATCCTGCCCGACATGCACCCCGGCCGCGTCAATCTCTTTCGCAAGCGCCACGTCGTCGTTAATCACAAACGGCACGCCGTACCGCCGGCACACTGCCTGGATCTCCAACGCCTCCGCACGGAGTGCTTCCCCGGTCAGCTTTTTTTCCCGCAGCTGGACAAATGTCGCGCCTCCCCGGAGCGCTTCTTCCACCTGCGCCCCCAGCGTTGTTCCTTCGCTCCAGCTTCGATCAGTCACTGCATAAAGCAGCAGATCTCTTTTATCGCACTTCATAACGAATCCTTCCCTCCAGCATTTTCTGGTCCATCCGGTACACAGCATCAATGATACCGGTCCCGTAGGAGGCATTTCCGCCGCATAAACCGCGCTGTTCCCATGCAATCTCTCCTGCTGCATTCATCACGCAGACTGCCGCCGCGACCGCCTCCATGCCGCGCGCCGCGCATGCTGCTCCTCCCGCAGTATTCCCGCCGGTGCTTCCAGCCGGCGCTTCCATATTCCGCGCCACCGCGAGGAACGCCGCCGCAAGTCCGGAGAGCTGGCACCCGGTTCCGGTCACCCGGCTCATCTCCTCTCTTCCTCCGCGGATCACCACACACTGCTGTCCGTCCGAGACAAGATCGATCGCACCGGTCACCGCAAGCACCGCACCAAGGCGCTTAGAGACCGCCTTTACAAAGGTGACCGCTTCCACAAGCGTCTCCTCCGTGACCACATCCACCGGACATACATCCACGCCGCCGGATGAGCCGGTCACCTTTTTTTCTGCCAGTTCAGAAAGCTTCCGGATCTCCGACATGTTGCCGCGTATGGCGGTAAACGTCACCGCCTCCAACAGCTCTTCTGCCATCTTCCGGCGAAATGCGCTCGCACCGACACCGACCGGATCAAGCAGTACCGGAATCCCGTTCGCGTTTGCCGCCTTTCCCGCCGCAAGCATTGCCTGCTCTCTGCGCTCGCTAGGAGTTCCCATATTAAGGGCGAGCGCCCCCGCATGCGCCGTGATCTCTCCCATCTCCTGCGGCTCGTCCGCCATGACCGGGTTCGCTCCACACGCCAGGATCATGTTTGCCACGTCATGCGCCGTCACATAGTTCGTGATACAGTGTACCCGCGGCGCCGCCGCTCTTATTTTTTCCAGATATTCGTATGCTTCCAAGTAATGCTTCCCCTTTTTCCAACGCCATTTTATAAATATTTTCCACTTTTTAGAAATTTCTTACACTATATTAAGACATTCTTCATTTTGCCGTCAAGCTTCCGACACATTTTCCCGATAAGATAGAATCATCAAAAGGAGCTGTTGAGTTTCGACGCGGGGGTTGGGGTTCTGTCAGTTCCGCCTAAAAACTCTCTCACCGGCACTGCCGGCGGGTTTTATATATATTCCATATACCATATTACACTATTTCAAAAAGCCTTTCGGAAGTCCCTCCTACACTTCCGAAAGGCTTTTTGTCATTTATCCACAAGACTGCTCTTCTGCGGATAAAAAAGCTGCCTGATCTTATCGCGGAAGAACCCTCTTCTCTCCCCAAATTACCCGGCGGTATTCCCGCTGCCGCCGGTCTTGTCACTAACCTCTGGCCCGGCCGCCGCAGCGCCGCCTGACTGCGCGTTCCAGCGGCTCTCGGGAACCTCCCGTTCCCGCAGTCTTTTTTTCACAAACATGGCAAACAGTGCGTACAGCACGGAGCAAAGCGGAATGAACACCAGAATACCCAGGATGCCGAACATGTTGCCGCCGACGGTCACTGCCACCAGCACCCAGATGGAGGGCAGTCCGACGGAACTTCCCACCACGTGCGGGTAGATCAGATTTCCCTCTATCTGCTGCAGCACCAGAAACAGCACCAGAAACCACACCGCCTGCACCGGATCTACCATCACGATCAGAAGCATTCCGATGACACAGCCGATAAATGCGCCGAAAATCGGAATCAGCGCCGTTATCGCAATCACGATTCCGGTCAGCATCGCATACGGCATCCCCAGAATCGACATGGTAATGACAAACAAGGTGCCGAGAATCACCGCCTCCACGCACTGCCCGGACAGAAAACTGGAAAACACCTGATTGGACAGAGCTGCCACCGAGAGAATCTTCTCCGTGGCCTTCTCCGGAAAGACTGCGTACAGAATCTGTTTTGCCTGTCTCGCCAGACGCTCCTTCTGGAACAGCACATAGATGGAAAACGTAAACGCAATCACAAACGTCACCATCCCGGAAAAAATACCAACGCCGGAGCTCACAACCCCCGCCGCAAAATTCTGCACAAATGTCACAATCGAGTCGGCAAGCGATGACCAGTCAATATTAAGCTCCGCCACCGCAGGGGCAAGTGCCGGATAGCTGTCCGGAAGATCTGTCAGCCACTTCTGTACGGCTTTTACCGCAACCGGAACCTGCTGTACAATCATGGAAATCGTATTTCCAAGCTCCGGTATCACGACCACAAGTGCCAGCGTGATAATACCGATCACAAGCGCAAGCGTCAGCAGATAGGCAACGGGTCTTCTCCATTTTGCAAGCTTCCCGTTCTTCGCAAACAGATGCCGCTCGATACTCTTCATCGGAACATTGATCACGAATGCGATCGCGCCTCCAACCAGAAACGGCATCACAATCCCCAGCACAAAATCCACCGCTCCGATCACCACGTCAAAATGTTCCATCCCGCAATAGAGCAGAATCCCAAATGCAATGATCTGCATCAGCCGTTTCCGCGTCTCCTTTGATATCTCCATACTTACTCTCTTCCTCTCTTCCTCTCTTTCTCTCCTACACCACCACAATCTGCGCGGTTCCCATCCCTACACAGATCAGATATAGAACCAATAGATGCACCGGGTAGAACGCATAGAACAGGTACTTTATGTTCCATCCGCGCTTCCCGTTATAGAACGCAATCGGGATAAACGCCACGATCGCCGGAAGTTCCCAGCAGAACGCCAGGCAGCCTGCCACGATCTGTAATCCCCGCATCTGTCTCGTCATATAAAACACCAGAATTGCGAGCACGCCTTTTGCATCATAATCTGTGTGCAGCAGATAGGCCGCACCCATTCCCCCGAATGTGATGATGACAAGCAGCGCACTGCGCAAAACCGGATGCCACTCCTGCTTTTTTACCACCTCATCAAACAGCATGATCGTAAGCAGCCCGATCAGCAGCGTGAAAAATACATTCTGATAACCGAATTCCAGTATTTTCCCGGAAAATGCCAGATCGAACGGTATCTCCGACAGCAGGGCAAATCCAAACAGCCGAAGTGCATATTTTTTCCGGCTGCCCGTGTAAAAAAATCCCTCCACAAGGAGAAAACAGAAAATAGGGAATGCCACTCTGCCGACGGCGCGCATCGCATAATAGATCTTATAGAGCATCTCACTCCCCTGCCCGGCAATCAGCAGTCTGGCAATGACCGCCGCTCCGATATGGTCGATCAGCATCGTGATGATCGCGATCAACTTCAATGTGCTTCCGCTGAATCCTTTTTGAGGCATCTTCCCCACCGTCCTTTTCTTCCTATGAAAAAAAAGAGGAGACCAGGCTGTTTCGTCCATCTCCTCTTCGTGTATGCCGTCCTAACCTACAAATTCTTCCACACATCTGCGGTATGCCGCTACCGGATCCGCCGCCTGTGTGATCGGTCTTCCGACTACGATGTAATCCGATCCGAGTTCCTTTGCCTTTGCAGGTGTCGTCACGCGCTTCTGATCTCCCACATCGCCGTCCGCGAAACGCACGCCCGGTGTGATCGTCAAAAACTTTTCTCCGCAGACTGCATGTACCTTGCCTGCCTCAAGCGGCGAGCATACGACTCCATCCAGTCCTGCTTCCATGGTATTTTTCGCATAGTGCATGACCGTCTCATCGATCGGCTTGTCAATCCACAGCTCCTGCTGCATCACTTCCTCGCTCGTGGAGGTAAGCTGCGTCACCGCGATCAGCAGCGGTCTGCTGCCGTCCGCTCTCGTCAGTCCCTCCAGTGCCGCCTGCATCATGCCCTTCGTTCCCGCTGCATGTACATTGCACATATCGACATCCAGTCCCGAGAGAACCGCCATCGCCTTTTTCACCGTGTTCGGAATGTCATGAAGCTTCAGATCAAGGAAGATCTTGTGTCCCATTCCTTTGATGGTACGCACGATGTCCGGTCCTTCCGCATAAAAAAGCTCCATTCCGATCTTGACGAACGGCTTCTCGTCCTTGAACTTCTCAAGAAACGCAATGACTTCTGCCTTACTGTTAAAATCACATGCAATAATAACGTCTTTTCCCATGTCTTCCTCCCGTGTTCTTCACTCGCAAATCATCAGTGCAATTATACACTGCACCGGGGGCTTTGACAAGGCAATTCGCGTTCTGTTGACAGAATCTTTATCCTTGATCCTTTTTCCTTTCATCGCAATAAAACTCCTTCTTTCATCCAAAAATTCCGGTTGTGGCAAGTGATATTCCTGCATCGTTCTGCGTATTGTCGGGATTCCCCATCGTCCTGATTGGAAAAACTGGACAGCGAATCATATAAATGTCTGGGACATCCCTGGTTTGCACTCTTTATCTGTTGGAGTTTCACATTTAAGTTTCTGAATTAACTCTAATTTTTCAAGTAATTCTTTCGTTGTCATTTTAGTTCTCCCCATATTTTTATATTGTATCACTATTTTTTGTGTAAGAAACTCAAATTTTATTTCACGAACTCAAAAAGGAACTCAAATAATTTGAGTTCCTTTTTGAGTTCCTTCCTATGGATATCACCCGGCATTAAATGCCCATACAGACTAAAGCCCATACATAAAAAGGAGCCACAGAGTGACTCCTCCAGTGCAGTCCGAAAACATACACCTCTTTCATTACATATAATATATCTTATATCCTTGAAAAATGCAAGTTTTTATTATTTTTTCAAACATTCAAATACGCCTCTAACCCCACAACCTTTGCCGGAACATTATTCTGTATAATATGATCGTAAATCTCCGAAGCAACACTATTCTGCAGTCGCTGATTCTCTTCCTTGTACTTATTTAGCAAAGTCAATGCTCTCGTACCACTAAAATCCACTCGTTTAAGAAGACAGCACACAATTATAATATAATCAATCAGAGAATACAACGTAATATTCTGAATACCCGTTTCTTTTTCTACCCATTTTTTAAGCACGGGGCTGATTTTCCGATCTTTAAATCTAGTATCGAAAATAATATTATTATGTGCAACCGCATTTCTAAGATCCTTTAACGAATATATAATATACTCTGTTATTTTTCCATCTGAATCAAGATTGTTGGGAAGGTGTAATGTTGCTGATGTATATAACTTAACATCAGAATTTGCACATGCAAAAAATGTACCAAATTCTCCAAGAGTAAGAGATTCAAATATTGCCCATATCGGTATTGATTTATCTGCATCAAAAAAATGATTCACTGTTTTTTTATTATTTCCATAATTCTCTTAGCATATTGTTTATGATACATATCACTTCCCGGAGTATATGATCGATAATCAGTAATTGATTTGTTAAAAATAGCATCCAAATTCTCCGATTTTGCGTTTTTCAAAGTTGATTCAATAACATAACTTTTTAGAGCATTTTCAATAAACATTACTTTAGGGTAAAAAAGTGCTTTTAAATGCATATCAAATTTATTCAACGCAATAATTTCATCTAAAGACGTAAACGGAATTCTCTGACTTGGTATACGAATAAAACGATAGCCTTTAAAGCCGTGATAATATCCCATGTTTCGTAAATCCTGCGCTTGATTACTTTTAACAGCAATATGATGTTTTGTCCTCAAATATTTCATTAACTGGTTTATTGTTAACATTACTTTCCCCTTCCATGTATGTGCTATATATCTTACAAAATTCTCCCAAATATCCTTCTATTTTCATATATATTAACATAAAAACAGCGATACTGTATAGATAATTTATCCATACAATATCGCAATTTTTATTAGTTTCATGTCTTCATTGTTTTTGCCAGTGACACAAACAACGCAGCCATCTCTGGATTTCCCAGTACATTCATCAGCAACTCCACATCCACTCCATCCGGTACAGTAATTGTACTACTGCCTTCATCCTGATTTTCATCTGCGGATTGAAATTTTCTTTATTATAAAAGGCATTCTCCATAAGCTCCGCATTTCATCACGAAGCCAACAGACCGGAACATCTAAATATGCCGCAACGGTATTCCAGACATTACTACGATCTCTATAGAATGGCCAGACCCCAGTAAAAGATGTTGCTTTTTCTCACATAGACCTTCTGAAAACAGTCGTTGACTTTAAAATAAAATTTTATCCAAGAGCATGGCTAAGTATCCGGAAGCAATTCCCTTTAAAAAGCATCTGAAACAGTTATTTTATCATCAATGGTAATTACTCCATTTACAAAGCAAAACGGAAATAGCACAGAAAAAGCAGCAATGACCTTTCTCATGTCATTGCTGCTTTGCTCCAATGTTCCCTGGGGGAATCGAACCCTCAACTGCCCCTTAGGAGGGGGCCGTTATATCCATTTAACTAAGGAAACCTATCCAAGTGCCTATCGTATGTTACCGATAAAGCACTTAATATTATAACATAACTATTGCTTAAAAGCAACACTTCCCTGAAGCCATATCTGACCCTTAAATCTTCTTCCAATATCGGGCTCACCAAGAAGGTCTGCTTTATTCACTGCAACCGTTATATTAAGATTATTACATTCGATAACCATAATATAGACTATTTCCTTTGTATAATGGTTAGTTTCCTCCGTAAGTTCAAGAATTTCACCAACAACCTGATACTGGTCGCACTCAACTCCACAAGGCATAAAAGACGAATCGACTATTGTAAATACATCCTCTTTTAATATACGCTGTGAAAGCTGGTTATATGTATCGATATCCTCAATAGTAAGATTCAATTGCTGCTTCATCACCATTTTTAGCTGCCTGAATAAGCTTCTCCCTTTCCTCCTGCGCTCTCTTTGCCTTTACAGGCTCTACTTTCTTATGAGAAGGTAAAAGTATCATGCCCCCGAGAGAAAGTGCCGTTAAGCTCACCCTTCGGTTTTTGATAGGTATTTTATACAGTGTGCCTTTAGTATCTATATTATATTCCTTCTGATTTAATCCGTCCTTATCAAATATAAATTCAAGATAATCCATAACATTCTGTAAGTAGAATATAAGCGTAACTCCTGTCTTTGACTCATCGCATACAACTGCAAACGATTCTTTATCGAGATGTCTTTCTATTGTTATCTCATCATTATCACAGCTTGTTTTTCCAAGTATAAAAGGAAAATAATACTCATATATGAATTCATCACCTTTAAATCTGCCATATATATATAATCCTGTAGATTCACTTACCCTGACTATAACAGCTCCTCTGTTAAGCTTAGTATTCTTTATTACAAAACCTTTTTCTATACTGTCCAGTATTCCGGCGTGAATCATCTCTTCCTCAAAATCCGCATCAAGATACTGGAATCCTATAGCCCTTATATATAAATTCATAATTATCCTTCTAATATATTTCTTATTATCTTAAACTCTGCACCTATTCGGTATCAATAATAAATACTGTGAGATACTTCATAAGGTCTTTTTCTACATTGTCCTCATACTCTGAACCGTCTGCGTGCTTTAACATCTTAATAACCGGTCTGTCTGTAAACTTGTGATTCTGCCTTACAATAACGCCTGACTCGCCCTCACTTGTTATAACCTTTATACCAACAGGATATACCGCAACTGACTCAAGAAGCTTATCTGTCATCATTGCATCATACTTTATGCCCTGATTAGCCTTTATGTACTCTATCGCCTCATATATCTTAAGCTTTGGACTGCCAACCCCACTTATAAGGCTGTCAAAGTCATCACACAAAGACACAAGCTTTACCTCTGTCTTTATCTTTTCACCCTTATGCTGGAATGGATATCCCTTTCCGTCTATTCTTTCGTGGTGCAGAAGAATAATCTCTTTTGCTATGTCAGGAATCCAGTCCTCATCCTGAAGAGAACTGTAGCCAAATATAGTATGTTTCTTGTATTCCAGCGCATCCTTTGTATTCATATACGTTTCATTGGTATTCATATAAGGCACCTTGATGTAGCGCAGACCTATATCGTGAAGTATCGCACCTATTGATATATTACGCACTTGACGTTCACTCATTTTCAGTCTGAGTGCCATAATTGTTGAAAGCGCACACACGTTAATACAATGTGTATACATATCTGTAGAAAGATTTCTCATCTCAGTTATATTCGTGATAACTTCCGGCTCCTCTATAACTGACTCGATAATCTTCTCAGCCTCTTTTCCAAGCACTTTAAGGTCATTATTATGCTTGTAAATGTGTTTTTCCAGCACATTTTTCATAATAACTCTTGAGTTGCTTGCTGTTTCTTCAACCTTGTAAATGTGATGGTCCTCCATATAACTGTCTGACTGCTTATGTATTGCAAAGCTGCTGTCATAAACCTCATCACCAGTGCTATCTATATAGCCAGCACTGACAATGTTATCACCTGATATATTGTCACTATCATCAATACTGACTCCCATTACACTTTTTTTATTATCAGCTGTTTCTGATTTCACATTTTCTATATCATGATCTTGCTCATCAGAAATATTTACGTCATATTCTTCATTATTTGTATCTAAAAATTCTTCTTCAGAACCTATAACAATGTGTCTGTAATCATCCTTACTGATTACCTCTTCTGGATAATCCTTTATAAAAAGAGTCTTTATCCCTAAACGAATCACTCTGTTTATAAGCTCTGGCTTTAATTCAACATCTGCATGTATAAGCACTGTTCCGCTATCTGTCACTATAGGAAGGGCCACTATCTCATTACCCTTAAGATTTTTTACCTTGACCTTTTTCATACATACTCCATTCCAGCTTACGAGCTACATAATATAACAACACGAATAAATCGTACACTCAACTGTTCCCCATTACATATCTTACGAACACATTTAACGCTATAAATGTAATAGCTTTATATATTTATAAAGATAACACAAATCCGTCCATATATCAAATAACCGTGTCAGAATTTAATAACCTTTTGATATAAATAGCTACTAAATACTGGCACGGTATATTAATATTAATATTCTGTTTAAATGAACTTACTTGCTAAGCTCTGTCTTTCCGCCCATATATGGCTGAAGCGCCTTAGGAATTTTAACACTTCCATCCGCCTGAAGATTGTTCTCTAAAAATGCGATTAACATTCTTGGAGGTGCAACACATGTGTTGTTAAGTGTATGTGCAAAGTACTTGTTCTTATCTGGACCCTGTACTCTTATCTTTAATCTTCTTGCCTGTGCATCTCCTAAGTTAGAGCATGAACCTACTTCAAAGTACTTCTTCTGTCTTGGTGACCATGCTTCTACATCTATAGATCTTACCTTAAGATCTGCAAGGTCTCCTGAGCAGCATTCAAGTGTTCTTACAGGAATATCAAGAGAACGGAAGAGGTCTACTGTATTCTTCCAGAGCTTATCAAACCACATCTTACTGTCTTCTGGCTTACAAACAACTATCATTTCCTGTTTTTCAAACTGGTGAATTCTGTAAACGCCTCTTTCTTCTATACCGTGTGCTCCCTTTTCTTTTCTAAAGCATGGTGAGTAACTTGTAAGTGTCTTTGGAAGCTCCTCTTCTGGTGTAATTGTATCAATAAACTTACCAATCATTGAATGCTCACTTGTACCGATAAGGTAAAGATCTTCACCTTCAATCTTGTACATCATTGCATCCATTTCATCAAAGCTCATAACACCTGTTACTACGTTGCTTCTTATCATATAAGGAGGTATACAGTATGTGAATCCTCTGTCTATCATGAAATCTCTTGCATAAGAAATAACTGCTGAGTGAAGTCTTGCAATATCTCCCATAAGATAGTAGAAACCATTACCAGCAACCTTACCAGCCGCATCAAGGTCAATACCATCAAACTTCTGCATAATCTCTGTATGATATGGTATTTCATAATCAGGAACAACTGGGTCACCGAACTTTTCTACTTCCACATTCTCACTATCATCCTTACCAATAGGAACACATGGGTCGATGATATTAGGAATAGTCATCATTATCTTAGTAACCTTTTCGTTAAGCTCTGCTTCCTTTGATTCAAGCTCTGCTAATCTGTCAGCGCTTTCTGAAACCTGCTTCTTAACTTCTTCTGCTTCTTCTTTCTTGCCCTGTGCCATAAGTGCACCAATCTGCTTAGAAAGCTTGTTCTTGTTAGCTCTTAACTCATCAGCTTCTGTCTGTGCAGCTCTTGCCTGTGCATCAAGCTCAATAACTTCATCAACTAAAGGTAACTTTCTATCCTGAAACTTGTTCTTTATATTCTGCTTTACTATGTCTGGATTTTCTCTGACAAACTTTAAATCTAACATACTTTCCTCCAAAATCTGTATTCGTAATCATACTTTATTAATTATGCACCTTTTTATACATAATTTCCAGTATTTTATTACGTAGTTTTTATTTTTATTTATTTGTTTTTATCGGTATATATCTGTGTATATAACATTGTTTTTTATCTTTAACTTATATCCATTTTATTTTAGTTTAAACATATTTTTTGTCTAAATATATTTTTAAAAATCATAATAGATATGTGGCATTGTAACACATATAAATCAGGTAGTATTTTAAATTAGCTACTATAATTAGCTACTATAAATGAGTAAATTTAAAATATTGCACAAGCATGTCTGCGTTAAAAAGACATATTTTCCATAATCTATTGAAATGTATATAATTGTACAAAAAAAGCAAATTATT
>OOCX01001017.1_pt1 | contig 18813 bp, 13 predicted proteins | sample 1671231 | NCBI WGS metagenome assembly OOCX01 (sample SAMN06348135, study PRJEB24527) | human gut metagenome | biome: human gut; feature: ankylosing spondylitis patient; material: feces | host: Homo sapiens | place: China | collected 2015-10 | reverse complement strand
AGCTTTTCCGTCGCGTCGGGAATGATGGTGGTGAAGAGCGTATAGTTCTGATCATAGCTCTTGCCGTCGGCGTCGGTGTAGGTGAAGCCGTCCACCGGCGTGATGGTGTATACGTTGTCGCCGACTTCGAGCGACTTGACCTTCCCTTCTTCCACAAGGTCGCGCAGCTCGCTGTAGGCGATCTCGCAGGACGACTCTGCCGAGCGCGCCTGCTCCAGCATCACCGAGAGATAGTTCACACCGATCGTCAGCAGCAGCGCCCATAGGACGATCGACCACATTCCCCCGCCGCGCCGGCGGTTCTTGTCGCCGCGGTTGTGGTTGTTTCTGTTGTTTTGCTCCATGATGTTCCTCCAGTCGGGAGACAGAAAAATGCGAAAATGCGCACTTTTTGAATTAGTGATTTCAACTATACCATATATAAGAAAATCGCACAAGTTTTCTACGGTGAATTTTCGATGAACTTTTGCTTTGCGCCCTCTTTATCTTGCCCTTGTTCTGTGTTATAGTTGCAATGGAGTATTCTATAAAAATTTGTCACAAGGAGAAATTTCTTTTATGGATAAGGAACGCAAGGAAAAGACCGCGCGCGTACAGGACGCGGAGGCCGACGGCATCATCGAGGGCCGCAACGCCGTGATCGAAGCGCTGCGCGCGGGCGCGACCATCGACAAAATTTTCATCCAGAAGGGCGAGACCGATAAGACGCTCGGCCACATTGCCTCCACCGCCCGCGCCGCGGGCGTGGTCGTCGTGGACGCGGACAAGCGCAAGCTCGACTTCATGTCCCGCACGCACGCCCATCAGGGCGTCATCGCGCTCACGAGCGTGCGCGAATATGTCAGTGTTGAGGATATTTTGAACATCGCGCGCGAAAAAGGCGAAAACCCCTTGATCGTCGTCTGCGACGAGATCTCCGACCCGCATAACCTCGGTGCGATCATCCGCACGGCGGAGTGCGCGGGCGCGCATGGTGTCATCATCCCCAAGCGCCGCAGCGCGGGTCTCACGAGCGTCGTTGCCAAGACGAGCGCGGGTGCGGTGAGCTATGTGCCCGTCGCGCGCGTGCCGAACATCCCCGCGCTTTTGGAGCAGCTGCAAAAAGAAGGCGTCTGGGTCTTCGGCACGGCGGCCGAGGGCACGAGCGACCTCTACTCCGCGGACCTCAAGGGCCCCGCGGCCATCGTCATCGGCAGCGAGGGCGACGGCATGACGAGACTGGTGCGCGAAAAGTGCGACTTCCTCGTCAGCATCCCGATGAAGGGCAGAATTTCGTCGCTCAACGCCTCCGCAGCGGCGGCCATCCTCCTCTACGAGGCGGTGCGCCAGCGCTTGGGGCAGTGACGGTAAAGAAGGAACGATATGGACCCCAAAGACCTTGAATTTGAAGAAACGCTCGCCGACTCGGAGCTGCTGCTGAAAAACACGGCCCGCAGCATGGACGAGGACGCGGAATTCACGCTCGAGAGCATTCTGGCCGAGTACGGCAGCGGCACGCCCGCCGCGCCTGAACCGGAAGAAAAAGCAAGCGAGCCGCCCGCGGAGGAAAAGCAGTCGGCAAAGGTCGTCCCCCTGCCGAAAAAGGCGGAGACGGCGAAAAAAACGGTGGATGAAACGGCGGATGAGACCGCCCGCATCCCCGTCATCCCCTTCCCCGGCGCGAAAAAGGCCGAAGAGCCGGTGGAAGCCGAGCCGGAAGAAACTCCCGAAGAAGAGCCCGCGCAGGACGACGAGCCCAAGTCCATGAGCTTGCAGGACGTCCTGGCCCAGACCGTGCAGGAGGCGCTCTCCGAGCGCGAGGACACGATCATCGAGGAGGAGCCGCCGCGCCGCGGTTTGTTCTCCCGCCGCAAGATGCGCGACACCGAGCAGCTCTACGACGACGCGGAGGAGGAAGAGGACGAGGAAGAAGAATTCGAAGAGCCTGAACCCGAGTTCCCCGAGCCGCCGCTGACCGAAACGCTCTCCGACTACCGCGCGCAGCTCTCTGGCGCGACGAAGGCGCGCCGTGGGGCGGGTATTTTCACGCTTTTGCTGTGCGTCATGGCGGTGCTGGAGCATTTTTCCATCCTGCCGGAGGCGTACACCGCTGATCCGATGATCCGCGCGCTGCCGCTGCTGGCGGTCGAGGCGATCGTCTGCGCCATCGGCTGGCGCATCTTCGCGCGCACGATCCGCTCGCTCAGGCAGGGCAAGACCACCTCCGGTTTTTTGACGATGCTTCTATGCCTTGTCACGCTGCTCGATACGGCGCTCTACGCTTTTCTTCCCGCACGCGCGGCGCTGTCGCTGCCGCTGCCGGTGCTGGGGGCGATGTCGGTCTACTGCGCGCTGCTGGGCGAAAGTCTGCGTCTGCACGGCATGTATGACACGTTCCGCATCGCGGCCATCGGCAACGCGCCGTATATCGTCACCGTGACGGCAGGGGGCGCGGCCAAGCGCGTGGGTCTGCCGGGCGGATTTTCGAATTCTGCGCGCGCAAACGCTCCCTATTCGCGCTGGCAGAGCGTGCTGCTGCCGGTCTTCCTCGCGGCGGCGGTCGTGTTCGGCGTGCTCTCGACGCTCGAGACAAAGCAGAACGCGCTGCTTGCGTGGAACCTCTCGGTGATGCTCGCGAGCGCGAACCTGCTCGCGTTTCCGATGGTGTGCGCGCTGCCGCTCAAGCGCATTGCCGCGCGGCTTGCCAAAAGCGGCAGCGCCGTGGCGGGCTTTTCCGGCGCGGACGCCATCCGTCGGAGCAACTGCGTCATTCTGACCGACGGCGACCTGTTCCCGCCCGGAACGGTCACGCTCGGTGGACTCAAGGTCTTTGGCGAGGAGAGCGGCAAGGTCATCTCCTACGCCGCGACGATGGCCCACGCGTCCGAAAGCGGCCTGAGCCGCCTTTTTGACAATCTTCTCGCCAGCGACGGCGGCTTCCGCGAGCAGGTCGAGGATGTCGACTTTTACGAAGAGGGCGGCGTCGGCGGCCGCATCCACGGCGAAACGGTGCTCTTCGGCACAGCGGGCTTTATGAGAAAGCGTGGCGTGAACCTGCCGCGCAGCTTAGGCCTCAAGACCGGCGTGTTCCTCTCGGTCGACGGCACGCTGATCGCGGTGTTCGCCGTGAAGTACATGCCCGCGGAAAATGTCGACTGGGCGCTCCACGCCCTGCACCACAGCCGCATCACGCCTGTGCTCGCCGTGCGCGACGGCAACATCACCCCTGCACTCTTAAAGCGTAAGTTCGGCACCGACGCGCGCGCGGTCTACCCCAAGCTCTCGACGCGCTTGGCGCTCTCCGAGCGCGGCGGCGGGCGGCCGTATGCGCTGCTCATGCGCGAAGGCCTCATGCCGTATGCCGAGGTCGTGCTCGGCAGCAAGCGGCTCTGCGCGTCCGCCAAGCGGTGCACGGTGCTTGCATTTTTAGCCGCCACAGCGTCAACGCTCCTTGCATTTTATTTAACTTTTGTCGGCGCATACAGCGTGCTCACGCCGCTTTCTCTGCTCATTTACGTACTTTTGTGGTCGCTCAGCGCGCTGGTCGACGCCCTGCTCAGCGACCGTTATTGACACTTCGAACGAAGAAAACGAAAATTTGCGGAAAAATATGGTTGTAATGGAGAGAAAAACATGATATCATTTCTGCATTGAGTATTATCCCATCTTATGGCGCGAGCCGATCTGGGATTTACGATTTTCGGAAGGAGACTGACCCATTATGAGTGCAAAAGACATCCGCAATATCGTGCTGCTTGGCCACAGCGGCAGCGGCAAGACCACCCTCGCTGAGAGCATGCTGTATCTCACCGGCGGCACGGACCGTCTGGGCAGAATTGCCGACGGCAACACCGTTTGTGACTACGATCCCGAAGAGATCCGCCGCCAGATCTCCATTTCTCTGGCCGTGGCTCCCGTGGAATACGACAGCTGCAAGATCAACGTGCTCGACGTGCCCGGCGGCTTCGACTTCGCCGGTGAGGTCGCGGAGGTCGTTCAGGCTGCCGACGCTGCCGTCATCGTCTGCTCGGCCAAGGCCGGCATGAGCGTCGGCGCGGAAAAGGCGTGGAAATATTGCGAGAAGAACTCTCTCCCCCGTCTGCTTTACATCTCCAAGACCGACGAGGAGAACTCCGACTACAACGCCGCGTTCGACACGCTGCGCGAGCGCTTCGGCAAGAACATCGCCCCCGTCGTCGCCCCCATCTGGGACGAGAGCAAGAAGGTCATCGGCATCATCGACGTGCTGCATAAGCGCGCATTCGAGTTCGGCCCCGGCGGCGGCCGCGTCGAGATCGAAGTGCCTGAGAACAAAAAGCCCGTGCTCGATGAGCTCTACGACGCGCTCAAGGAGTCCGTCGCCGAGACGAGCGAGGAATTTATGGAAAAGTTCTTCGCCGGTGAAGACTTCACCTATGCCGAGATGATCCATGGCCTGCGCCAGGGCGTCAAGGACCTGTCCCTCTTCCCTGTCGTGTGCGGCTCCGCCATTCAGGGCATGGGCACGCGTATCCTGATGGATACCATCGTCGAGCTTCTTCCCAAGCCGCAGGACGCCCGCGCCCTGATGGCCGAGAATGAGGACGGCGAGTCCTCCGAATTCGTCGTCGCGCCCGGCGCGCTGCCGACCGCGTTCGTCTTCAAGACCATTTCCGACCAGTACGGCAAGTATTCCTACGTCAAGGTGCTCTCCGGCTCCATCAAGCCCGATATGCCCATGGTCAATGCCCGCACCGGCGAGACCGAGAAGCTCGGCCGCCTGTACATCCCCAAGGGCAAGAAGTATACCGAGGTCAAGGAGCTCACCTGCGGCGACATCGGCGCCATCGCCAAGATGGACAAGGTCAAGACCGGCGACACGCTCTGCGAGCCGCGCAAGGTCGTCAAGATCGAGCCCATCCCGTTCGATGAGCCCTGCTACAGCGTCGCCATCGCGCCCAAGACCCGCGGCCAGGAGGACAAGATGGCCCAGGGCCTCAACCGCTTGAACGAGGAAGATCCGTCCTTCCGCGTCGTCAACAACGCCGAAACGCACCAGATGGTCGTCTCCGGCGCGGGCGACATCCAGATCGACGTGCTCGTCAACAAGCTCAAGAGCCGCTTCGGCGTCGAGGTCGTGCTCGACACGCCGCGCGTGCCCTACCGTGAAAAGATCCGCAAGACGGTCTCCAAGCAGGGCCGTCATAAGAAGCAGACCGGCGGCAGCGGCCAGTTCGGTGATGTTTGGATCCGCTTCGAGCCCAACGAGGAGAGCGAAGAGATGGTCTTCGCCGAGGAAGTCTTCGGCGGCAGTGTCCCCAAGAACTTCTTCCCCGCGGTCGAAAAGGGTCTGCGCGAGGCCTGCGTCCACGGCCCGCTCGCGGGTTATCCCGTCGTGAACCTCAAGGCCGTCCTCTACGATGGCTCCTATCACCCGGTCGACTCGTCTGAGATCGCGTTCAAGACCGCGGCGAACCTCGCCTATAAGGCGGCCATGCCCGAGGCGTCCCCGGTCCTGCTCGAGCCGGTGTGCGAGCTCAAGGTCACGGTGCCCGACCAGTACATGGGCGATATCCTTGGCGATCTCAACAAGCGCCGCGGCCGCGTCATGGGCATGACCCCGACCGGCAACGGCGAGCAGGTCATCGAGGCCGAGTGCCCCGAGGCAGAGCTGATGAGCTACGCCATTGACCTGCGCTCCATGACCCAGTCCCGCGGCTCGTTCGTGATGCACTTCGTGCGCTACGAGCAGTGTTCCGCCGACGCACAGGCGAAGGCTGTCGCTGCCGCAAAGGCGATGCAGGAAGCGGAATAATTGCTTCTGCACAGCAGAAAATAAGTAAAAAGAGAGGGCTTCTCGAAAGAGAAGTCCTCTCTTTTTCCGCGCATGGCGCAGAGGGGGAGCAGCCCGAAGAGGCTGCGGCTTTTTCCCGCACCGTGTGGGGCTGCGGATAAGGGGGCCATTCTCTCGCGTGAGAGAATGGCCCCCTTGGACCCCCAAGAGAACGCAAGGGGCCCTGCCCCTTGACCCCGCCATTGCGGGTTTGCAGCTTGAAGGGCTGCACGCGCTGCGCAGTGTGGGTGCGGTGTACATGGCTTCGCCATGAATCCCTGCGAGTCGTGATCTGACAGCAACCGCGCCTTACTGTCGTGAGGCGCGAGTGACGTTTTCTCGGCGGCAGACTGCGTGCGAAATAGCGGCATTGCTGCGCTCGCCGCATTGATGGGACTGGCGGTAAACGGAAATTACTGCGTACTCCTACAAGATAGGCAGAGCGGCACCCGCAAGGGGTGTGCCGCATCCGTAAGGCAGCAGAGCCGCCAACGGCTGCGCAACAGCGGATAATAGGAGATCGTATAGCAGAGGCAAACGCGGCAACGCCGCGCGCAGGAAGTTGCATTCCGGAGGCATGAAGGTCATTCAAGCCCGAGACTGCCAATCAAAAGCCTTTCTCTTGGGGGTCCGAAGGGGCCATTCTCTTTTGCGAAAGAGAACGGCCCCTTTGACTCTGCCGCCCGCAGGCGGCATATCCCTCCGCGCTGTGCGCGGAAAATATTGTGTTCCTGCTATCGCAGGAACCTTATTTTTCCTCAGGATTGAGCTTTGCCAGCATATCGATCGCCATAGTATAGCTCTCAAACCCGTGTCCGCGGATCTGGGCGATGCAGGCGGGGGCGGTGACGGACAGGTGGCGGAATTCCTCGCGCTTCTGGATGTCGGACATGTGGACCTCGACAGCGGGGATGCTGACGGCCTTGAGCGCATCGTGGATGGCGTAGCTGTAATGCGTGTAAGCGCCGGGGTTGATGACGATGCCGTCGAACGCCGTATCGGCCTCCTGAATGGCGTCGATGATCGCGCCCTCGTGGTTGGACTGGAAGCACTCCACGGCCACACCGCGGCTCTGTGCGTGCTCATAGATGCGGGCGCAGAGGGCGGCGTAGTCCTCCTTGCCGTAGATGTCCGGCTCGCGGCGGCCGAGCATGTTCATGTTTGCGCCGTTGATGACTAAGATTTTCATATGGGTATTCCTCCTGTGCTTGCCTTACGCCTGTTTGGCGGCGTGGTCGCGGTATTCCTTGCTTTTTTCAAGATAGAGCGCGGCGTTGGCCAGAATGCTCTCCTTTTCCTTCTCCGTCAGCTCGCGCACGACCTTGGCCGGGGAGCCGAGGATCATCGAGCCGTCCGGCGCGTTCATCTTGCCCGTGACAAGAGCGCCCGCGCCGATGATGCAGTCGTTGCCGATGACAGCGCCGTCGAGCACCGTCGCGCCCATGCCGACGATCACGCGGTCGCCGATGGTCGCGCCGTGGACGGTGGCGCAGTGGCCGACGGACACATCGTCGCCGATGGTGACCTTGTTGTGGATCAGGGCGAGGTCCTGAATGTTGCAGCGCTTGCCGATGCGCACGCTCTGCATCTCGCCGCGGCAAACACTGTTGTACCAGAACGCCGTGCCTTCACCCGCGACGACATCGCCGAGCACCTGCGCGCCCTCCATGATGAGAATTTTGTCATCGGTGGAAAGACGGTTAAAATTCATAGACATGGTTTTTCTCCTTTGTGAGCGGGCAAGCGCCCGCAGTATCATTTTTTACAGGGCAAAGTTGCCGTTGACGAACACGGGAATCTCGCGCCCATCTTTCGTCGTGCCGATGATGGAAAGGTCAGCGGTGCCGACCATGAAGTCAACATGCGTGTTGGAATTATTCAGGCCCGCGGCCTTGAGCTCTTCCTTGCTCATGGCCTCGCCGCCCTTGACGCACTCGGGGTACGCCTCACCGAAGGCGAGGTGGCAGGCCGCGTTTTCGTCGAAGAGCGTGTTGTAGAAGAGAATCTTCTGGTTCGAAATGGGACTGTCGTAGGGAACGAGCGCGACCTCGCCGAAGTACGACGCGCCCTCGTCCTCGGCGATGGCGGCTTTCAGAATGTCCTCGCCCTTTTCGGCGTGCGCCTCGACGATCTTGCCGTCCTTGATGACGAAGTGGAAGTTTTCAATGATGTTGCCGTTGTGCACGAGCGGCAGGGCTGCGTAAACGACGCCGTCGATGCCGTCTCTGAGCGGGGCGGTGAAGACCTCCTCCGTCGGCATATTGGCGACGAACGGGAAGCCTGCGCGGCTGGTGTTGTCGCCGCCGGCCCAGACGTGCGTCTCGGGAAGCTTGATGTTGAGGCTCGTGCCGAGGGAGTTCTGGTAATAGAGCGAGGTGAAGTGCAGATCGTTGAGCTTTGCGATGCGGCTTTTGAGCAGCGCCACATGCTCGCGCCAGCGCGCGACGGCGTCGCCCTTGCCGCTGATGCGGACGGAGGTGAAGATCGCGTCCCAGAGCTTGTCCATCGCCTCTTCCTCGGAGGCGTCTGGGAAGACCTTCTTCGCCCAGTTCGGAATGGGGACGGAGGCGACGCACCAGGGGCATCCGTTAGACATCACAGCGTTTACATAGGGCTGGATGGCCGTTTCGCTGCGGCTCGCGCGCGTCAGGCGGTCGGGGTCTACACCGCGCAGCGCCTCGGGATCACAGGCGGAGATATTGAGGAATGCTGCGCCCTCGTCAGCATAGCCGTTGAGCATTTCTGCCTGCCAGACGGGGAAAACGTCGAACACGGAGTCGTCCGCGCGCAGAAAGCGCTCACGGTTCATGTAGTCGTCCGTCCAGCGCATCACGACCTCGCGGCAGCCGACGTCGTAGGCGGCGGAGGCGCACAGGCGCGCAAAAAATGCGCACTCGACCGGGCAGCGGATTACGACGGTCTGGCCCTTTTGAACGTTCAGACCCACTTCGATGAGCAGCTTTGCGTATTCTCTGAGTTTATTTTCCATGGAAACTCCTCCTGAAAAAAAGAAGAGGCGGCTGTGCGTGGCACAGCCGCCTTTTCCTATCGTACGATGCCATACAACATGCATCATAACACAGTTCATGCGCGATTGAAAAGAGTTTTTCGTATTTTTATCAGATTCCGAGAAGAAGCGAGGCAAAGTTGAAGTAGATCATCAGCGAGATGGCGTCCACGACCGTCGTGATAAACGGCGAAGCCATGACCGCGGGGTCGAAGCCGATCTTCTTGGCGAGCAGCGGCAGTGTGCAGCCGACGACCTTGGCCGCGAACACCGTGACCACGAGCGTCAGGCAGATGACGAGCGCGACCGTGATGGTGATGGGGTTGCCGAAGATCATCTTGTCGACGAGCATGAGCTTGACGAAATTCGCTGCGGCAAGCGTGGCGCCGCAGAAGACCGCCACGCGGATCTCCTTCCAGATGACGCGGAAGAGGTCGGAAAATTCGATCTCGTCGAGCGAGATACCGCGGATGACCGTGACGCTCGCCTGTGAGCCGCAGTTACCGCCCGTGTCCATCAGCATCGGGATATAAGCCGTCAGAATGGCGAACGCGCTGAGCGCGTCTTCAAAGCGGGCGATGATCTGGCCGGTGAACGTGGCCGAGACCATTAGAAGCAGCAGCCAGGGGATACGGGACTTGTACGTCTCCCAGACGCTCGTCTTGAGGTATGGCTTATCCGTCGGCAGCATAGCCGCCATCTTTTCGATATCCTCGGTCGTCTCCTCTTCCATGACGTCGATGGCGTCGTCGACCGTGATGATGCCGACGAGGCGGTCTTCCTTGTCGACGACCGGAAGGGCGATGAAGTTGTACTTCGAGAAGGTCTGCGCAACGTCCTCTTTATCCTCGAGCGTGGAGACAGAGATGACGTGCGTCTCCATGATCTCGTCGATGGTGTCGTCCTCATCGGAGAGGAGGATCGTTCGCAGCGAGACGATACCCTGCAGCTTGCGCGCCGGATCGACGACATAGCAGACGTTGATGGTCTCTTTGTCCGTACCGGTGCGGCGGATACGCTTGAGCGCGTCCTCGACGGTCATATCGCGCTTTAAGTCGACAAACTCCGTCGTCATCAGCGCGCCCGCGCTGTCGTCGGGGTATTTGAGAATTTCATTGATGCTCTTGCGCGTGTCGGGGTCCGCGTGCTTTAAGATGCGCTTGACGACGTTCGCGGGCATTTCCTCCACGATGTCGACCGCATCGTCCAGATACAGCTCGTCAAGGACCTCTTTGAGCTCGGTGTTCGAAAAGCCGCGGATCAGCATCTCCTGCGCGTCGGGATCGAGCTCGACGAACACCTCCGCCGCGGGCTCTTTGGGAAGGAGCCGGAACAAAAGGGGAATGCTGTCCTCGTCCAAATCTTCAAAAAGCGAGGCGATATCCGCGGGCTCCAGGTCTGCAAGCAGGTCGCGCAGCGCGGTATATTGTTTTCGCTTGAGCAGATCCTCGATTCTTTCCAGCAGTTCGTCGCGCATTTCTTCAAAGCCGACCATACCGACTCCTCCTTTCTGAAGATAGTGCCAAATCAAAGTGTTCAGGTGAATTTTGCGATAAAAAAATCCCCCATATCCTGCGTCCGGCGACGCGGCTATGGGAGCGACAATCAAGAAACACCCGCCCCTGGCGAGAAGTTTCCTTACCGTTCAAGCTTTAGCATCACGAGGCGGTGAAACTGCATTAGATGGCACCTTGCTTTCGATGCAACCTGTTCAAACCCTCTCATAGTGTCTCCACTACTCCGCGGCAGCAGTCCGTATCCTTGTGGTAGCCTTACCTACCGGACGATGTATGAACTTAACGGTACTATATTATGCACATTTTCCCGTGCTGTCAACCCCTTTTCCGGCTTTATTTCTGTAAAAAGTATGTCATGGTGCGCTTTTGCGCTTCCCTTTCGTAATGGGCTGTGCTATACTACATAAATTAAAGAGAAATCGACTTTTGAGGAGGTGAGCATCGCCCTTGCAGCAGTATCTTGACCGGCACCGTTTTTTGAAAGGCATCTACCTGATGGTCAGGCGGTACTTCGATCATCATGTCGGCCGCGACAGTGCGGCGCTCACATACTACCTTTTGTTTGCGCTTTTCCCGCTTTTGATCTTTTTGAGCAACTTAGTCGGCATCATGTCCGTGGATATCAGCGGCTTTCTGTATGAAATTCGCGCATTCATCCCGCAGGAGGCGCTCGAGATCATCGAGCAGTATTTCACTTATGTCAGCCGCGATTCAAGCCCACGGCTTTTGTGGTTCTCACTGATTTTTTCCATTTACTTTCCTTACCGCGCGGCAAGCTCGCTTCTGGGCTCTGTCCGTCGGGCCTACGGCGAGCACCGGCCCACGCAGTTTTTGCGCTATCAGCTCAAGCTCCTGCTTTATACGCTGAGCCTGATTTTAATGGTCGTTTTGTCCATCGGACTGTCCGTCGTCGGCGGGCGGGTGCTGAACTACGTGTCGAGCCACCTGTCGGCCTATATCACGCTGAGCGACGGCTTTATCCGCCTGTGGTCGAGCCTGCGCTTTGTTATCATCGGCGGCATCGTATTCTTCCCCATCGCGATGATGTACGGCCTTGCGCAGGAGTCGCACCGGATGAACCGCATCTGGCCGGGCGCGGTGTTCTCGCTCGTGATGTGGCTCGTATTGTCATTCCTTTTTTCGTATTATGTTGAAAACATCGCGCGTTACTCCGTCATTTACGGCACGCTCGGCGCGGTGATCGTATTGCTTTTGTGGCTGTATCTCGCCTCGGTCATGCTGATCATGGGGGCGGAATTCAACAGTGTTTTGATGGTGCTGCGTAAGCAGCACACGGCGGAAGCTGAAGAGAATTTAGGAGAAACGCAGAAATGAAAATCATCATTGTCGGTATCGGTAAGGTCGGCTACGCCATCGCCGAGCAGATGACGGGCGAAAACCACGATCTGGTCGTCATCGACCGCAACAGCGCCGTGCTCGACCACGTTGACTCCATGCTCGACGTCATGTGTGTGGAGGGCAACGGCGCGAGTGCCAGCGTCCTTTTGGAGGCGGGCGTGCGCGAGGCGGACCTTCTCATCGCCGTTTCGGAAAACGACGAGGTCAACCTCATCTGCTGCCTGATGGCGAAAAAGCTCGGCGCGAAGCACACGGTCGCCCGCGTACGCAACCCCGAGTATTTCCGCGATGCACAGATCCTGCGCCGCGAGATCGGGCTTGATATGATCATCAACCCCGAAAATGCCGCCGCGCAGGAAATTTCGCGCATTCTGCGCGTGCCGTCTGCGTTCAGCGTGGAGACGTTTGCCCGCGGACTTGTCGAGCTCATCGGCTTTCAGACCGAAGAGGGCGACAGCCTTGTCGGCAAGTCCCTCATCGACTACAACCGCGAAAATCCCAACAGCATCCTCATGTGCGCGGCCAAGCGCGGGGAGGAGGTCATCGTGCCGAACGGCTCGTTCGTCCCGCAGACGGGCGACCGCGTGTACGTCATCGGCACGCCCGCGGAGACGACGCGCGTGCTGCGCTCGATGGGCAGGGCCATGGCGCCCATCCGCCGCGTGAGCATCCTTGGCGGCAGCCGCATCGCACAGTACCTTGCCTGGGTGCTCACCGACATCGGCACGCACGTGACGATCGTGGAAAAGGACGAGGCCAAATGTCTCACGCTCGCGGAAAAGCTGCCGAAAGTCACCGTCATCCACGGCGACGGCACGAATCACGACCTGCTCGAATCCGAGGGTATCTTCCACTGCGACGCGTTCATCGCCGTGACGGACCGCGATGAGGAAAACCTCCTTATGGCGCTCACGGCGAAGCGCTACGGCGTGAAGAAGGTCGTGCCGAAGATGTCGCGCATGGGGTATCTCGACATCGTGAACCTCACGGGCCTCGACACGGTCATTTCGCCCAAGGCCATCATTGCAAGCCAGATCTCAAGTTACGTCCGCGGCCTTGCCAACTCGCAGGGCAGCGCGGTGGAAAGCCTGCACTATATCCTCGGCGGCGCGATCGAGGCCGTCGAGTTCACCGCGACGAGTGCCACGCACTTTCTCGACCGGCCGCTCAGCGACCTGCATTTTCGAAACGGCCTGCTCGTTGCGGCCATCGTGCACAACGGCCGGATGGAGATCCCGAACGGCCATTCCCAGATCCATGCGGGCGACCGCGTGATCGTGGTGGCGAAAAAGCTCTTTTTGCAGGACCTCAACGATATTCTCGGCTGATGTGCCGGCTGCTTGCGGCAAGGAAGTTTCATTATGAACCAAAATCTTATTCTCAGAATCGTGGGCGTCATTCTCTGTATCGAGGCGCTTTGTATGATCCCGCCGCTGCTGCTGAGCGTGTTCGGTGGAGGGCCGGACCAGCGGGCGTTCCTGTATGCGCTGCTGATCTGCGGCGGCGTGGGCGTGCTGCTCTCGCTCATCCGCGCGGACAACACAAGACTTCAGCCGCGCGACGGCTTTGTCTGCGTGGCGCTGTGCTGGATCGCGCTGAGCGTGTTTGGCGCGCTGCCGTACTTTTTCAGCGGCAGCTGCAGCTTTATCGACGCCATTTTCGAGACCGTCTCCGGCCTGACGACGACGGGCGCGTCCATTTTCGCTTCGCCTGCGTCGCTGCCGCGGGGCATTCAATTCTGGCGTGCGCTCACGCAGTGGATGGGCGGCATGGGCATCCTCGTTCTCATGCTGGCGCTGCTGCCCAAGCTCAGTGAGGGCAGCGTGAACCTGATGAAAGCAGAATCCCCCGGCCCCATCAGCACAAAGCTCCGCCCCCGCACGGGTGAGACGGCGCGCATCCTGTACCGCATCTATATCGCGCTCACCGTGGCCGAGGCGCTGCTGCTGCGCATTGCGGGCCTCCCGCTGTTCGATGCGATCACCACGGCGCTGACGACGATTTCTACCGGCGGCTTTTCCATCCGGGATGCGAGCATCGCATATTATCAGTCGCATCTTGTCAACTGGATTCTCATTTTCTTCATGTTTGCCGCAAGCGTGAACTTTACGCTCCTCTACCTCTGCGTGACGCGCCGCTTCCGCGAGGCGCTCAAGAGCGAGGAGCTGCGCGTTTACTCGCTGGTCGTGGTCGGCGCGTCGGCGATGATCGCGGCGGACCTGATCGTGCGCACGGGGCGCGACATCGGCTCGGCCATCGAAAATGCGGCCTTTCAGGTCACAACGCTCATTTCAACGACCGGCTACTGCACGGAGAATTTTGACCTCTGGCCGCAGTTCTGCCGCTGTATCCTCGTGCTGGTGATGTTTTTCGGCGGCTGCGCGGGCTCTACGGCGGGCGGCGTCAAGGCCTCGCGCATCGTGCTTTTGTGCAAGGCGCTGCGGCGTGATCTGCGGCGCGTGATGCACTCGCGCGAGGTGCGCCCCATCACGCTCGACGGACATCGCGTGACGGAGGAGACCGTCTCGTCCGTTTCGGTCTTCTTCTTCGCCTATATCGCGATTTTGCTGCTCGGCACGCTGATTTTGTCGCTTGACAACATCGACTTTACCGCGGCGTTCACCGCCTCACTCACGGCCATCAGCAACGTGGGCCCGGGCCTTGGCGCAGTGGGACCGACGTGCAACTTCGGCTTCCTCTCCGGCATCAGCAAGCTCACGATGAGCGCCATCATGCTGCTCGGCAGGCTTGAGATCATGCCGCTGCTTGTCCTCTTAATGCCCTCTGTCTGGCGCAGAAAATAAAAGAAAATCAAAAAGGGTGGATCGCAATTTTGCAATCCACTCTTTTTGAAAAGGATTCGCTGCGCTTCGTGCCTTGCCGCTCACAGCGCGGCTGCGACACGCGCTCCGCGCAAAGAGTAAATTCCGACGCGCCTGTCGTCGGAGTTTACGATCAAACAGATTTCGCGTCTGCGGACGCGAAACTCTGCGAGGCGGTTTGCCTCCATTTTAGCAGCAGGGCCGAGTTTGTGATGACAAGCACGCTGCCTGCGTTATGGACCAGCGCGCCGACAACAGGGTTCAGTGTGCCGGTGATGGCAAGCACGATGGCGATGAAGTTGAGCGTGAGCGAGAATGTTATATTGAGCTTGATGGTGCGCATCATGCGCTTGGAGAGCGCGATGAGGTGCGGCAGTTCCTTGACCTCGTCATCGACGAGCGCGATATCCGCGGCGTCCACGGCAATGTCGCTGCCCACGCCGCGCCCCGGCACCATCTGGAAGTTTTCGGCATCGCCCAGCGCCTCGCCCGTCTCCTGTTGACAGCAGCGGGTGATGGCCTTGCCGAGCGGGTGCTCGGAATAGTGCTCCGCTGCGGCGCAGAGGCGGTAGAGCTCGTGATCGGAGAGGGAGGGCAGTGCGCTGTGCACCAGAACGACCCTCGGCGTGCCGTAGGTCAGCGTACCGGTTTTGTCAAAGGTGATCTTATTCACGGCGGCGAGGCGCTCGAGCGCGTTGCCCTCGCGGACGAGGAAGCCGTGCTTCGTCGCGTTGCCGATGGCGGCCATGATGGCAGTCGGCGTTGCCAGCACAAGCGCGCAGGGGCAGAAGACGACCAGAATCGTCACCGCGCGGATGATCTCACCGGAGATGAGCCACGTCAGCGCCGCGGCGGTCAGGGCAATGACGACGATCCATGTCGCCCAGCGGTCGGATAGACCGACGATCTTGGCCTTGTCCGCGTCGGCGGACTGGACAAGGCGGATCATGCGCTGGATGGAGCTGTCCTCGCCGACCTTTGTGGCCTTCATCTCGAAAGCACCGAACTGGTTGACTGTGCCGGAGGACACCTCGTCGCCGACTCCCTTGTCGACCGGCAGCGATTCACCCGTCATGACAGCCTGATTCACGGACGTCTGCCCCGATACGATCTCTCCGTCGACGGGGATGGTCTCGCCGGGCGGCACGCGTAGCAGGTCGCCGACCGTGACGTCCTCGGCGGGGACGGTCTTTTCCTTTCCGCCCAAGATGACGCGCGCGGTCTGCGGCGTCAGGTGGACGAGCTTTTCGATGCCTGCGCGGGCGCGGGCGACGGTCAGCTCTTCAAGAAGACCGCCGAGCTGCATGATGAACGCGACCTCACCCGCGGCGAAGTCTTCGCCGATGCAGACCGACGCGATCAGCGCGAGCGAGACGAGCACGTCTGCCTTGATGTCGAACGCCGTGACAAGGCCGATGACGGCCTCTAATATGATGGGGATGCCGCAGAGGATGATCGCGGCCCACGAGGCGTCGAACGGCAAGGGGACGAGATCAAAAATGCTGACGATCAGCGCGATGCCGGAGATCACGAGCAGTGTGATGTCCTTTTTCGTGCCGCCCAGCTCTAAAAAATGCTCCAGCTTTTCCATTGCCAGTTTCACGGAAGTGACTCTTTTCTGTACCATAGGGGGTATGGGCTTATTATGCATATGGAGGTATAGGTTATAAAGCGCGCAAAAAGAGAGAAGCAGCACAAAGCTGCTTCTCTTCTTTCGTGTAATTCTACTGAAAACGGGCAGATAAAAGGGAGAAGTCCCTACTCAGCCCATGTTCGAAAAGCGCTCGACCGCTTTTGTAAAGTTCTCGATCGTCTTGTCCGCGTCGCCGTGCTCGATGCCGTCACGCACGCAGTGCTTGATGTGCCCCTCGAGAACGACCTTGCCGCAGCCGTGCAGCGCGGATTTGGCCGCGTTGATCTGCGCAAGAATATCCTCGCAGGGGACGTCCTCGTCCACCATGCGGTCGATGGCCTGCACCTGGCCGATGATCTTTTTGAGCCGACGGTGCAGATTGTCGGTGTCCATACACTGTTGCATCGTTTGGCCTCCATACCTGTTGGGGTATCTGCATTGTACACTCTGCGCCGCGATTTTGTCAATATGCGCTGCCGCGCCGGTTTTGTGCGCCTTTGGCGAAAAAATGGCGTTTTGCGGCAATTTTCTCTTCCTCCGCGGTGTTGCAGAGCATAAAAAAGTGTGATAGGATATATTAGAAATAGTATGACCGGCGGCCATATTGCCGCCGGAGCAATTTTGAGGTATCCGAATGAAGAAAAGCGACAAAACACCCAAGCAGACTCACCGCCGCGCGGACCCGAACGTCATGGGCCTCCACGCGGATGTGGTGGAGCAGAATATCACCGAGACGCTGGAAACGAACTACATGCCCTACGCGATGTCCGTCATCGTCTCGCGCGCCATCCCGGAGATCGACGGCTTCAAGCCCTCGCACCGAAAGCTCCTTTACACGATGTACAAGATGGGGCTTCTCACCGGCGCGCGCACGAAGAGCGCGAACATCGTCGGACAGACGATGCGCTTAAACCCCCACGGCGACGCCGCCATCTACGACACGATGGTGCGCCTTTCCAAGGGCTACGGCGCGCTGCTGCACCCGTTCGTCGATTCGAAGGGCAACTTCGGTAAGGTCTATTCGCGCGACATGGCGTGGGCGGCCAGCCGATACACCGAGGCGAAGCTCGCGCCCATTTGCGCCGAGCTCTTCCGCGACATCGACTCTGACACCGTTGATTTTGTCGACAACTACGATAACTCGATGAAAGAGCCGGCGCTGCTGCCAACAACGTTCCCGAATATCCTGGTCTCGGCCAACCAGGGCATCGCGGTCGGCATGGCGAGCCAGCTGTGCGGCTTTAACTTGGGCGAGGTCTGCGACACGACGATCGCCTTTTTGAAAAATCCCGAGGTGCGCATCAGCGAGACGCTGCTCGCGCCCGACTTCCCGACCGGCGGCGAGGTATTGTACGACCCGCGCGCCATCGAGGACATCTACAACACCGGCCGCGGCGGCGTAAAGGTGCGCGCCCGCTGGCGCTACGACAAAAAAGAAAATCTCATCGAAATTTATGAAATTCCCTACACCACCACGACCGAGGCCATCATGGACAAGGTCGCCGAACTCATCAAGGCGGGCAAGGTCAAGGAAATTTCCGACATGCGTGACGAGACCGACCTTTCCGGTCTCAAGCTGACGATCGACCTAAAGCGCGGGGCCGACCCCGACAAGCTGATGCAGAAGCTCTTCAAGGCGACGACACTGCAGGATACGGCGTCGTGCAACTTCAACGTGCTCATCGGCGGCATGCCGCGCGTGATGGGCGTACGCGAGCTTTTAGACGAGTGGTGCGCGTGGCGCACCGAGAGCGTCAAGCGCCGCGTGTACTTCGTGCTCAAAAAGCGGCAGGACAAGCTGCACCTCTTAAAGGGCCTTAAAAAGATCCTGCTCGACATCGACAAGGCCATCAAGATCATCCGCGAGACGGAAAAGGAAGCCGACGTCGTGCCGAACCTGATGATCGGCTTCGGCATCGACCAGATCCAGGCGGAATACGTCGCCGAGATCAAGCTGCGCAACATCAACCGCGAGTATATCCTAAAGCGCGTGGAGGAGACGGCATCGCTCGAGGCGGAGATCGAAGACCTCGAGGATACGCTCGCGCGCCCGTCGCGCATCCGCAAGATCATCGTCAGCGAGCTTGAGGATGTGCGCAAAAAGTACGCCGAGCCCCGCCGCACCGGCATCCTCTACGACTATGCCGAGGACGCCGAGAGCGAGGAGGACGCCATCGAGGACTATCCCGTGACGCTGTTTTTGTCGCAGCACGGGTACTTTAAAAAGATCACGCCGCAGTCACTTCGCATGTCCGGCGAGCAGAAGTTTAAGGAGGACGACGCGCTCAGCGTGAACGTGGAGAGCTCCAACGCCGCCGAGCTGATGTTCTTCACCGATAAGGCGCAGGTCTACAAGACACGCGCGAGTGACTTTGCCGACGGAAAGGCGAGCCAGCTGGGCGATTACCTGCCCGCCAAGCTCGGCATGGACGAGGGCGAGACGGCGGTCTATATGGTCGTGACCTCGGATTATTCGGGTCATATGCTCTTCTTCTTTGAAAACGGAAAGGCGGCGAAGGTCGAGCTTTCCGCCTATCAGACGAAGACAAACCGCAAGAAGCTCATAAAGGCTTATTCAGACAAATCGCCCGCCGCGGCGATGCTCCATATCGAAAGCGATGTCGAGCTTGTTATAATCTCTTCCGCGGGCAGACACCTTTTGATAAACACCGGCGCAATCTCGC
>OOCX01001011.1_pt1 | contig 18907 bp, 11 predicted proteins | sample 1671231 | NCBI WGS metagenome assembly OOCX01 (sample SAMN06348135, study PRJEB24527) | human gut metagenome | biome: human gut; feature: ankylosing spondylitis patient; material: feces | host: Homo sapiens | place: China | collected 2015-10 | reverse complement strand
ATGCTGGACTGGTACTTTGTTTCCTTTGGCGTGGCAGTCATACCCAGTTGAATTGCACCATCAAAGTATTCCAGAATTTCACGCCAGTTGCTATCATCTTTGGCACTTCCACGATGGCACTCGTCAACGATAACCATATCAAAGAACCCCGGCTTAAACAGTTCCTTATAGTTCTGTTTCCCTTCTTTCCCAATCAACTGTTGGTAAAGTGAGAAATAGACTTCGTATGCCAAATGCCCACCATTTGTTTCAATATCTTTCTGATAATCCACTTTGTGTATAGTGCTTGATAAAGGCTTAAAGTCTTGTTGGATAGATTGGTCAACCAGAAGATTTCGGTCTGCCAGATACAAGACTTTCTTCACTAAACCAGCTTTAAGAAGACGATAGACTATTTGGAATGCCGTATATGTCTTACCCGTTCCAGTTGCCATAACGAGCAGCAGACGATTTTTCCCTTGTGCTACTGCATTGACAGTGCGGTTAACTGCATTGCGTTGGTAGTATCGAGGAGGGAAAATGTCTTGTCCAGTACAGTAGGGCTGATTGATGATTTTCTTTTCTTCGTCAGAGAAGCCTTTACCGCCATTGCTCTCAGCGAGGAAGCGAGCATATAATTCTTCTTTCGTTGGAAAGGCATCCATTGAGAATGAGCGTTCCTTTCCTGTTAGGAAGTCATATTCTTGATAACCCTGACCGTTGGAGCTGAACGCAAAAGGAATATCCATCATTTGAGCATATTCCTTTGCTTGTTGCATTCCAAAAGAGACTGTATGATTTGCGTCCTTGGCTTCAACAATGGCAATGGGGGTGGCACGGTTGTAATAAAGCATATAGTCAGCAAACTTAGCTTTACCACGAGCCACTAAATTTCCTCTAAGGTTAATCTTACCATCTGTTAGTTTAACCTTAGTCTCCATAGTTATGTCTTCTACCGACCATCCCTTTTGTAGTATGGATGGAGTGATGTACCGTAGTTTTATGTCTTCTTCAGACAGTGCCAGTATATTATCCATATGCAACTTCCGATAAGAGTATATTATGGGAATATGGCACAAAGGTACTCAAATTCCCTCAAAAAAGTGAAGGTTTACTTATTAAATAAGGTGAAGATAGCGTTTTTGCCCCCTTTTTTGCGTCAAAATACCACCTTGACCTTATCTTTTCCTTACCTTTTTGGCTTATTTGTGCTATAACTATTTGTCTGGCGACACATGAACATTGGAACTATTGGTTAATGTATTCAGCAACACTCCTTTTTCACACGTTGAATAGTGCTGATGCCTTTTTCTGACGACTTTCCCACGTCCCTGATGGCATAGTCTTTCTTCAAAAGGGAAATGGCTTCCCTGTATTCTTCTTTCTTTTGGTCGGCTGATTTCTTTGAGCCGGGCTTGCGTCCCAGCTTGTCACATTAAGTGATATACTGCTTACTGCCTGACTGTAGGCGGTAGGTGATGCTATCTCTCTCCAGTTGTGTACAAGTGGAGAGCGTTGCCAACATAACAAGAACAAATATGGATGGCTTAAATAATATGAATAATACAAGTAATATGAGTAATACGCTCTTAAATCTATCTAAAACGCAAATAAAGAAGCAGAAAACCATAAAAATATGTGGTTATTTCAGAGAAAACCAGTACCTTTGCATCATAAACAACGATAAATAGGCATAATGGCACAGGACATCAATCGGCTAAAGGTGGTTTTAGCCGAACAAAAGAGAACAAATAAGTGGCTGGCTGAGCAGTTAGGAAAAGATCCTGCTTCGGTGAGCAAATGGTGTACCAATGCATCACAACCCAGCTTGGAGACTTTGGTGGAAATCGCCAGAAGCCTCAATGTTGATGTGAAGGATTTGCTTTGGTCAACGAAAGAACGATAAATAGACAACAGGAAATATGAGACTACCAATCAACATAGAAGAACTTCTGAGCGGACGAGCAGTAGAAGGTGACCGTATAGAATACAAGACAGGTTGGAACCCTGATGCTATATACCGTACTATCTGTGCTTTCGCCAATGACTTTGACGAAACAGGTGGCGGCTATATCGTGGTGGGAGTAAAAGAAGAGAACGGCCATGCCATAAGGCCCGTTACAGGCATTGACCCTAACCAGATAGAACCTATCGAGAAAGATATGGTCGGGTTCAATAACCTGATACGCCCATACTATCAGCCCCGATTGTATATAGAGGTAGCTGACCAGATAACTGCTAAGCAGAAGACGTATAACTACTACATCCGCTACAATAGTAGCAGTATCATTCCAAAAGACGAATACGAGCGTGAATTGATAAACCTTGCAAATCGTATGCCCTTTGATGACCGTGGAAACGATGACATCAAGCTGACGGATTTATCGCCATTGCTTTTGCATGATTATCTTGTAAAGGTCAAGAGTAGTCTTGCAGACATTTCGTTGACAGACCACATGGAGGATGTGCTGGAGCAGATGGACTTATTAGAGGCTGTGCCAGAAGGATGGCGTATCAAGAATGTAGCAGCAATGATGTTCTCAGAACGCCCAGACCGCTTCTTCCGTCAAGCGCAGATAGATATAGTTCTTTTCCCTGAAGGTAGAGAAAAGAATCCCAATAACTTGATAGAGGTGGAACCCATCAGGGGCAGTGTACCGCAGATGATAGAGAAAACGTTAAGCTATCTGAACATCAACATCATCAAGAAACAGATTATCAAGCCCAAGGACAGGGCACAATCCATAACATTCTTCAACTATCCCTATCAGGCTCTGGAAGAAGCTGTTGTCAATAGTTTGTATCATAGAGACTGGACGATTCGGGAACCAGTTGAGATAACTGTGGAACCTGAACGTATTTCGATTCTGAGTTTTTCTGGCCCAAACCATACAATTCCGATGGAGGCAGTCCAAAAAGGTATATCGCTACGTTCACGTCGTTATCGCAACCGCAGATTGGGAGAGTTCCTGAAAGAATTAGACCTCACAGAAGGCCGAGCTACTGGCATCCCTACTATTCAGGACGAACTACAGGGCAATGGATCTCCAGCTGCAAAGATTGAAACGGATGAAGAGAGAACCTATTTTCTTATTGACATTCCTTGCCATCCTTACTTTACCAGTAAGGAAACAACGATGGATTTAGGCGTAACTAATGATGGCAAAGTTACCAAAGATGGCGTAAAAGATGGCGTAAAAGATGGCGTAAAAGAACTAACTGAAGTTCAAGAGGTTATCGTAAAAGAAATGTTATTTGACCCATATATCACAACGAGCGAACTGGCGCAAAAAACTGGTATTAAGTTCAGGACTTTGCAACGGTATGTCTCTCAGCTACAAGCTGCTGGAATCATAATACGTGAAGGTGGTCGTAAGGAAGGCAAATGGGTAATCCTTAACAAGAAGGAATAATATGGCAAATGGTTTCTATATAGGTGATAATAGAAAGCAGAGATATGGTAAAGTTTTTCAAAATAATAGAAAAGATAGTATATGGAATTGCAGCACTGGCAATAGTTGCAGCCCTGGCTATGATGATTATTGGTGCTTTTGTCAATCTTGATAAGGTTGAGAAAGAATTGCTGTCGTACATGCCTTATTTCTATATTTGATGTAGTCTGAAGGTATTTAATTGACTACAAATAGATTAAAAGAAACTCGCATGAGAATAGGCAACGGATAAGAAATTGGTAAAGTGCTTTGATACACTATATTTCTCATGCTGTCAAACAACTCTTATTTGTTTGCAAATATAATATTATTGCAGGTAAAAATCAAAAATAACGAGGTTTATTTTCATTTTTGCCTGCTGATATTTGTTCCGGATTGTCGGATACGATATATTTGTAATTAGGATTCGTACCGTGTTCCAAGCGGTTCATAAGTAACGACTTGCGGAGCTTTGGCAACAAGGGGATGCGGCTCCGTTTTATAGAAATGACTTATGCAAACCGACTTATCCATTTACAACAGTCTTCGCCCTTCCTTTATAGAAGGCGTTCACGCCGTGAAGTTCAATGCTTTGTCGGCGGTCATATCGCGTTACCGGGATTATGCCCGCAGTTCCGAACAAATAAAAGCGTACTCGGGAGATTCTCTTCTGATGCGGGACATTGCCTCCTTGCTTGACGAAGCACCCCGTCCCATAACGGGGGAATACCAGGATTTCACCCCGTTCCTGCTTCTTCTGATGCTTTCGGAGGAATTTCATGTCGTCCATTACGTCGAGCGTCTTGTAACGTGGTATTTCGGCTACTGTTGTGTCGATGAACTGCGGACGGTCTGCACCATTCTGTCCCAGTGTTCCTACCCGCATCACGACACGCTGCGGCTGCGGTTCAAGAATTACCTGCGTGAAGCCCGTAAGACATTGGGTATGCCCGTTGAATGTAACGCTGCTGTCATGCTGAAAATGCTCGACGCCTCTTATGAACATCTCACTCCCGCCGATGTCGGGGAGTTCGAGGAGCTGTTGCACCTGGGGGACGATTACGAGTTCATCTCCCGTGTCAAATCGAATTATCTTGCCTCGGATAACGTCACGGAACTCGCCGGGGTTTGCGGGTATTCCAGCACGATTACCTTCCGCCGGCGTTTCCAGCGGGTTTTCGGCTGCTCGGCCTCCTCGTGGTTACGTCAGCGCCGTATCGAACGTATCGGGGAGTTGCTGCGGACGACACACTACACGTTGCAGGAAATAGCCTACATGTGCGGTTTCTCCGCCCAATCCCACTTTACGGACTTTTGCAAGCGGAATATGGGGAGCAATCCCACTTCCATCCGCCAGGAAGGTCGGATCTGACATTAAAATCGGCTCCGTGATAAAAAAACGAAGAGAAAGATAAAAATCGTAATCCGCCGGTTTTTCGATTCGCTAACTTTATACGCGAAAGTAACAAGACGGATTATGATTGCATTTATAGAAAAATTAAACAGCGAAGTCCTGCGGAGTATCGAACGTATCGAATCGCGGGATACCGACGTGTTGAAAAAGTCGCTTGAAGCGTCACGTGTCCTGGGAGAAGCGTTCGACCGTTTGAAACAATATATCATCGGCTACCGTTTTCAAAACGATGACGAGGAAATAAAGTTCTTCAAAGAAATCAAACCTCGTCTTTTTTGCCGTCTGATCTATTACCGCAAGCTCTACAATATCGAGATGAACCGTCCGGTAGGAAGTATCGAGGCACAACGGGAGTACCTGGACGCCCATGTTCGGGCCATCAACGCGTACACGCAGAAACGCCTCGACTTTATCCGCTATTTCCGCAGCGGCGCTACACACCTGGACAGCCTCTATTTCCTGCGCGGGCAGACCGACACGGAGCAATACCTGGAAACCTTCTACTATGAACTCGACCCGCAGTTTTCGACAAACGCGGATTTCAAGGTGGCGAAAATCCTGGCCAACGATATGTTGTCGGTTTATCTTATGGGCGAATTGGAATCACTGGAGAGCACGAACCTCCGGAACATGGTTCTGCCATTGCCTGACGTGCGTCCGACATGGCAGGACTCGAAGACGGATCTGACGGAACTTATTTACCTGCTCGACAGTAAAGGCTGTTTCGGCAATGTGCCACTCACGCAACTTGCCAGCTACATTTCCAACGCTTTCAACGTACACCTCGACATGAACCTTTCGAGGACATTCTGCGATATGAAAATCCGAAACAACCCGACACCGTGGCTTGACAAGGCGAAAGAGGCCCTGCTTAAACGTATGCAGACGTGGAAGCGAAACAAGAAAAACGGCAATTCCGAGTAGAACATGAACCGGTAAAGCACTCTATTTCTTATAGAAGCACTGATAATCAGCGTTGTATATAACAAAAGAACCGAGGTCGGTTTTCCCCCGTAACTCTCGAAAGGAACTTTCCCGAACGCCCGTATTTGCACCCGTATAAGGAGCCGATACGGGTGTTCCGTTGTAGCCCCGTCCGGATTAGAACACCGTTAAGCGTTGAATCACAGTATGCTATCGCATTTCTGCCAATAAAAATACCGAGTACGGGCCGCGGATTTCGGTAAAAAACACTGCCTTCTTCACCGCATGAACCGTTGAGAATCAGTTCACTGCAAATTATCAAAAAAAAGTCGTACCGACCTCGTTTTAAGCTGTCCATATAAGCCCGACCTTTGTAACAGACTAAAAAACAAAGGAGTATGAAAATCATAGTGATCGGTTCGCGAGCCTATAACGAGCTTGTCGGGCGTATAGAGAAAATAGAGGCTGCAATCGCCTCTCTCCCTGAAAAGGGGCGTGCATGGAATAAGGAGTATATAAACGACGAATGGATGGACGGCGAGCAGGTCTGCCGTTACCTGGGCATCAGCGGGCGTACCCTTCAACGCCTCCGCTCGGATCACGTGATCACCTATTCGGCCATCAACCGGAAGCTGTATTATTCCCTCACGGAAATCCGCCGTGTGCTGAAGGAGCGTTCCGTGCGGCGCAAAAACCGACCAAAGGAGTAGGCCATGTTTCTGGATAAGGAATATTTCGACGGATGGATGCAGCGGCTCTCGGAACGGCTGGAACGTATTGAGAAGCTGTGCGCGGGGGACGTGGAGCAACCGCTTTCCATCCTGCCTGACGGGGAGCGTCTTCTGGACAATTACGACCTGTGCCGTATGCTCAATATCAGCAAGCGCACACTCCAGCGTTACCGCACCTCGGGAGAGCTGCCTTACGAGATGATCTATCACAAGACCTTCTACCGGGAATCGGACGTCCTGCGGTTCATCGAGCGTAACTTCAGTAATTTCCGCAAGCTGAAAAAGGATCGTCCTGCCGGTTCCGGTTAGGCCCTGTCCCGAGAGTCCGGCGTCATGGAAAAACGCGGAGATACATGGAATAAGGCACGACAAGGCGGTACAACCGTTCGATATTTGCCGTAAAATCAGTATGTTTGCACTTGGAAGCCTATATAATAATGAACAATGAAAGAAACAGATAAAATATATCCTGCCGACAAAGGGGAGGAAGAGCTACTGCATAACGTGCGCCATATCTTGCAGGAAGCGCGCGCGAAGGTGATACATCATGTCAATTCGACCCTCGTGAGGGCTTACTGGCAGGTAGGGAAATACATAGTGGAGTACGAGCAGCAGGGAACCGACCGTGCCGGATATGGCAAGGCTGTCATCAACACCCTTTCCAGGCGGCTCGTGGCGGAGTTCGGAAACGGGTTCACGGCCACCAACCTGCGGTACATGAGGCAGTTTTACCAGTGCTACCCGAAATATCACACGCTGTGTGATAAATTGAGCTGGTCGCATTGCCGCACGCTTCTCAAGGTGTCGGGCGATGCCGCCCGTGATTTTTACCTGCACGAGTGCGTCAAGGAAAACTGGAGTGTCCGGCAGCTCGACCGCCAAATCAACACGCTTTTCTATGACCGCTTGCTGGCCAGCCGAGACAAGAAAGCCGTGAAAGAGGAGATTTCCCGTACCGAACCCGGGCGTGTCGAACCCAAAGAGATCATCCGCGACCCGTATATCCTGGAGTTTCTCGGTATCCCCCAGGGAGAGCATTTTCTGGAAACCGATCTGGAGCAACTGCTCATCAGCCGCTTGCAGCGCTTGATGCTCGAACTCGGGAAAGGCTTCGCCTTCGTCGCGCGACAGAAGCGTATCTCCTTCGACGACAAGCATTTCTACATCGACCTGGTCTTTTACAATTACCTGGCCCGCTGTTTCGTTTTAATAGACCTTAAATCCGGGGAGCTGACCCATCAGGATTTGGGGCAGATGCAGATGTATGTCAATTACTACACCCGTGAGTTGATGAATCCCGGGGATAACCCTCCGGTGGGTATCGTCCTCTGCGCGGAGAAAAACGACGCGGTCGTCCGTTATACGCTGCCCGAAGATGAAAAGCAGGTCTTCGCCGCCCAGTACATGACCTATCTTCCCACGCAGGAGGAGCTGCAAACACTCTTGCAGGAAGTGTGACAACAACGCTCATGGGCATATGAAAAAAGCCGACGGAAATCTGTACTTCCGTCGGCTTTTCGCTTACATCTTAATCCCTTTCTTTGCGGGGCCGTTCTCCGGCGGGCTGCCCACGCCCGCGATCACGATGCGCCCCCCGGAGGCGTCGGCAATCTGCCGCAGCCGGGAAGGAATACGGGCCGCCGTGTTGTCTTCCTTCGGGAGCTCTTCCGCCGTGTCATGCCGTTCCCGGCACACGTCGTTATCCTCCTCCGCCTCCTTTCCCTCGCTCTCTTCTATCGGTTTGAGGCTTTGCTGTATCCTGCGGTCTATTTCCGTCAGGTCAGCTTTTAGGGCCGTCAGTTCGGGCTCCTTGCGCCAGGAACTTTCCACCACTTCCCGCAGGACGGGAATATCTTTCTCCAGTTCCTCATTCTTTTTCCGGAATTTCTCCAGTGTCGGCTCGATGGTCGCGAGCGCGTGGATGAAGTTCATCGCCGCCAGTCGCGGGTCGGAGGCGATATTCCCGTAGTTATACTGGTATAGATAATCCCCTTCACCCCGGACATAAAAACGGTTCTGCACCAGGTCGAGCCCGTCTTTCCCGGTCGTTTCGCTCTGGACGAGCAGCTCGAACCCGTAGAGGCTCCCGATGGGTTCGAGCCTGTCGAGCGTGCGTGCCGTTTCGGCGATACGGTTGAGCTGTTTCCCGATGAGCTTGGGGTCGGAGGTTTCCAGCCCGTTCAGTTTCACGGGATTGCGGTACGAGCCGTCCTCGTTGAACTCGACGCGGGCCTTGAAGTGTTCCAGATCCTTGCCGATACGCCGTATCAGGTCGTTGTTCTTCTCTATCTTCTCCGTGATCTGCTCCAGCTTGTAGCGGCTCGATGATTTGCCGCGCACGAATGCCTGGCGTTCGCTTTCGAGCGTGGCGATCTTCTTCTCCAGGCGGGCCTTGTCCAGCAGGTCTGTATTTCCCGAGAGGACGGCGACATACTCGGAAAAATTCATGCCGCTCTTTTCGTCGATGGCCCCCTCGTCGATGGTACGGCTTCCCATGTTGTTGGTCTTGAGCTGGCGGATGAACAGTTGCTTGTTGTGCAACAGCCCGAACTTGTAGGCGTCGAGCGACTTCTCGACGGCGTATAATATCACGTCCACCTTGTTGTCGGCATGGAGTTTGGCGATCTCGTTCCCGGTGCGTATTCCCCGCCCGTCGCGCTGCTCCAGGTCGCTGGGACGCCAGGGGCAGTCCAGGTGGTGTATCGCCACGCAGCGTTTCTGCGCGTTCACTCCCGTCCCGAGCATCTCGGTCGATCCGAAGAGTACGCGGATTTTTCCGGCGTTCATACCAGCGATCATCTCCTTGCGCGCTTTTTCCGAGGTCGCCTCCTGGATGAACCGCACCTCGCTTTGGGGTATGCCGTAATCCTCCGCGAGTTTACGCCGTATCTCGGAATAGACGTTCCACCCCGCTCCGGGTTTGTAGGTTCCCAGGTCGGAGAATACGAACTGCGTACCTTTGTACGCCTCGAAACGGCGGTAGTAACCGGCAATCATACGGGCGCAGTGGCTCGCCTTGTTGTCCACGTGGTCGCTGTATAGTTCGGGGTCTATCATACGCATATCGAGCGACATCTTGCGGGCGTAGTCTGTGGCAATGAGCATTTTCGCCTTTTCCTCCCGCTCCGAGAGCGGCAGGCGGCCCAGGAGCGTGGCATCGCCCGATTTGGCGAATTGCACCAGCCGTTCTATGAACTCCGTCTGCTGGGGTGTCGGCGGGATATTGTGCAATATCTCGTTCTTTTGCGGTCGGTCGATCCCTATATCCTCCGCCGAGCGGTAATCTGTAATCTCGGAGTAGAACATGGCCAGTTCGGGAACCTTGATGAAATATCGGAACCGTTCTTTCTGCACGACCTCGTTGGTCACGGAAAACTCGTAGTCGATGGTTTTCTTGGCAAATATGGCCGCCCAGGCATCGAAGGTGCGGATATTCTGACGCTCCAGTTCCTTCGGGCGCAGGTACTTGAAAAGCAGGTACAGTTCCGTGAGCGAGTTGGAGATGGTCGTTCCCGAGAGGAACGTCGCCCCCAGGTCGCGGCCCGTGCGCTGCTGTATGGTACGCAGCGCGAAAAGCATGTTGAGCGCCCGCTGCGACCCCTCGGGATTTCCGAGGCCCGCCACCCGGTCATGCCGGGTCGTGAAAGTCAGGTTCTTGAATTTGTGGCTCTCGTCCACGTAGAGGTGGTCGATACCCATGAGGCGGAAGTCCACGGCATCGTCCTTGCGTGTTTCCAGCGCGTGCGCCACCTTCTGCAACTTGGCTTCCAGGTTGGCCTTGCGTTTCTGACACCCTTTCATCATGGCGCGGGAAACGTCCCTGCCTTGTGCTTTGAGCACTTCGAGGTTCTCCTCCACGCAGTCCAGCTCGGCCTGCAATATCTCCTGCTGTATCTCCGGGGACTGGGGTATCATGCCGAACTGTTCGTGCGAGAGGATCACGGCGTCCCAGTCGTTGTTGCGTATCTCCCGGAAGATGCGCTCACGCTTCCGGGGCGTGAAATCCTCCTTGCCCGGGTAGAGGACTTTGGCCATCGGGTAAGCGGTGCAGAACGTCCGGGCTATTTCATGGATGTTGGCTTTCAGCCCGATAATCATGGGTTTATTGGCCAGCCCGAGGCGTTTCTTCTCGTAGGCCCCGCAGCACATGATAAGGGTCTTTCCGCCGCCCACCTCGTGGTCGATTATCCCGCCGCCGAGCAGTTTGTCCATCCATATCGCGTCCTTCTGGCTGTCATACAGATTGTCTATCCCCAGCCCCTTGAGGTCGAGGTCGGGGAATTCCTGGTGCGTCCCGTCGTACTTCGGGCGCACGTAACAGTTGAAAGTACGGTTATAGAGGTCTGTCAGGCGGTCTTTGAAGTCGGACGACTGCTCGCGCAGCCATTCGGGGAAAGCACCCCGGATCTCGTCTATCTTGCTGTTGGCGAGCTGTATGGCCTCCCCGTCACGCACTTTGACCTCCCGCCGTTCGCCGTCCACCCATTTGAGGACGGTCTTGGTGATGTCGGGCGAAGTGTTTTGCAGGGCGTGTTTCAAAAGGTGCAGGCCGTTGTACTTACGGGTCTGCGCGCTGACGGCATACTGCTCCGTGATCTTCACGTTCGTCGCTTCCGCCTTCACGCCGTACTCGTCCAGGTTGGAGGCGAAGGTGATCTTCACCTCCGTATCGAAGAGCGAGGAGGCGAAACGCTCGTAAACACCTTTTGGAATCCACCGTTCGCCCAGGTTGAAATCCAGGTCGTCGAAAGCGATGGGTTTGGGCGTCGCCTCGCGCAGAGCCTCCAGCGATTCCCGGGCCGGGGCGTGGTCGGGATTCTCCCGCAGGAACGCCTCGATCCGTTCGGCTTTCCCGATGACATTGCCGGCGATGAACTTGTCGGCAACCTCGTAGCCGTCCGTTTCCGGGTTGTAATAGATGCGTCCTTTCAGTTCCCCGAGTATTCCCTCCACGGTAGTTCCCGTGAGCGAGGCCATGTAGTGCGGTTCCACCCGGCCGTACTTGTTCAGGCTGGCCACAAGGGCCTCCGAAGCGTCGTCGGCGTGCGTGATCTCATCGGGATTGAAGGCCACGGGACGCTCGAAGATGTCGGCTTTGCGTGCCTTGCCGTCGATGTAACGCTCCAGCGATAGAATCTCCGTCCCCCGCGCGTCCATCTTGATCAGGTCGAGGTTGCGTTTGTCATTGAGCCGTCCGAAGCGTTCGGTGAAATTGTCGTAAAGCCGGTTGAGCATCTCCCGCAGGGCGGGGTTCGCCGTCAGCGTTTCCGCCTCGTTGTTATAAAGGTGGTAATAGGCATCGCGTATCTCGATATACATGGAGGCTTTCGTCCGTTGTGCAGGCGTGAGTTCCAGCGGGTGGAACATGGGTTGCAGGGATTCAATCCCCCGCAGGTAGCCGACCCGGTTTTGTCCGTCCGTGACGAGTGTCCCCTCGCGGAAATAGGGGGCGACCTCCCCCTCGAACGGGCGGGGTTTCATATCCGCCTCCCGTATCTGCGGCATTTCTTTACCGGGTTCTTCCTCCTCCGGATTTTCCGGCGTGTCGAACAGGCCGCCCGTTCTCGGCGTACCGGCGGCTTGTTTCCGTTTGCCTTTCGGGGCTTCCGTCGGGGGGCGTACCGCCTGCCGTTCCCGCTGTTCCGGGGTTTCCTGCTGCCGGGCGCTTTGTCGGCGCAGTTCCGCCCTCCGTTCCGGGGTAAGCGACATCATCATCTCGTAAAAGCCGTTGATCGGCGGGTTGTCCTCCCAGTTCAGGGAGGCATACAAGTCTTCGGGATCACGCTCCGGTGGCGTCGTTTTCGGCATTTCGCTCTTCTGTTCCTCCGGAGAGGAGGCCGGGGCGAATAACGAGGGTTGCCGGGGCGTCTTCCGCTTTGCTCCCCGGCGGCTGTTCCTTTTCTTGGATATACCGAGTTCTGCCTGCCGCCGCTCCTCGGCGCTGAAGCCGAACAGATCGTAGAGCGTCAGCAACGGTTCCTGCTGCACGTTTACCGGTTCGGCAGCTTGGGTGGCAGGTGCGGGAGCCGCCGTTTCCACCGTGTCGAAAAGCGACCCGGCGAAGCCCTCCCGCGGTTTCGGTTCCGTTGTTCCGCCCACGTGCTGCACGGGAGTATCCGCCATGCCGAAATCTTCGGGTTTCGGCGGGTGCTGCTCCCACAAGCGATTCTCCCGCTCTTTCGACCAGGCCCCGAAGTCGGCCAGATCCTCTCCGGTCGGTTCTCCGGCGGGAGTGGCGGCAGAATCCGGTAACGCTTGTCCGGGTTTGTTTTCGATTCGGGTAATCTCCCCGGTTTCGGTATCGACATGGTAGCCCTGCGCCGCCATTTCGGCGACGACGCGGCGTTTTTCCTCCTCTTCCCGCTGCTGCTGAAGGTTACGGGCGTCGGCTATAATCTCCTTGACGATTTCTCCGGCAAGGCGGGGCTCGTGTCTTTCGGCACGCTGGCGTTCCGCCTGACGGGGACGGGACAATTCCCGCTCCGGTGTACCGGGTGTCTGTTCCGGAGCATGTTCCAGGCAATAACTCTCGTTGAAATGCCGGTTGAAATCCTCCGAGAGCATACGCCGCATCTCCCGGTCGATGCCGTCCACGCCCTCCGCGTGGGTGAACTCCATCGCCGGTTTGCCGTAGGGGTCTTTGCCTACTTTGGCCTCGGTATGGATCACCCTGTCGAACGACTGGAAAAGGTTGTTTATCCGGATGCCGTTCGACAGCTTGCGGGATTCGATGAAATCCCGCTGCCGTTCGGACAGTTCCCCCGTGGCGGCTTTCTTTTGCAGGATAACCAGGTCGCTGCCGACCTCCGTCCCCGCGTGTTCTGTAAAGAGGTTGTTCGGCAGCCGGATGGCCGATACGGGCTCGCAGCGGTTCATCAGCCACTCGCGCACGGGGCGTCCCTGCTCGGCGTTCAATACTCCCTGCGAGGTGATGAATGCCACCAGGCCGCCCTCGCGTACCATATCGACGGACTTCATGAAAAAATAGTTGTGCAGCGCCCGTGTGCCTTGCCGCCGCACGGGGTCGGTATGGGTGGAGAAGAACGGGTCGAAGAGCGCCACGTCCCCGAAAGGGATGTTGCTCACGGCCACGTCGTAGTAACCGGCGTATTTGGGTTCGATACGTTCGAATCCCTGTACCCGCACCCGTTTTTCGGGGTGCAGGTGCTTCAGGATCAACCCCGTGGCGGGGTCTTTCTCGAAGCAGGTGATCTCCGCGTAGGGGTCGTGGAAATCCACGGCATTGACGAAAACCCCCGTTCCCGCGCTGGGGTCAAGAATACGTTGGGGGGCGATCCGCGTATCCCATATCGCCTCCACGATGGCGTCTGCCACTTTCGGGGGCGTGTAAAAAGCCGTCAGGACGGAGTTCTTGATCCCGTCCATGTAGCGCTTGTATTCCCGTTCGTCGGGGGTGTTCGCCCTGATGACCTCGTGCAACTCGGCCACGAGCGTTGCCATGCCGTCCTTGTCCGGTTTCCCGGTGGGGTTTTCCAGCACTTCCTTGATGGCGCCGAAGCCGCTGTATGCGCCGAGTGTCCTTTCTTCTTCGGGAGTCGGCGCCCGCCGTTCCCTGTCGAGCGTGAAGGCCGTCTTCAGCGCGTCGATATTCTGGCGGAGGTGGGTTTTCTTATTGAATGCCATCTTCGAGAAGTATTTGGACGGTTCCCGTCAGTTCGGTATAGAACAGTTCGTAGTCGGGCGTGTCGGCGAAGTCGTCCGTGAGGTCGTACTTCTCCAGCACCCCGCGGCAGAGGGGCAGCAGGCGTAGAGCCGCCTGCCGGGCGGTATCCTCGGGAATCTCCGCCTCGAATTCCCTCCAGAGGATGTTTACCAGCGTGTTGTAGGGTGAAAAGTGCAGTCCGCGGCAGAGTTCCTCGCGGGCAATTTCTTCGGCCTCGATGTGGTTGCAGCCCGAACGGATCGCCTCGCTGTACGCTTGGGCGGCGCTGTCGGCCCGCTCGGCGATGAATTCACCTTCGGCGATGAGTTCCGGGTGGCTGTCCTTGAGGTAGGATAGTAACGAAAGTCCGTAATAGGACAATTCCCCCGTGGGGGTATGGTGTTGCTTGTCTGGCATGATAAGAATTTTTAGTGGTCGTTGATAATCGGGGAAGAGAAAGGCGCCCCGGGTTCCCACCCGAAGCGCCGACCACTGAAAAAATCCTTATCAAACAAGCGTATCTCGTTATGACAGGTCTTTTCCAGTGGCAAAGGTAACGATTATTTCCGTTTGTTCCTCTTTCCCTGCCTGGGAGTATCGCGCGGTTCGAAAACGAACGAGGTCTTGAACTGGTCATCGAGCGTGAGGGCCGCGTCGAACGTCCCGCCGCCGTTTTTGACGAATCCCCGGATCGTGCCGGTTTTGCCTTTGGTCAGCAGTTCCGCGAGCTGCTTGTCGGTCAGCTCCTTGCGGGCCACGGTTCTCCATACGGTCAGGCCGCAATCGGGATTCTGACACTTGGCGAGTTTGGGATAGAACACCACGGGCCTGCCGCAACGCGGGCAGGCTGTGTCACTCTCCGCGCCGTCGATTCTTGCTTCCAGCAGTTCTTTGGCGATTTGCGAGGCGAAGACCTCGATACCGCGATGGAACGTCGGGGCGTCCATCTCCCCGGTGGCGATCTTCGAGAGGGCCAGTTCCCAGCCGCCCGTCATGGCGACATCGGCGATCTTCTTGTCCCTGACCACGGCATACACGGCCAGTCCCTTGTCCGTGGGTACAAGCGACTTTTTCTCTCGCCTGACATACTCGCGGGCAAAGAGCGTTTCGATGATGGCGGCACGGGTGGCGGGCGTGCCGATGCCGGCATCCTTCATCGCCTCGCGTTCGGCCTCGTCGGACAGTTCGCGTCCGGCGGTTTCCATCGCCGCCAGCAGGCTCGATTCCGTGTGAAGGGGGCGCGGCCGGGTCTGTTTCTGTTCCGTGCCGCATCCTTTGACGGGCAGCTCGTCGCCTTGCACGATGTCGGGAAGGAGGGTCATGTCCTCCTCTTTCTCCTCGACAGGTTCATTCAGGACGGCCCGCCAGCCCGTCTCGACCATGATACTGCCGCGGGCCGTGAAATCATGCCCCGCGCTTTGCAGGGTAAGGGAAGTGTTTTCTTTCACGCAGGCCCCGGAAAAGGTTTCGAGCATCCGCCCCGCGACCATCTCATAGACGATGCGGTGGTCGGCATCCAGTTCGGAGGGGAGGTTCTCGGTGGGAAGCAGCGCGTGGTGGTCGGCGATCTTTTCGTTGTCCACGCTTCGGCGGGAGAGAGATGCGGTATCCATCCTGCCCGCGTATTCCGCGAAACGGGGATAGCGTGTCATGTTCCCGATGAGTGCCGGAATCTCCTCGGCCACATCTTCCGATATATAGCGTGAGCCGGTACGGGGATAAGTGATGAACTTCTTCTCGTAAAGCGACTGGGCGATGTCGAGCGTTTTTTCTGCCGAAAAACCATACCGGCTGTTGGCCTCTTTCTGGAGTGTCGTCAGGTCGTACAAGAGAGGCGGCTGTTCCCTGGCCTCCTTGCGCTCCACGTTCACGACGCGTACCGTTCGGGCGCCGATAACCTCGGCGCGGGCTGCTTCCGCCTTCTCCCTGCCGTCGAATTTCTCCGTGGAGAGGACGGTGAACTCCGTGCCCTCCTTTGCCGTGGAGAGCTTCAGCCGGAAATAGGTGGCGGGCTTGAACGCCTTGTTCTCCAGGTAACGGGAGCAGATGATCGCCAGCGTGGGGGTCTGCACCCGTCCGAGCGACCAGACACCCCGCCCGGCAGCCACGGCAAGCGCTTGCGAGGCGTTGATACCGACGATCCAGTCGGCTTCGCTGCGGGCTTTGGCCGAGAGGTAGAGGTTGTCGTATTCGTTGCCGGGGCGGAGGTGTTGTAACCCCTCGCGGATGGCCCGGTCGGTCAGGCTGCTGATCCATAACCGCACGAAAGGGGTGCGGCATTCCAGGTAAGAGTAGATGTAGCGGAAGATCAGCTCCCCTTCACGCCCCGCGTCGGTCGCGACGATGATGCGCTCGGCCATGCCGAACAATTCCCGGAGAATACCGAGCTGCTTCACGACACCCGGGTCGGCCTTATACTCTTTACCCTCCCGAACCTGCCGGGGCAGGAGGATGAACGATGATGGCAGGATAGGCAGGTTTTCCCGGCGGAAACCCGCGATGCCGTACTGTTGGGGCATTGCCAGCCCGACCAGGTGGCCGAAGGCCCAGGTTACGGCGTAGCCGTTTCCCTCGATAAAACCGTCTTTACGGTTCGTGGCTCCCACGATGGCGGCGATCTCACGCGCCACCGAGGGCTTTTCTGCGATAATTACTTGCATGATGATTCGGATTTTTCAGTGGTTGTTTTCTTGTAGTTCTTCTTCTTTCTCTTTTTCCGGACGGGCGATCAGCCGGCGGTCGTAATAGACATGGTTGCCGTTCCCGTCGTAATACAGCCGTCCGTCGTCCGCCTTCTCCGGGGGGCTGCGTTTACCCGGCCGGAGGTACAAGGCAGCCAGCGCCGCGATCAGGAGCGGCATGGCTCCGGCCTGCATGTAGAACCATTTCATACGTTATACCTTGGCACCTTTGGAGTTGCTCTTTTTGCTGCTGCGGTAATTTTTCTTCTGCGCCGGGGTGGCCTCCTGCTGTCCCTGCTTGAGCGGCTCTTTCACACCTTTGACCGCTTCGACGGTCTTGCCCTCGGAATTGACGGCGACCTGGGTACGGCTTTCAACGGCGGGTTTGACCTCCGCTCCCTGCCGTTTCGCACGGTCGGGATTCCAGCGGAAGAAGTCCATCTTGTTACGCTCGAAGTTGGGCTTGACCCAGGCGTTGAACGGCTCACCCTGCCCGTCCTTGACCATGCCCTTGATGTAGAAAGCCTTGACATCCGCCCGCTTGGAGGGGTCGTTCACCGCTTCCGTCCACTGGTCATAAGCCTCTTTGGGCACGGAGGCTTTGAGGATTGTCCGGTGAATCGTGAGTGTGGGCTGTCGTTCGGAGGCCGTAGTTTCCTGCCGTCCGTTTTTCTCGGCGGCCTTCTGGCGGTAAATCTCCTTGTTCTCCTGGGCGTAGCGGTTGCGATCCAAACCGTCGTAGGTAAAGGAATAGTTACGTTCGGCCGCGTCGATTTGGATATAGGCATCCCGCTTATAACCCGCGCGGGTGGTATATCCTTCGAGCAACACCTTGCCGCCGCCGTAGAAATCCATCTGCTTGCCTTCCGAGAGGTCGGCCTCCTTGATGCGGGCACGTTTTTCGAGTAACGAAACGGGCATGGGTTCCAGCGTGTTCGTCCATTTGTCTATCGACACGTAGCAGGGCGTGAGCTTGCCCGGCTCCAGCTCCAGGTCGATCACTTTCCCGGCATGACGGGTGTTCATCAGGTTCGTTTTCGCCTCCTCATCGAGCAGCACCCCGTGGAAGGGGGCGTCGAGGTCGGGCCGTTCCTGCCAGTAATGCGGCACGACGCGCAGCGAGCCGTCCGCCTGCTCTTCGAGCGACACGCGCCCTTTGGTGGAAACACGCATCCCGTTCTCCAGTTCGGGGTTCATCTCCACCAGCCCGTTGGATTTATGTCCGTAAGACATGGCTTTCAGGTGCGGCTCGATGTCCTCCATGCGGATACCTTTCTTCTCCATATCCGCCAGGTCTATCTTCGTGACGTCCAGCGGCTCGAACTGCCGCTGCTCCTGCGTCTGGAGCCGTTCGGAGGGGTCGATACGGTAATTTTCCAGAATCTCCGGGTCGAAGTCGATGCGGATAAGTTTGTTCAGGGCATTCTCCGTCATGACGAAGATACCCGTGTGGACGGGGTTCTGGGCCTGTTCCATGAACTTTTTGAAGAAGGCTTCGAGGGCTGAATCCTGCGTGTTCACGTTCAGCAGGCTCGCCACATTCTGATCCGTGGGGTCGGCGGTCTGGATATTGCCGTCCCGATCCACGCCGGTAACGGCTTGCAGTCGTCCGTCGTCGGCATTCTGAACGAGCATGACTTGTTTAGCGTCGTTCTTTACGTTTTCGTCCATAATTACGAGTGTTTTTAGTTAGCACCAATAGCGATGCGGGAACGAAAGTAAGGGGAACCGGCTGAACGTAAAAGAGTTGGAAAGGCTATGGAAGCATCGGGCACAGAAGTGGCCGCTTGTGGCGCAGGGCAGAGGAAATCGGAGAAACGGAGTGCCGGGAAGGACGGATTTGGCAGAGGGTATTTTCGTGGCTCCTCACCTTATTGTCAGGTAGTCGGGATCTATTGTTAAATGTCAATAAAGCGCATGGATAACCCGTGTTTTTTTATAAATTTGCGAAAACGGGTTTCAATATCCGACAAAACGTGAGGCATGGAAATATATACCCCAAAAACCAAGATCAAACTTTCTCCGGTGATAAGAAACGGGAGAGAATTTGTCGAAGTGACTTTCGGTAATGACAATGACATCCG
>OOCX01000945.1_pt1 | contig 20052 bp, 15 predicted proteins | sample 1671231 | NCBI WGS metagenome assembly OOCX01 (sample SAMN06348135, study PRJEB24527) | human gut metagenome | biome: human gut; feature: ankylosing spondylitis patient; material: feces | host: Homo sapiens | place: China | collected 2015-10 | reverse complement strand
TCTTACCTGTATGAATGTCCTTAAAGCCTGCAACCTGCTCACCATTACATATGCTCGCTTTGATTACCGGTTTCTTATTTTCTTTATCATATGCCTTTGTAACTGTCTTTTTCTTAAATAGTCCCACTCTGACCACCTTCTTTTGAATTTGCCATCATTATCATCCCAACTGTAGCCCTCGCCACAGCCGCATCTTCCCTGTTTTCCATCATGTGGAAAGCTTTCATCTCCACCGTATCCATCCTGCTAATCCACCTATTATAGCAAATACTCCAATAGCTACCAGAAACAAAATTACGTTTTCTACGATAGAATTCTTGTTATTTCTCATAATCACACACTCCCTTATTAGTTGCAAATGATATCAGCTCTTTGATTGTCTTTAGTATATGACTTTACGAGTCCCAAAGTATGCCCTCGCAATTCGAATTTTTGTTCCAAAATCATCAATCAAAACTTTAATCAAAAATCGAAATCATCACTTTCATCTTCCATGTATGATTTTTCCGCAGCTTCATACACCGATTCAGTATGAGTATCAAACAGCACCCATTCCACCAAATCGAAGCTGTTCAGATTATCCTGCAAGAACCTGTTTACTGTATGTACTGCAATATTTGCTGCCAACTCAACCGGAAAACCATATGCTCCCGTTGATATGGAAGGAAATGCAATAGACCTGATTCCATTATCCATTGCCAACTTCATGGAATTAAAATAGCAGTTAGCAAGAAGCTCCTCTTCTCTATTACTTCCTCCATTCCATATCGGTCCTACAGTATGAATAACATAATCACATGGTAAATTATAGGCTTTTGTTATCTTTGCTTCTCCTGTTTCACATCCATGAAGTGTCCTGCACTCCACCAGAAGTTCCGGTCCTGCTGCTCTGTGAATAGCACCATCTACACCGCCTCCACCAAGAAGTGAGTTGTTTGCTGCATTCACAATTGCCTGCACATCTGTTACTTTTGTAATATCGCCTTTTACTGTCCTTATCATATCCTAATCACTCTCTATTCACAAATTTATCCCATGGGAAGTGTTTAGGATCGTCTTCTGTTCCTTTGTTCTCTTTATCTATTATCCATTCTCCTACACTATCAGTTTCTAATGGTTCTAAAAGTCCAAGGATTTTGTCAAATTTTGTATTGCCCATCCTATTCACCTGCTTCTAATTTGCCTTTAAGTTCTTTCAAACTCTCTTCTATTTTATCGACATCAACAAAATGCAAATTTACTGTTGTTCCATCTCCACTCTCAAACCGGATTGGATAATGATTTCTCATTTCATCATTTACTGGATATAACAGCCATATTTCAGGTGTGTTATATTTCTTCGAGTATGCATACATCTGATACATATCCGCTTGTGAAATACCATAATTTACTCTTTCGTTATCAACAAGGCTTTTCCACTTAGTATCCAGAATTACTGTACGCTCTCCTCTTTTCATAACAATATCCGGCCTTAGCGCAAACTGTCGCCTTGGTTCTGTAAAAAGATAGTGTCCTTTGTCCTGGCTGGATACATCCCAGCCTTCCGGACTCATCACCTTTTTCATCTGCTGTGCTACATAACTTTCATATACAGACTCCATCGGGAACAGCAAGGCTCTTGATGCTGTGGATCCGGAGAACGTCGTAAAACTCTTATTCATCAGAAATACCTTTGACCACTGCATCAGCATTTCATAATCCTTAGTATTTCTATTGATAACTACCTGTGAAAAGTCCTTCGCATAGTTTACCGAAGCATCCACCATTTCAAAAGCTATTAGTAGCTGTCTTATTTCTTTTGAGTTTTCTGCACTTGTCGTCAATTTCTGTAACTTTGCAAGTGTTGCCTTTACAAGCCGGTTTTCTGCCCTATTGGGATGGAATTCTTCATAAGCTACGTAAAAGCGTTCCTTGTGGGCCAAATTCGCCCTCACCTGCTGATTTACAAGCAGTTTCCCTTTGTAATAACGCAAATTATCTTCCTGTCCAACATAATTTGACTTTATACCGCGTTTCACCAACTGTCTGACTTCCTGCAGATACATATTGATAAACAGCTCGTATAAATTCATCTGGTCTACTTTTAAAGAAGCATCGTTGAAAACCTTACTTGGAAAATCCTTCATGCTTCGGAGCATTCTAAGGAACACTCTCTTGGTTTGCACATTTCCTTCGTCTTCCGCTCCAAACGATATCTTTGGAAGTACCTGGATATGGAAACCATTCTTCATTTGAATCAGACCAACGTAGTTCTTTATAGAGACTACTTCTCCAACATTACGTCGGTAGCCAATCTTCATAAAGTCTAACGCATCTGCACTATCCGCATCTCCGGTAAACTCATGGATAAACGCCACCAGATTATCGAATTCTTTCTGATTCAAATATTTATATTTTTCATCATCTTTATAATCCGCATTGCAGATAATGGAGTCAAACTCTTTTACCTCAAACGGTTTACCCATGTTATCACCACGCTTTACAAAATTTCCTTATAACTATTGATATTGCCAAAGGCTACCTTATTGATTGAATATCTCTTTTCCGGAAGATCAATCACGTCTTCAACATTACCTTTGAAAATATTCTTTGCTACTACTTTCTCATCAAGAATAAACTTCAAGTTATCATCACTCTTGGCATTATCGCCCAATACAAGCTGTATCTTCTGATAGTCCTCATAGAAGTATTCCTGTAATAATGGAATTACAGATTTTTCAAATATAGACTGCAGCTTTGAAAGTGATGCGTCATCCTTAAGTCCGGTAAAGAATGCATGTCCAATTGTATGTTCTCTATCATATAAGAATGTAATTCTTTCATTGATTTTATCAAGCATTGCTGCAACATCCAAATCCTCTACCTTATCCGCATGAATCTTTCTAAGCACATCTGAATCCGGCATCATTTCAATAAACTGGAATCTTCTCCGAAGCGCTGTATCCATCAAAGCTATGGATCTATCTGCGGTATTCATCGTTCCAAGTATGTACACGTTAGACGGCACACTAAATGGCTTTCCTGAATATGGAAGGATAGCAGATGCAGCTTCTTCCATTCCGGCGCGCTTGGTTGACTCAATCAGAGTAATCAGTTCTCCGAAAATTTTTGAAATGTTACCTCTGTTGATTTCATCAATGATAAACACATATGGTTTCTCATTCTTCTCTCCTGCATACCCACCATGCTTAGATACCAACTCCAGAAGCTCACTAATTCTAACTCTGTTAAGTTTTGTGATTTCAAAATTTGGCAGGTACTTACCACCATTCAGTTCACGAATATTTTCTACGATATCTGTTACAAGCCATTTTACCTTTCGAGTCCATTTAAAGCTGGATCTCTGTTCATCATAAAATGGCTCACTATCCTCAATGATTCCGATTCCGTCAATATTAACATTTGCGCCATTATAGGAAACAACATAATCCCCAGGGCTCATCATATTAAACCATTTCTTATAACTGTCATCTACATTTTCATTTTCCCAGCTAAATCTTATGGTTCCCTCTTTGAAGCACTCTTCTTTAAGGTCATTTTTTCCTACGCCATTTAATCTTACGAACCATACTTGCGCATTGTGATCAATTTCCATATTTTCCGGTGTTCCGGCAATATCACAAAACTTTTTAAATACGCCTGATTCTATCGTATAGGATATATCTGTTGCCTCATCATCTACTACCGGCTTAATGCCCTCTATGAATTCTTCATATCCATATGACTGGTGGAATGTAGTAAACGCAATTCTTCCGGCTTCTTTTAATTCATTGTATCTTTTCATAACTGCGTCATAATCTGTAAGTTCATCTACAGACTTCTCATCGCAAATTGCGACAGCGTATGTGGCAGAATTATATGTCTTTCCTGTTCCAGGAGGTCCATATAATATTAAATTCTTATCAAACTCTTTATTTGCTTCTTTCATCTCCTGGAACACACCTCTTTCCTCTAATGCTTTGATTGCCTCCATCAAAGGCTCTCTCATTTTATAAGAAAATACACCATCGGCACTGTCTGCCAAATCTCGTCCATAGAACAAAACTGGCCAGTATTGATTTTCTCCTGTATCTCTTGCACATAACGGACAGTTTGTTTCCTTATGTACAGCCTTAGCCACATTGATTGCATTCGTGTTATAATGCGCGGCGCCATTTCCATATTTATTCGCTATCTGCTTGCAGGTTCCTATTCCACCCATCAAATACAAATAATGAAGAGTATCTAACCATGCGCTTTTTACAATATTCTCATCACCCAGAATTCTTTCATATTCTTCTGCAGTAATTCCTGGATCATATTCAGCAAGACTTGGATAATACTCTATCTTTTCAATTCCAAGTACATGGTCATAATATGGCAGTATAGCTGCTATGGCCTTAGTTATTTCTGTATGATAATAAGCGTTTGTTTCATCCGGCTTTCTATCAATGTACTTACATATTTGCACTTTCTTGAGCTTTCCAGATTCAACTTCCTGCTTTATTTCATCTTGCGTCTTATTCAAAATATCTGGAGTTCCCCACTCATTGCTACCAGAAACAGAAACATAAACTAGGCCTGCCGCCACATTAAGAGGAATGTCTAAATGTGAATGGTACTGTTTCATTATGTCTTTGTCATCACCATCATTTTTTATTTCCAAACTTACTCGATAACAAGTATCGCTGTTACGTTTTTCTACAAACACCGATACACTTACTGGATTATCCGCATATTTTCCGTATTTTAATGGTGCCCATAAATAGCGGCGTGTTTTTGTATTTGAACCATCCAGCCAAGACATAGACATGCATTTTTCTAACTTAAATCTAACAGCAAATGCTTCTGCCATCTTTTTCAACTCAGCTATAGCATTCTGTCCTTTTTTCTTTACTTCCAAAAGACGACTTACTTCTTCTGCTGCAAGCCCCGGTGCATCTGGCTTAGAATACGGAACATCTGTGTTATCTCGTAGATAATCCAGAACTCCTATGTAATCAATTTTACTATCATTTCCGATAATCGTTGGATACTGCTCTCTGACAAAATAGAACAGTTCTTCCATTGTTATTTTATTTCCATTCATGGTCAACTCATCCGCCATGTTGAGCCCTTCCGGGTGTGTTTTCTCCGGAAATTCATCCAGAAGACTTAATCTTCTCAATGAACTATTTTCTTCGGAATCTCCCCGGAGATAATTATTAGATGAGTTATCATTATCCGCGCAACACCACTGCGAACAACGAGCATTTGCCACACTGCTTTCCGCCAACTTTTGTGCACGCTGTATGATTGCTGTTTGTTTAAAATACATATCCTTTTTGCTACATACCGGATTACTATCAAACGATTCTGCTGAAAGCAATGCTGTCGCAATCCATACAGCTGTATTTACTGGATATCTATGTTCAAATACACTTATTGATTCTAAATACTGTTTAACCGACTCTGGCATGCGTATTGGCCCTTGTGGTGACCTAAATCCATGTTTCATCAGTTCTTCCCTGGAATATTCATCACCCACGTACTCTTCAAGTAACTCTAATTCCATATAGCGGCCAGCCGTACCATCAAACTGGCCTGAAAGATCATATTCTCGATCATCAATATCCGATTCGTCAAGATCAGCCTTGTTTACTCTACATTTAAATTTAATTGATTTTACATTTCCTGATACATAAATATAAACTATATCACCAGCCGTCATATTTGCCTTTTGTGCCCAATCCACTCTATGCAAATTATGAAATGCATCTACTACATTATATTGTTCTGGATTACCTGATATAATCCACTCTGTTACTTTCGTCTGCTTCAAATATATCACCTCTATCCCCAAAAATGTATAAATATCCAATTTTATGTAACAGTGACTCCTTATTTAATTCAAAATCGCAGTCATCATAACCGTAATCTTTCACCAATTCTTCCTTTTCATCAATATGGCAAAGTACTACACCTTTTTTCTTCAACATCTTATAATCTTCATCTAGAATATAGTATTTATCACATACATAACAATATGCTGCAGGTACTTCTACTCTTCTTACCCCGCCTGAGAATAACCCCAACGGAACGCTGCACTTTATATCTTTCAGTCTGTGTCCACCGGAAGTGCACCTATTAGTATTTACTCTTACTATAAAATCATGCGGACTAATTGACACAACTTTATTTGCAGGCTCAATATATGTATAATTATCTGGTAAAGAACTATTAGAATAAAAATCTCTCGGGGAAATAAAATATTTTTTACATCTAAGACATTGCTTTATATTACAAGGATAAATTTTTCCCTTACATGCCAAGACTCTATTTGTCAGACGTACACTTCCTGTCATTTTTCCCAAACAAACATGCTGTTCTGAATTGCCTACATAAATTTGTGCATCTGTTGGGATAACATTATGCTCCTCGTTCTTTTTATGAATCGTATTTTTTTCATCATTAGAAATCCCCATATACTTTGACAATGAACCCTTACCATATTGGAGCAGTAAGTGTGTCGGCATACATGAGGTGTGATGTTTGGCATCTGAACTCGGTAAATATCATTATATCTACCGACCATATGATTGAATCTGTGTTGCCAGTCCATTGCCACAAGTGGCATTCCCGTATGAAAGAATATGTACACCACTTCATAGTATTTGCATATTATCCAACCTTCAACTGCAATCCCGCAAACAAATCCCCAATAGTACAGCTCAGATGCTCGTCCGACTCCGGAAGTGCGTACTTGGCAATCTCATACTCTGGATTCAGCTCCAGCTTCTTTATCAGTGCTCCGGTATTTACTGCATCGTCCAGTCCGTCATGAAATCTGCCTTCCGGCTCTATCTCTGCACTTTCAAGTGCATCCTCCAGGCTGTAGCATCTGTCTAAATCAAATCGCTTCTTAAACACATCCTGGTAATCAATCCATCTGTCTGCTTTCATAAAGTCATCTATCTTTGCGCTCTCTATATTCTTTGCTTTTATCTCATGCAGTATCTGCGTTCTGTCAGAATCACTCCAGGCATAGACCTTGTACTCCCTGTCTCCAAGCCAGTCTGTCAGATGCTCAAGTGCCTCTGTCAGCTTCGAAGCCTGTTTGATATCGCGGTTTTTTATGCCTGTCATGCTCTCTATGAAATTGTCCAGCACGCCGTATTCAGGATTTACATATTCGCACATTGTGGCTATTCTGTTGAATCCTTCATCTAAGAGAACTGCGCCAATCTGTATTATTTCACTGGCGTATTTATATGTTTTTCTATAGAGCTTCTTTACCCTGCACATTTCCAAATCGATTACCAGATAATTCATATGTACCTCCTCAGTGTCCTGCTTATTATTTTACCACATAGTACTTGAGTCATACAGTCTTTTTAGAGATTTTCATCTTTTACTTTATCTTCCTCTATCATCACCGGCTTGTCCTTACCATCACTGATTACTTTGCAAATCACTCCGCCGTCTGTCACAAACACAATCTTTCCTTTTGCCTTACCACCGATTTTGTCATACAGTCTGCCTGCACTCATTGACTCACCCTTCACGGTGTATGGGCTGTTGGCGACGTAGCCGACCTTGCCAAGTCCTTTTATCTTTACCTGTATTGCTTCGTTGTCATACTCATTGTCCGGCTCCTTGACCAGCTTGACCTTCATGCCTTTTTCCATGAAGTCACTTCCGTAATAATGGTTACATCCTGCTATTGTAAAATACATTTCTTTCATTGTCGTGTCCTCCTGATATTATACCGGTCCGTCAATTTTACATTCATCATAATACTTGCACAGCATACATAAGCTGTTGCATTGTTTTGAATGATGCAGTGTCCTCTTTATCCAGTAAATAAATTTTTCCATTTTGTCCTGTCCTCCTGTTTTCGTAAATTAAATGCCTGTTTCTTATGATGGCTATAGCTTAGCATTTTACGAGTCCCAAAGTCCGCCCTCGCACATCGAATCTTTGTTCTTTATTGCAATAAAACTACAAAAAAGGACGCAGAATCTCTCCCACGTCCTCATATCTATCTGGCTTTAACTTCTCTTACCTTCGCTTTTTCCCTCATACACGATAGTCACATCAAAATTAGCAGATTATTTACCATTATTTCAATACCCATATTCATTCTTTTAACATTTTGATAAACATATGTATTACTATAACAATATCCATCGTTTTCTGTTCCTCTTGAATTTATTTCTCTATACTTTACCTTATTATTGTTTCAATCTTTTCCTCTAATGCCTAAATTCTTGTAAACAATTTGGCAATATTAGTATTATGATTAATAATTCTCATGAACCTAGTTTATATTTCTTTAACTAAAAGTTATGTAACCTTCTAATTTACAGTAAGCTTATGCACTTCTTCTTGCAATGCATTCAGATAATTTAATATTTCTTCAAATTCCGGTATCTCCCCATATATCATATTCCTCATTGCATTATAATCTGCCTTTAATGCATCAAGTACACCATCACTTGGCATAAGCTCAATACTATTTAATGTTGCTGTCTCATAATGTGCACTTTTTGCGTAATAGAATTTCTGCTTAAATGCAACATCCTTTTCAAGCAATTCTTTTCTTGCAAAAGCACTTTCTTTCACCCAGGAATTACCTAGATTATAAACATCATATAAATGTCTTGCATATCTTGCTGGTAACACTTTTCCTTCTGGAAAATTTGCTATTTTATGTAATATAGTTAGTTTCTCCCAAAATGTACGCTCTACATCTATGGTCAAAACACTTGTCTCTTTCTGTGTAAATACATCTGGATATTTCTCAGCTGCAAAAGGACTTACTACAGTCTCATGTGATGGCATCCATTCAGCTAATGGACCTATTTCCAATCTTACGCAGGAACGAAGATATTCACTCTCAAAAATCTGTGGATAATAGAAATTAACAACCATTTCATCTTCTGAATCAACTGCTACCCATTCTCCATCCCCTAGTTTTTTCTCCAGTTCTTTATTGAGTTTTGGAACAAATTCATTTTCATAAAACTTTGCCGCCTCTGCATTAATTTGCTTATTAAATTGATCCTGCTTTGTTTTTGACCTTTCACTCCAAGGATTTCCCTCATCAGTAATTATTTTTCTCCAATCCAAAATTAGATCGATATCTTCTGAAAATCTCTCTATTACATGATATGATTTCGAAAGACTCGTTCCACCCTTAAATACAAAAGCTTTTTTATATTGGCAATCATGAAAAAGGTGGTCTAGCATAAAGCATACCCAAAAGTCTTTTTCCACTACATTAGGTAGCATTCCCATTTTTATTGCCGTTGCCTGAAATAGTTCAGTCCTATCTTTTACTGGTAACTTTGCAACTTCTCTCATATTATTCTAAACACACCTTTCTAATTACTTCGTATATCCACTCACTTACGCCAGTTGCCTCTTCAAGAAGCTGTTTCCTTTTATCCTCAGGAACTCTATTCTTCAAGTTGTTAATAACACCTTCATCAATTCGCTCTTTTCCAAGTGTTTTTATAGCCTCTACTACCAATGTTGTTGACTCTGACATAAATGAAATCTGACGGTTAGTCCTATGCTTAAATTCGATATTAACATTATCCCATGCAAATTTTCTATATGGACCATCACTTATATAGGACCATACAACAGGAACCTGCGTTGACAATCCCAGTTTATTTAACGCTACATCTCCACATGGTGCTATTGTCCAATGATATCCTCTTGCAATTGCATAGGCTACTTTTTCCGGATTAGCAGGAACATATTCCTTAAGTAAATTGCTATATACAGGTTTTTCGTAAACTCCATCGATAATTCTTCGAATTGCTTTCTCTTCTACCTGTCTACCTAAACATTTTCGTATTGTTGTAATTGTTGCAATATCAATAAAATCTGATGTCACAAATACTGCGCCATATTCGGCATCTAATATTCTCTTTTTGATTTCTGCATAAATTCCACTTGCCATAACAACACGCTCCTTAAATTTGTCACGATTATTATACATTTTTCGTGACAAAAAAACAATTCATTTTTTATTTTGATTACTATCTTTCCTTTATTTTCTACGCACTTAAGTGTATTTATTCCCTAAATAACAAAAAGACAACAGCTCGCTTGGCTTTTCCTGTTGTTCTTGCCTTTATTGATTTCTTTATACTCGGTGTTCTCATTCCAAACTTCATCTTAATCGCCTCTGTTGTTTCAAAAAACGCTCCTGCTGCCAAGTACATGATCAAATTCATCAAGAACATCCGTCATCAGTCCCTTATCAATCCGACTTTTACACTCTGCAATCAGCACAGCAGGGATTCCATAAAATGCTTCTGCAATACTTCCTGTAATAGCTCCAAGTGTATCCGTATCTCCACCAAGTGATACTGCATTACGCACTGCATCCTCAAAATCTTTGGATTCCAGAAATGCGATAATTGCTTCTGGCACCTCTCTTTCTTTGTTACAATATAAGTATAATTGAATGACATCTTTATATGGTCGCTGTTCGGGCGACACTTTTAAGATAAAAACAAACGCCGATACTATGTGAGTACCGACGTAACATTTACTAATCAATATTTACTTGTAAACTCTTCATAGAAAATAATTTCTTCATCCGCTGTTGTATCCTTATCTATGAATTCCTGCAAGTCTTTTTTCATATTATCAAATACTTCCTGACTATGACTTTTATTACAAAAAGCTGTATGCATCATACATCCATATACTCCACATGTAATTGCATCATATCTTTCACATCTTTCCAAGGTTATCCTACACGATTCTTTATATTCCTCATCTGCAATAATCGTGCCACCCTCACTGCCAATAGAATTCGGTTTATATATGTCATCCCACATATCAATCTTGCTCCTATACTCCAAGAATTTCATTCGTATACTTAAATAATGTCACATTCAGCTGCATAATATCATACTGCTTATCTATTATAGCCTTCTGTACGATCAGATCCACCTTACTGCTTGGACTAAATGCCCAGTCTGCTCTCGCAAGTAAATCTCTTGACTGTTCCAGATCAAGCTTCAGTGCAATACAAAGTGCCATCACAGTCTTCTTCTTTGGATGATAATTCTGGTCACATTGAATTTTTGAAAAATGTTTTCTATCAAGGTTTGCCCGTTTCCACACATCCTTATTATCAAGATGCGATTCGTCGATCAGCTCAAATAATTTATCATGAAATGAAACACCAATATTTGCAAGCTGGTCTTCCAAAGAAATATCTGCTGACAGCATACAAGGCTCTGCTAACCCTGTATCTTCCTCAAGTGGATAGTTATCTTCTGCTTCTCTTTGAAGCATTTCCTCATAGAACGCTTCCTCTGGCAATTCTCTCATGCGAGCGTTGCTTCTGCTTCGCACCGGATATTCTTTTCTATGACTTTCCTTGACATAATTAGCATCTATGTAGGAATCAATATCACCTACAATCTGAACGGAAAGCTGAAAAGACCTTTTATCAAACACTACCAGTATAATTTCAATTTCATTTTCGGTAAGAAACTGGCTGAATACTGACACAGCAATCTGTAATGCCTTATCCTTTGGAAATCCATATACTCCTGTCGAAATTAATGGAAAGGCAATACTCTCACACTTAAGTTCTAATGCTTTTTGCAATGATTTACGATAGCAGTCCTCCAAAATTTCAAATTCATGGTGCAATCCATCCGTCCATACCTGTCCTACTGTATGAATAATATATTTTGCCTTTAGGTTATATGCACCAGTGACAGCAATATCACCTCTTGAAATTTTGCCGATATTCGCTCTTTCTGCGAGAAGCTTTTCTTTTCCTGCTGCCTCATATATTGCTAAGTCCGTGCCACTTACACATATCGGATTTGGATTAGCAGTATTTACGATTGCATCTGCTTTTACCTTTGTTATATCGTTGCGAACAATCTTAAATGGCATTGTGGCACCTCCTTATGCATAATCCATTCACCTGATTCGTTTCCCATAATACACACCTCTATATGAACACTATTACAATAATACTACTCCCAACAGCAAGCTTATAAGCATAATGATGTATCCAATTATCAATGTCATTATCCAGCATGTATTGACAAAACTCATATTTTGCTGACTTGAAAAAGTAAATTCCGGTGCAAGAGTAAATTCCATCGTGATTTAAATTTTGCTGATATAACGAGAAATTTTTAGACTAAATCTCTCGTTTTCTGCTATAATTAATGCAACTTATCGAAATTTTCTCGATTTCAAGGCATGCTAAATGGGCTACTGGAATTCGGTGTGCTAGACTAAATTCCACCAGCCACATCTTAAAAATGTGAAAAGTTTACATCCAGTCTGACAGCAGATTTCGATTAGTTTTATTAATGGTTAAAGCGTATCAGCTTAGGCGTCAGATTAACCTTATCTGGTTCAATCGGCTTAAGCTGAAATGCTTTTAAGATATCTTCACCAAGCGTTTCTAATGCAACTTCATATGGTGTCCTTCCACTGAGGATTTCTCGCGGAGTGGAGTTGATGTGGTTTACGATGAGATTCACATCCCATTGTGTTAAGAATTCAAAAGAAGTTCCTTTCGGTAAAACCATACGAAGCATTGTGTGTGCTTGTTCTATAGCGCCTTTTTGTCCGCTGCGCATTGGATCACAATAATAGATGCTGCTTCTCTGGATTCCCTGAATGCCTGTCTCAAGGCTTACCGGATCTCCGAATTCGGAACCTCTATCAGTCAATATATTTTCAAAAACGGATATAAATTCATATGTGCCCAGGCGCTTCTCTAAACGGTCAAAGGTAAGTCTTACAGCACCTTTGGTACATCGGTTAAGTAAAAAGGCAAGAAATAGCTTTTCTTTCGTAAAAAACAGTGTCAGGAGAGTCTTGTTTGATTCTCTTGAGGAATGGACTGTATCCATTTCCACAAAAGACGACAGGTCTAATGAACAAAAGTCTGAGTAGGTTCTGTGTGTAAAAACAGAACGATCAGTGATTTGTGTTTTATGACACTTTCGCGGTTTGAATTTTGCCTGTCTTTTCAAATCAATATTTCTTGCTGTGAGGAGTCCTTTGTCAATGTATGTGTACATAGAGCGGACAGACATATCCAGTTCCGGGTGATTTGTAAGGATTTGATAAGGGGATTGCCCCTGCTCAATCAATGGAGATATGATCTGGTCTTTCTGATGGAGCTGGTGCTTGGTCATATTTATTCCAGAACGAGAAGATATCAGCAGTTCACGATATTTTCTGTCAGCAGCACGGCCGTTGTAATAGTATTTATGTGCAATTGTGCAGTGATTTATCTTTTTCGTGCAGCCATTGCAAACATATGGCGCTTTGTCCAATCGTTTACATCGTTCTTTTTCAAAGTCCTTGCAGGTCTGATTACAGGTAGGACATGAGGCGCATTTAATGCCACAGAGAAGGATTTTTCCACAGGCATTGGTCTTTTGGCAATGGTAACGATGAATACAAAAGTTCTTTGCGTTATAAAAAGTACCCTTGTGATACCAATCTGAAAGCCGATGAGTACGGACTTCCTTAGATATAGTTGTTGGATCTTTACATAAAAATGCTGCAATGTCTTTAAATGTAGTCCCTTTTGCCAGTTCATTTTCAATATAGATCCGATCATTTAAAGTAAGGTGCTTCTGGTTTCCTGGTATATATTTACTCATAATGATTCTCCTTCTACTGCTGTCAGAAGGAGTCATAACCATAACATGATTGTATGAAAGAGTAAATATCTACTGTGCGAGAGTGAATTCCATCACCCATTGGGCGGTGGAATTTAGAAATTCATTTTTGGAGCTTTGAAAATACTGGCATTTCTGCTTCTTTTTAATGCTCTTTGTGGTATAATAAGAGTATCGAAAAAGGAGCAGAAAATCACATGGCAGATGAGACACGAATACAGGTACTGAAGGAGCCTGAAAGAAATCCCGAAACTGATTCTTTCATGTGGCTGTTCCGCTCTGGTGAAGATGGACTGCCACCTATCGTCCTTTACTATTACACTGAAACAAGGGCAAGATACAATGCAGTTGATTTCCTTGATGGTTTTTCGGACGGATACCTGGAAACGGATGGTTATCAGGGCTATAATAATCTCCCTGGTATCAGGCGCTGCTCCTGCTGGGCGCATACAAGAAGATACTTCATTGATACGGTTCCAAAAGGAAAGCAGTATGATTACAGCAATCCGGCAGTACAGGGAGTCCAGTTCTGTTCGAAGCTTTTTGACATATCTTTTGGAGCATCGTCCAAGTGAAGACATCTCAGATGAACAGCTTGAGGCATTGATTCCGTGGAGTAAAGAAGTTCAAAATGTTTGCAAAAATTAAAATGTAGTAAAACGCTTGCATCTAGCAAAGATGATGCAAGCGTTAATTAAAATCTAGCGTTGGAATATTGAGTGCTTACGTAAAAACAGGTGTTGAAATTAATGCATGCCGATATTCATATTTCAAAAAGCTCTTTTGAGAGACTGCTGGAGCAAGTTACTCTGATAAATATCTAGGTCTGGTAAGTTTATGGAAAATTTATGGAAGTTCACATATAGGCTTTATTATTATGAAAAATAGTGATATTATATTATTTAGTACTAAAGTAAGGCAAACTTATTTCGAATCGGAGGAATTATATGAATAGGAAATACAAAATTTTATCTGTTATATTGATATTGGTATTGTTTATTACTTCAAATATACCTGTTGCGATAGTACAAGCTTCGGGAATAGAGAGTAGAGCAAATACCTGTGATGGTGTAAAGATAAAATCTTATTCTAATAATGGTAATACATCCGTAGCAATAACCACAGACGGAGATTTATATTGTTGGGGAGAGAACACTCCTCGACAAATAGGAAATAACACATATGTGGACAAAACATTACCAGTAAAACTTTTGGATAATGTACGAGAGTGTTTTGGCTTTTTGGAGGTAAATGCAGCTATTAAAGAAAATGGCGATTTATATTGTTGGGGAATTGATAATTACGGTCAATTAGGATGTGGTTATAGTTCAAGTATACCCGTGAAAATTTTAGAGAAGGTAAAGAGCTATTCTCTTGCAAGCAATACAGGATGTGCACTAACCGAAGATGGCGGTTTGTATTTTTGGGGATGTAATGATGAGGGTGAATACGGAAATGGAACTACAATCGGCTCAGATGTACCAGTAAAAGTTTTAGAAAACGTTAAGAAAGCTTATAATGATTATCATATGAGTGCAGCTATTATGGAAAATGGAGATTTGTATTGTTGGGGAACTAACAATGATGGACAAATAGGAAATGGTACATATAATGATCAAATGCGACCTGTTAAAGTATTAGAAAAAGTAAAAGAATTTTCGAGGAGCGCTGGTACAAGTAGCGCTTTAACAGAAAATGGGGATTTATATTGTTGGGGGGAAAATAATTCAGGAGAGATAGGAAATGGTACAAGGAATACTCAGACATTACCTGTAAAGGTATTGGAGGATGTAGATGAATTTGCGGGTGGATGGTCGATAAGTTCAGCATTAACAAAAGGTGGAGACTTATATTGCTGGGGATGGAATAGCGATGGGCAAGTAGGAAATGGTACAAAAGAAATGCAATTGACTCCATATAAAACATTAGATAATATAAAAAAAATATTACATATTGGAGGTAACAATGTTGTTGTTACAAAAAATGGAGATTTATACTGTTGGGGAGATAATGGTTATGGACAAGTAGGAAATGGAACTTATAATGATCAGTTAACACCGTATAAAGTTATATTTCCTAAAGATACAAGTATTGATTCTTCTGTAACTCTTAAAACAACAGCAAAAGCAGTAAATGCTTTCTTAAAAAAGACGTTAAAGGACCAAAAATGGGCAGATGGTAAAATTGACAGTATTTCTATGGATTTTACCATGAAAGACAAGAAATATACTTTTACACCGCTAAATATGGATTTTGCCGCAGGAATGCCATTATCCAATTTAAATTATCAGGCAGTTATTGACACAGATAGTAAGACTGTAAAGGTGTTACTTGGTGCTTCAAAAGATGGAAAGTCGGAAATAAAACAGACAACCAATGTTAATAGTACATCATGGGGACAGCAGTATCAGTCTGTCAAAAAAATGTATAAAGATCTGACAGGTTTAGATGCAAAGACTTCAAGGGCAACATGGAATAACTTTGAAAAGATGAAATCAGAGCTAAATCACTTAAAGTGTGATATGTTTGTCAATGCAGATATGAAAATCACCGGCTTTATGGAGTTTTCATATAGTGATGATAGCCGGTTATCATTCAAGGAAGGTGGAATAATTGAAAAAGTATCTGTCGATACCAAATTCTCTTCTCCTGTAGTGGCTCCATGGGTATATATATCATTAGGCTTAGGTGTATCTGAAGAAGGAACCCTGAAAGTTCAGGTTAATGATAATGTTCCTGAGCTTATTGCATCACTGGAGCTTGCAGCCAAGGCATCAGCCAAGCTAACAGGACAGATTCCGGTCATTGCAAAAGTTGAAGGCATGATAGACGCAGAGCTTTCAGCAACAGTAGCCAATACTGATCCCAAATTTACAGTTGATATGACAGGTGATATTTCACTTAAGGCAACAGCACTTGCCGGAATTATAGAGGTTTACAATAATACCTGGAATTATCTCGACTGTCAGATATATCCGGAATTTAAAAATAATAATGATACAGAAATTGCATCATATAATTCTACAGATGAAATGCTGTGTACGGCATCCGGCACAGAACGAATAGTAGGAGCGCAGAGTACTAAGCTGTCCGGTACTGATTTTAGTGAACAAAACGTTTACAGTCAGAATGAGGCCAGGCTGATATCTTTGAGTAACAATAGAAAATTACTATTATGGCTTGATGACAGTAGGGAGAAAAGCAACAATAACCGCACCACATTAATGTACTCTGTTTATGATGGCAGTAACTGGTCAAATCCGGAAGAAGTATGCAATGATGGCTGCTTTGATGGAGAATTCTCTTATTATGTAGAAAACGATAACACTGTATATGTTGTTTTCCAAAAAGGAAATATGATTTTTGGAGATGACACGGAATATTCGGATGTTGTACGAAATATAGACCCGTATGTGACCAAATTTGATGGCAGTACTTTTTCTACTCCGGAAAAGGTAAGAGATGACAATAATTCATATGAAGATAATTTTACAATTACAAAGAATGATAGTCAGCTAAAAGTAACTTATGTGGAATACCCATCTGATTATCTCGCGGGCAATTCAGATACTTTAAATCTTATGAATACCATAAATAATGGCTCTGAATGGGCTGATAATATGATTTGTGAAGAAAACAGTTTTATCTCTGATTATGAATATATAGACAGCCGGCTTTATCTGGAATTATATAACACAGACAAGGGATGCTATGAACTGTATAAATCAGATAATGGCAACGATGAATTATTAAAATCTCTTTCAAAGGAGGTTGAATTATTATCTGTCGGAGATAAAATATATTATGTTGAAAATGATATTTTAAATACTTTAAAAGCAGATAAAATATCTGAATGTCAATTACCATATGGTACAGATTATAAGATTATCACAAATGGCAACAGCACAAAGCTTGTTTACGAGATAATAAATGATGATCACAGTTCAGCATTATACAGCGGAGATATTACTGATGGAACAGTGGGAGATACATTAATCTACAGGTCTGAAAGTGACTATATAAAGAGCTACAACGGATGTATTGATGAAAATTGCAATTTAGATATTGCAACAACCATGTGTACTTTGAATTCAGACCTTTCTGAAAGCAACTATTCATTAAATGTTATAGGACGCGAAAAAAATTATTCACTTGCATCAACATACTTATATTATGATGAGAATAATGTGGTGGCTGATAAGGATTTGAACTTATATTATGATGTAACTAATAACGGAAATGAAAATATTTCATCATATAACGTTGTACTTTATGATGAAAGCGGAAATGCTTTAGTGGATTCTAAAGTAACAACAGGTATTAAAGTGGGTGAAAGCCGTGAAGAAAAATTAGTATATCACATTCCAAAAGATTTTGGTGAGCAAAGTGTATATATTCAGATACAGTCTGTTGATGGAAAAAAGATATATTCAAAGGCTGAAACGGTTATAAAACACAATGATATAGAAATATGCAATGTGCAGGTAAAGCATATGTGTAATGATGATTACAATATTGAGTGTACATTGAAAAATAATGGCTATCAAAATGCTGATAATATAGCTATTTCTTTTAATAGCAATGGAGATGATATAATAAAAGAATCTGAGATAGAGCATTTAAACAGTGGGGAAACTTGTACAGCCAGTGTTGAGTTGACAGCAGATGAATATGCTTGTATATCAGATAAAACCTTGTATTGTGAAGTGACGAGTTCACTTTCAGAAAGCGATTACGGTAACAATTCAAAAACAATTGATTTGAATAAAACTACTGCAGACGGAATACATAACTGGGTAAAAGATGAAAAATCCGGAAAATATATTTGCAGCATTTGTGGCAAAAAGATAGAAGATGATTATTCTGGTGAACTGAAAGGCCTTTCGCTAAGCCTGAGTGATGATATCGGATTGAATTTTGTTATGCAACTGTCAGATTCTTTACTGATTGATAAAGATAATGCATATGTCGAATTTACACCTGAAGGAAGCAAAAAATCCACACGTGTATATCTTAAGGACGCAGACAAGGTAAATTACAACGGAACCGACTGTTATTCATTTAAATGCAGGGTTAACGCCGCAGAAATGACCAAAAAGGTAAACGCGGTGCTTCATTGCAATGATTGGACAGGACAGACATATTCATATTCGGTTTATGACTATGCAAGCAAAATACTAGCCGAGCCAGAAAGCAGCGAATACAGGTCATCAGCACCACTGATGAAAGCAATGCTGAACTATGGCGGATATGCTCAGACTTACTTTAATGAAAAAACAGATGCTCTTGCCAATAAGGGATTATATAATAAGACAAATGATCCTGTATTAACAACTAATACAACAGTTTCAAAAGACTATAATTATGCTGTATTCAACAACAATATGGGCGTTTCATTCATAGGCGGCAGTCTTGTCTTGAATTCTGGTACAGATTTGAAGCTGTATTATAGCATAGATGACAAAAATGTGGCGAATAACATAAATGTGAGTGTAAATGGACAAAATGTTGCACCAGAGTATGATGGAAATATCATGTGTGTAAGAGTCCCGGATATTAGCATTTCATCGCTTGGTGATACATATAACGTTAAAATCAGCGTGAATGGAAAAGAGATAAATCAGAAGTATAGTGTAATGACATATATGTATAAGGCGTTAAATGCACAAAACTCTAATACAAAGCTGAATAATGTAGTAAAGGCGTTGCATCTTTATAATGAAGCAGCAAAGCAGTATTCGATGGGAATTGAATAATCGCGGGTAATCGAAGTTTTTGAGGGTTTGCCAAAGTTTATGAGGGTCAGTCGTGAAGGGCTGACCCTTTTAGAATGCCGGTTTTTGAGGGTTCGTGCTTAATGTTCTCAACTTATTTATGATTTGATGATTAACTTTACACTGGTATTTAATAAACCACTTGACAAAATTACTGAAAATGGTAAAATGATATAAAATAATTTGCGCGGAGGTAATAATATATGCAGCAATACACAGATAAAATACCATTAGATACTAATGTTGTGAAGTTGATTATTAAAGCGATTGAAAATGCAGATTATCTATATTGTAGCTATTTGCAGGAAGAAAAATTTCCGACCAATAATGGTAGCGAAGGAGCAAAGTGGAATTACATAAATAGAGAAGTCGAAAAGGATATGGAAGAGGGGAGATACCAAATCGAAGTTTTGTGTCGCGGACCATGGAAATTTCTGGGAATATATGATCGTGAGACCAGATATTTTTATACGCTTATGAGAGAAAAGAATCTTCATTCTTTGAGAAAAAATCAAAATACAAAACTTTTTCATTATGTAAATGCTCTTAGCCGTTTAAATGAGGGGTTAAGGAGCATGTATGCAGTGGAATATGAACAGTTATGTCTGTTTTTGGATATGTTA
>OOCX01000941.1_pt1 | contig 20078 bp, 18 predicted proteins | sample 1671231 | NCBI WGS metagenome assembly OOCX01 (sample SAMN06348135, study PRJEB24527) | human gut metagenome | biome: human gut; feature: ankylosing spondylitis patient; material: feces | host: Homo sapiens | place: China | collected 2015-10 | reverse complement strand
GCAGAGCCGTGAACACGCAGAAAAAGCGCGTATCACCATTAAAAAGACGATGACCCAGCAGATGGACCTGGCCAACCGCGTGCAGAAATTTGTGGACTGCCGCACCAAGGATGCCACCCGCCGCGAACTGTACATCGTGGAGGGCGATTCCGCTATGGGCGCGGTCAAACAGAGCCGCGATTCGGAGTTCCAGGCTATCATGCCCATTCGCGGCAAGATCCTGAACTGCCTGAAGGCCGATTACGCCCGCATTTTCAAGTCTGACATTATCACAGACTTGATCCGCGTGATGGGCTGCGGCGTGGAGCTGGGCGGCAGCCACAATAAGGACCTGGCTACCTTTAATCTGGACAACCTGCGCTTTAACAAGATCGTCATCTGTACCGATGCTGATGTGGACGGTTATCAGATCCGCACCTTGGTGCTGACGATGCTCTACCGCCTGACCCCCACCCTCATCAATCAGGGGTATGTGTATATCGCGGAATCCCCGCTGTATGAGATCAACACCAAAAATAAGACCTACTTTGCCTATACCGAGCCGGAAAAGGCCGATATCATGAAGCGGATCGATGGCCAGAAGTTTACGATCCAGCGATCCAAAGGTCTGGGCGAAAACGACCCCGAGATGATGTGGCTGACCACCATGAACCCCGAGAGCCGCCGCCTGATCAAAGTGATGCCCACCGATGTGGTGCAGACCGCGCAGGTGTTTGATATCCTGCTGGGCGACAATCTGGCAGGCCGCAAGGAGCATATCGCGCAGCACGGCGCAGAATATCTGGACGATCTGGATGTGAGCTGATGATTTTAAATTGCCTCCGCTTGCGCTCTGGCAATGACAGAGGTAACGTTATTTTAATTTGGTGATTTGTCGCAGCCTGCGGGCTGCTCCAAATCACGTTTTCACGAAGAAGGCCCCAACGGGTCACGGCATTTTAAGGGAAAAATGCAGAAAACCGGAACGGCTCCATCTGTGAAAGAGCAGCTCAGGATGGCCCGCAGGCCATCCTGAACTGCAAAAATAAAAAATATTTTCCGCTGAATATGGGCAGAGCGAGAGCGGCGCCCATTTAAAATCGTCAAGAGGTTAGAAGATGCCTAGAAAATCAACCAAGAAAACCCCAAAGCCGGTGCGCCCGCAGCTGGGCGATGGCGTTGAGATCCTGAACGCCGGCAGTGTGCTGGAGGACCCCATCACCCGCACGCTGGAAACCAACTATATGCCCTACGCCATGAGCGTCATCGTCAGCCGCGCGCTGCCAGAGATCGACGGCTTCAAACCGGCGCACCGCAAGCTGCTGTACACCATGTACGAGATGGGCCTGCTCAAGGGCGCACGCACCAAGTCTGCCAACATCGTGGGCAGCACCATGCACCTGAACCCCCACGGCGATGCCGCCATCTACGACACCATGGTGCGCATGGGCCGCGGCAACGAGAGCCTGCTCATGCCTTTTGTGGACAGCAAGGGCAACTTCGGCAAGGCCTACAGCCGGGATATGTCCTGCGCCGCAGCCCGTTACACCGAAGCCAAGCTGGAAAACGTGTGCGAAGAGCTGTTCCGCGACATCGACAAGGAGACCGTGGATTTTGTGCCCAACTACGACGGCACCACCACCGAGCCAACCCTGCTGCCGGTGACCTTCCCCACCATTCTGGCCAACAACACCCTGGGCATCGCCGTGGGCATGGCCTGCAACATCTGCTCGTTCAACCTGGCCGAGCTGTGCGCCACCACCGTGGCCCTGATGAAGGACCCTCACCACGACATTGCCACTACCATGCCTGCCCCGGACTTTGTGGGCGGCGGCCAGATTTTGTACGATGAAGCGCAGATGCGTGAAATTTACGAGCATGGCCGCGGCAGCGTGAAGGTGCGCGCCCGCTACAACGTGGTGTCCGGCGAAAATATGATCGAGATCACCCAGATCCCGCCCACCACCACGGTGGAAGCCATCATGGACAAGATCGCCGAGCTGGTCAAGGCCGGCAAGATCAAAGAGATCAGCGATATGCGCGACGAGACCGACCTGAACGGCCTGAAGCTCACGCTGGACCTCAAGCGCGGCGTGGACGCCGACAAGCTGATGGCCAAGCTGTTCAAGACCACCCCGCTGGAGGACAGCTTCAGCGCCAACTTCAACATTCTGGTGGCCGGTCAGCCCCGGGTCATGGGCGTGCGGGAGATCCTGCAGGAGTGGACGGCGTTCCGCGTGGAATGCGTGCGCCGCCGCACCTACTACGACCTGCACGGCAAGGAAAAACGCCTGCATCTGCTGCAGGGCCTGGCCGCCATCCTGCTGGACATCGACAAGGCCATCAAGATTATCCGCACCACCGAGGAAGAGAGCGAGGTCGTGCCCAACCTGATGATCGGCTTTGGCATCGACGAGGTGCAGGCCGATTATGTGGCCGAGATCAAGCTGCGCCACCTGAACCGGGAATATATCCTCAAGCGCACCAGCGAGATCGAGCAGCTGGAAAAGGATATTGCCGACCTGAACGATGTGCTGGCAAAGCCCGCCCGGGTGCGCCGCATCATCATCAACGAGCTGAACGAGGTAGCCAAGAAGTACGCGCAGCCCCGCCGCAGCGAGATTTTGTACGACTTGCCGGAGGAGGAAGCTGCCGCCGAGGAAGAGACGGTGCCGGACTACCCGGTCACCGTGTTCTTTACCCGCGAGGGCTACCTGAAAAAGATCCCGCCCCAGAGCCTGCGCACCGCCGGTGCCCACAAGCTCAAGGAGGGCGACGAGATCGTGCAGCAGGTGGAGACCCGCAACAACGTAGAAGCGCTGTTCTTCACCGACAAACAGCAGGTGTACAAGGTGCGTCTGGCTGAGCTGGAGGACGGCAAGGTGGCCCAGATGGGCATCTTTGTGCCGGGCCGCCTGGGCATGGATGAAGGAGAGAACATCCTGGCCATGGTCATCACCGGCGACTACAGCGGCTTTGTGCTGTTCTTCTTTGCCAGCGGCAAGTGCGCCAAGATCCCGCTGAGCTCCTATGCCACCAAGCAGAACCGAAGAAAGCTGCTCAAGGCCTACTGCGACAAGGAACCGCTGGCCAAGCTGCTCTACCTGCCGGAGGAGACCGAACTGGCCATCCGCACCAGCACCAGCCGCATGCTGCTGGTGGGCACGGCGCAGATCGCCGCCAAGGCCACCCGCGACAGTCAGGGTGTGGCCGTGGTGACCCTGAAAAAGAACCAGACCATCGCTTCGGTGGTCCCGGCGGACACGCTGGAGCTGGCCAACCCCCACCGCTACCGCGTGCGCAGTCTGCCCGCCACGGGTGCCCTCATCCGCGCCGAGGACGAAGGCGAGCAGATGAGCTTGCTGTAAGGAGAATAAAATGCAAAACATTGACCTGATCTGTGTGGGCAAACTGAACGCAAAATACTTTGCCGAGGGCGTGGCCGAATACCAGAAACGGCTGTCGGCCTTTGCGTCCTTCCGCATCATCGAGCTGCCGGAGGAAAAGATCGAAGAGAAGAACGCTTCCGACGCCGTGGTGAAAAAGGCGCTGGATAAGGAGGGCAAGGCCATCCTGTCCAGCGTGCGCAAGGGCGCGGCCATCGTAGCCATGTGCATCGAGGGCAAACAGATCTCTTCCGACGAGCTGGCGCAGTTCCTGGCCGACCGGGCAAACAGCGGGGCAGGGGATGTGGCCTTTGTCATCGGCTCGTCCCACGGCCTGTCCGATGAGGTGAAAAAGGCTGCAGCCCTCAAGTTCAGCATGGGGCGCATCACCATGCCCCATCAGCTGGCACGGCTGGTGCTCACGGAACAGATCTACCGCGCCTGCACCATCAATGCGGGCATGAAGTACCACAAGTAAAGGGTGATTTTGAGCTCCCGGAACGTCTGCGAACGCTCCGGGAGCTCTTTTTACAGAAAAGCGTAAAAACTGCCGGAAAAGTGATTTTTGGCTTTTCTTTTGGAACAGTTTTTATTATACTGATAGAATAGAGCGATCTGCTGCAAAATACAGCAAAAAACACAGGATGGAAGAACCATGAAAAAATACAGAAGAGGACTGCGGCTGGCGGCCTGCCTGCTGGCACTGGCAACGTGTGCGGTGCTGCTTTGCAGCTGCCTGCATCCCGGAAAAGCCGACAGCTATACGGCAGCGATGCCGGTCATCGTGGTGGGCAGCGATAACTACCCGCCCTTCAACTATATGGGCACGGACGGTGCGCCCACCGGCATTGACGTGGAGCTGGCCACCGAGGCGTTCGGGCGGCTGGGCTACCGGGTGAAATTTGTGACCATCGACTGGGAAAAGAAGAAGGAACTGGTGGAAAACGACACCATCGACTGCATCTGGGGCAGCTTTTCCATGGATGGCCGCGAGGAAGAATACCAATGGGCAGGGCCGTATCTGCACAGCCGTCAGGTGGTGGCGGTGTGCTCTGACAGCGACATCTACACTCTGCAGGACTTGGCCGACAAGGTGGTGGCGGTGCAGTCCACCACAAAGCCGGAGGAACTGTTTTTGAATGCGGAGCAGAATGGTCTGCCCCGGCTGCGCAGGCTGTATTCCCTGCAGAACCGGGATCTGCTCTACACCACCCTGCTCAAAGGCTACGCGGACGCCTTAGCCGCCCACGAAAGCGCCATCCGGCAGTTCATGAAGGATTACAGCGTTGAATACCGCATTCTGGACGAGCCGCTGATGACGGCGCGGCTGGGCGTTGCCTTTGCCAAAGAGCGCGGCGATGACCTGCCGCAGCAGCTGACGGAGGTTTTTCAGGAGATGCTGGCAGATGGCACCGTCCGGCAGATCGTGAGCCGCTATCTGGACGACCCCGAGCACTATCTGGATGGACTGGAGGACAGTACCCATGCATGACGGAATGGAAAAGAGCCAGAGTATTTTCAACCGGAAGCAGTTCATCATGGTGTGTGCACTTGCGGGACTGTTGCTGCTGGGCGGCGTGCTGGGGGTCTCGGCGCACAGCGACCTGCAAAATGCAGAAAAGCAGTTTGAGGATACCATCAGCTATGTTAAGGAGCAGTGCACCGGCTACGATAACCTGAACCTTGCCACGGAGACCAAAAGCCTGATGCGGATGATGGAAAACGCCCAGCATCTGTGCAGAGAGATCGCGCACGACCGGCAGGATGACCCCGCGCGGGTACTGGACGATGTCGCTATGGAAGAATATTTGCAGGACTATACCCTCAGCGGCGCACTGGTGCTTTCAACAGAGGGCAAAATTTTGTGCGCAGCCTCACAGGATGGCCGGACGGCTGACCTGCAGGTCCGGGAACAGATGGAAGCGCAGCTGGCCGGTTCTATCGTGCTGAAGGTGGCCGACCACCCGGAGCAGGTCTACGCCGGACGGTCGGAAAATGAGGATGGCTCCTATGTAGACACCGCAGCCTGCGCCCGGAAGGACGGGGACGGGGTGCTTGTGGTGTACTACCGCACCACGGCAGAATATGTACGCAATTACAACCTTTCCTACCAGAACTGCGTGCAGGGCTATAACCCCGCCGTGGACGGCACCATCGTGGTGACCCGGGGCGACCGCATCGTGGCCAGCAACGACACCTCTTTGCTGGATACCACCGTGGACGATAACCCCACCCTTTCTGCCTTAAAAGCGCGCAGCACCGACGGCGGCATGATCCATGTGCACAGCACCACCGGGCAGCAGTACGCTTACGGCATCGTGGGGCAGGGGCGCAGTTTTTACATCTATGTCTACCGCCCGGAGCAGGAGGTATATGTCTCCACCATGCGCAATGTGAGCATGGCTGCCTTTACCTACATGGTTCTCCTGTTTTTGCTGCAATTGCTGCGCGGCAAGACCGACCAGCGCTACCGGGAGCAGCAGCTGCGCCGGGAGCAGGAGTACCAAAAGACCCTCAAGGCGGCTGCGCTGAAGGCGGAGAGCGCAAACCTTGCCAAGACCGAGTTTTTGCAGCGCATGAGCCACGATATCCGCACGCCCATCAACGGCATCCGGGGCATGGTGGAGATCGGTGACCGCTGCCCGGAGGATATGGCACGGCAGGCCGACTGCCGCAAAAAGATCTGGGAGGCATCCACCCTGCTGCTGGAGCTGGTGAACGAGGTGCTGGACATGGGCAAGCTGGAGTCCGGCGAGGTGGTGCTGGAAAGCGTGCCCTTTGATCTGCCCGAGCTGATGCACGAGATCACGGACGTGCTGGAAAAACAGGCGGCAGAGCGCGGCATCGTGCTGCACCGGGAATACGGAAAGCTGCCGCATCCCCGGCTGGTGGGCAGCCCGCTGCACGTCAAGCGGCTGCTGATGAATGTGCTCAGCAACGCCATCAAGTATAACCGGGACAAGGGTCGTGTGATGCTGGACTGCTTTGAGTTGAGCTGCACCGGGGACAAGGTGCAGATCTGCTTTGTCTGCGCGGACACCGGCATCGGCATGAGCGAAGAGTTCCAGAAGCGGATGTTTGAACCCTTTGCACAAGAGAATGCCGGGGCACGTTCGGTATACGGCGGCACCGGCCTTGGAATATCCATTACCAAAAGTCTTGTGGATAAAATGGGCGGCACCATCGGGGTGGAAAGCCGGCAGGGCGTGGGCACCACCTACACCATCACCCTGCCCTTTGTCATCGACAGCACCGAAGCCGCAGAGCCGGAGCAGCAGCAGACAGACCTTGCCGTGCTGCAGGGACGGCGGGTGCTGCTGGCCGAAGACAACGCCCTGAACATGGAGATCATGGAGTTTTTGCTGAACGAGGTGGGCGTAAAAGTGACCAAAGCCGCCGATGGACAGCAGGCGGTGGAAGCCTTTGCAGCCTCGCCGGTGGGCGGCTTTGACGCCATCCTGATGGACGTGATGATGCCGGTGCGGGACGGCCACGAGACTACCCGCGCCATCCGCGCCATGGACCGCCCGGACGCAAAGACCATCCCCATTTTTGCCATGACGGCAAACGCCTTTACAGAGGATCGCCGCAAGGCGCTGGAATCCGGCATGAACGAGCACCTGCCCAAGCCCATCGACCCGGATACCCTATACCGCCTGCTGGTAAAATACCTGACAGAGCGCGGCTGAACTGTTTGCCGGGCTTTACAAGCGGGGCAAAACATGGTACAGTAAATATACTGTGCTTGTGCAAGCCGCAAGCACGCCCGGCGGTGAGGAAAGCCGCCGGAACACAACACGATACGACACGGCAAACCAGCCGCGGACGGAAAGGATGTACTACAATGGAACAGAGCGAAAAGACCCTTGATATGATCGTCAATCTCTGCAAGAACCGTGGTTATGTGTTCCCCGGTTCCGAGATCTACGGCGGTCTGGCCAACAGCTGGGACTACGGCCCGCTGGGCGTCGAGTTCAAGAACAATGTCAAAAAGGCATGGCTGAAGAAATTCGTGCAGGAGAGCCCCTACAATGTGGGTCTGGATGCGGCCATCATTATGAACCCTCAGACATGGGTGACCACCGGCCATGTCTCCAGCTTCTCGGACCCCCTGCTGGACTGCCGCGCCTGCAAGGCACGCCACCGCGCCGACAAGCTGATCGGTGAGGAGCACCCCGAGGTGAACGTGGACGCCATGAGCTTTGACGAGATGGATGCTTTCATCGCAGAGCATGAGGACATCGTCTGCCCCGTCTGCGGCAAGCACGATTTTACCCCCATCCGCAAGTTCAACCTGATGTTCAAGACTGCCATCGGCGTTACCGAGGACAGCTCTTCCACCTGCTATCTGCGTCCTGAGACCGCACAGGGCATCTTTGTCAACTTTGCCAACATCCAGCGCACCACCCGCCGCAAGCTGCCCTTCGGCGTGTGCCAGGTGGGCAAGGCTTTCCGCAACGAGATCACCCCGGGCAACTTCACCTTCCGCACCCGTGAGTTCGAGCAGATGGAGTGCGAGTTCTTCTGCAAGCCCGGCACCGATCTGGAGTGGTTCGCTTACTGGAAGGACTACTGCGAGAACTGGCTGCTGAGCCTGGGCATCAAGAAGGAGCATCTGCGCCTGCGTGACCACGAGCCCGCAGAGCTGGCCTTCTACAGCCGTGCCACCACCGATATCGAGTATGCCTTCCCGTTCACCGACTGGGGCGAGCTGTGGGGCATTGCAGACCGCACCAACTACGACCTGACCCGCCATCAAGAGGCCTCCGGCAAGAGCCTGGAGTACTTCGACAGCGAGACCAACGAGCACTACATCCCCTACGTGATCGAGCCCTCTCTGGGCTGCGACCGTGTGGCGCTGGCCTTCCTGTGCGAGGCTTACGATGAGGAGCATCTGGTCGATGCCAAGGGAAAGGAAGATGTCCGCACCGTCCTGCGTCTGCATCCGGCTCTGGCTCCCTACAAGTGTGCTGTGCTGCCCCTGAGCAAGAAGCTGGGCGACAAGGCCATGGAGATCCGCAATGAGCTGAGCAAGTACTTCATGGTGGACTACGATGATACCGGTTCCATCGGCAAGCGTTACCGCCGCGAGGATGAAATCGGCACTCCCTACTGCATCACCGTGGACTTCGACACCGTGGGTGACGAGGCCAAGGGTATCGCAGCTGACAACTGCGTCACCGTCCGTGACCGTGATACCATGGAGCAGGTGCGTATGCCCATCTCCGAGCTCAAGAGCTATATCGAGAGCAAGATCGAGTTCTAAACAGAGAACTGCATAAAGACAGAGCGCTGTTTCTTTCTGCATGAGCAGAAGGAGACAGCGCTTTTTTAGTGTTTTTCAGAGTAGGGGGTGGGAATATCGGTAAGACCAAGAAGATAGTCAGTGCTGGTATGATAGTACTTTGCCAGAGCTACCAAGTGTCGGAGCGGAATTTCTCGTTTTCCGGTTTCATAGGTACTATAAACACGTTGATCGATATCCAGTAATCCGGCAATCTCCTTCTGGGTCAAGTCGTGGTCTTGGCGCAGATCGCGTAGACGGCGTAAATAATACATAGAATACCCCTTTTTTAAAAGAGTATATGATACTATTGTTTGCTAGTACTTGACTTACTATCGGATGATGGTAAAATAAAAACGACAGCACATTACACGGAAGCTGAAAGGAGATCAAAAATGAAAAACAAGACAACAGCACTAATCTTATCGATTCTGGCTGGCGGTATTGGCGTAGACCGATTTTATCTGGGGTACACCGGCATGGGTGTACTGAAACTTCTGACAGGTGGATGCTTCGGCGTTCTTTGGATTATTGATATCGTCAATATTGCAACTGGAAAACTTCTTCCGGCAGATGGCTCATCTTATGAAGATGATATGGTAAAGAAGAATACCGCCAATTCAGAGGTACAGGATTCTTTCGCCAATTTGGAAAAGGCGGCGAAGCTCCATGAACAGGGAACTTTGAGTGATGAAGAATATAGCAAAATCAAAGCAGAGCTTTTGGAGAAAATGTGATGAAAAATGAAAAGAAGCAAATGATTCGGTATGTAGCCTGCGCATGTTTTGTAATTCGTGCAGTTATAAATATTCCTTCTATCGTTACACTTTTTAGTGTTATGGATGTTGCAAAAAGTAGAAACAGTACGTTTGGAATAATTTTGGCAGCATTCTTAATAAGTTTGGAAATTATTGGGGAAGTGTTGGTGACGGTATCGATAGCACTTTCAATACCCAATATGGCAATCGTGGGCAGCGTAATGAGTTTTGCTTCACTACTTATACGAGGTGTCCGGTGCAAGTTTACAATCTTCGGTGCAACCGATGTTGAATTCTGGACAAGTGGGCTGTTCTGGATAGTATTTTGGGGAGTCATGTCGCTTTCAATGTTGCTAGGCCTCAATAAGAAAAATACAAGGAAATTATGCTTTGCGGCAGGATTTTTAGAATTGATACACTTTGGAGTGATCTTGCCAGAACAGGTAGCATTGATAGATAGGTACGGATGGTTGTTTGTATGTGAAAACCATACTTATTCGGTCAATTTTGATCTTTTACCTGTGCTGCTTTTAGCAACCGGCGCAATTCTTTTTGGGATAATACTTCCTGAAATGACGGAGAAACCAAAGAAGAAAAAAACTATTACAAAGCAAGCGCAGGGTGGGGCAGAAAGCAAGCTTGAACAACTTGAAAAACTGAACGCTCTTCTGGAAAAAGGCTATATTACGAAAGAAGAATTTGATGCAAAGAAAAAACAGATTATGAAAGCTGAAACGCGATGAAGGAATAACCTTATAAAAGAAATTTGAGCGGATACACAAATAAAAACAGCCCCGCCGTTGCAATTTCGGCGGGGCTGTGGTATATTATAGATAAAGAGAGTGCTGTCCGGCAAACGGTCAGTACCTTCCCGGCAAGTTATTCACAAAGAATGACCGCTCAGGTTTGGACGCTGAGGGCGGTCATTTTTTGTGTGTAAAGATTTTCCATGCGATATCGAACACGTCAAAGCCGACGGTTGCAAGCAACGTCAGCAGGGCTAAAGTTTCCAATAGCGTCATAGAGCATCACCCCTTTCGCAGCAGAGCGTCAGGGGCACGACAAAAAATATTCGCCTCCCCGACGCTTGGGCCGGAAAGGTTAGACCGCTTACCGTATGTGGACAGCACTCCCAAGGTTAGTATAGCAGACGTTTCCCCGTTTTTCAACGCCGGAAGCGTCTGTTTTCTTTTATCCGATGGACAGAATTGAAAAAAGAGGGTATACTTAGGGCAAAACAACCATGCCGTTTCTTGCGGCAGAAAGGAACCTTTTGTGAAAAACTTTGATGAACTGCTCAAAAAATACGCTGACTTTATCGTCCGGGTGGGCGTGAACCCTCAGCCGGGCCAGACCATGATCATCCGCTGCCCGCTGGAGGCTGCCCCGCTGGCCCGCCTGTGCGTGCGCAGCGGCTTTGAAGCCGGAGCCCGTGATGTTCAGGTGGACTGGAGCGACAATGCCGTTGCCCGCACCCGGATGGAGCTGGGCGGCGAGGAAGCCCTGACCGACAGCAAGCCCTACCAGCTGCGCCGCTACCTCGACTACGCAGAGAGCGAGGGCAGTGTCTGCGTGCTGCATCTCATTGCGGATGACCCCGAGGTCTACGCCGGTCTGGATGGTGCCAAGATCAGCCGTGTGAACGCCGCCAACCGGAAATTTATGGCTCCCTGGCGGGAGTACACCATGAACGACAGGGTGCAGTGGTCCATTGCCGCCATGCCCAGCGCCCCCTGGGCAAAGAAGATGTTCCCCGAGCTGGACACGGATGCTGCCATCGAGAAGCTGTGGCAGCTCATCTTTGATGTCTGCCGCGTGACCAACGGTGACCCCGTCAACGAGTGGAAGGCACATCTGGACCGTCTGACCAGTCTGGGCGAGAAGATGAATGCCCTTGATCTGGAGAGCGTCCACTTTGAGAGCAGCAACGGTACTGACCTGACCGTGGGTCTGGCCGAACAGGCAATCTGGGAGAGCGCCGGAAGCAAGAGCGAAAAGGGTGTGTTCTTCCTGCCTAATATCCCCACCGAGGAAGTGTTCACTGCTCCCCACAAGGATAAGGTGGACGGCATCGTCTACGGCACCAAGCCCTATGTGTTCAATGGCCAGCTCATCAAGGGATTCCATGTTACCTTCAAGGATGGCAAGGTCGTTGAGCATGGGGCAGAGGAGGGCGCTGACCTGCTGGGCCGGCTGCTGGATACCGATGAGGGTGCCCGCCATATCGGTGAGGTGGCACTGGTGCCTGCGTCCAGCCCCATCAACCGCAGCGGCGCGCTGTTCTACAGCACCCTGTTCGATGAGAACGCTGCCTGCCACATCGCCTTTGGTGCCAGCTACCCCGGCACCACCGAGGGCGGCACCGGCCTGACCAAGGAGCAGCTGGAAGAACGCGGCATGAACCAGTCCACCATCCATGAGGATGTGATGATCGGTGCAGAGGACAGCCATATCACCGGCAAGTGCCGTGACGGCCGTGTGGTGGAACTGTTCCGGAACGGTGTCTGGGTGCTGTAAGAACCTCTCAGGCGCTTTGTGCCAGCTCCCCTGATAGGGGAAGGTGGCACGCCGGTTGGCGTGCCGGAGAGGTTTTTCCTCAAAACCCCTTGCATAATTACCGGAAGTATGCTATATTCTAATAGTACGATATAACTTTTACTGAAACGTGGGCCGCAAGGTCCGCGTTTCTTGTTTGTTTGGAGGTTTTTATGGCGAAGCAGTCTGGCGGAAATACCGCCCAGAGAGTCGAAGCGCTTGTCCGCCCCACTGTGGAGGGCATGGGCCTGCGCCTGTGGGACGTGGTCTTTGAAAAGGAAGGGCCGGACTGGTATCTCCGTGTCCTCATCGACAAAACGGACGGCACCACCATGGACACCGACACCTGTGCCGATGTCTCCCATGCGCTGGACCCCATCCTGGATGAGGCGGACCCCATTGAACAGAGCTATTATCTGGAAGTCGGCAGCCCCGGCCTGGGCCGCAAGCTGACCCGCCCGGAGCACTACGAAGCCGTTCGGGGCCAGAAGGTCAGCGTCAGGCTGTACCGGGCCAACGAGAACGGTGTTAAGGAGTTTTCCGGCCTCCTGACTTCCCGCGAAGGCAATACCATCACGCTCGAAGGCCCGGCCGGCCCCATGCAGTTTGAGCTTTCCGCCGTCAGCACGGTGCGCCTGTGTGACGACGAGGACCTGTTTGATTAAAAGAGAAAGAATGATATTTAGGAGGAACCCGAAAAATGGCTGCAGCGAACAATGAATTTTTTGAAGCTCTCTCCATGTTGGAGCATGAGCGCGGCATCACCGCAGAGTACCTGATCGAGAAGATCAAGGCTGCTATCGTGATCGCTGTCAAGAAGAACTATGAGGTCGAGGACGACAACGTTCTGGTGGAGATCGACCCCGACAGCGGCAAGTTCAACGTCGCTCTGGTGCAGAACGTTGTCGCCGATGAGGACTGGTACGATGAGCACGCCGAGATCGGCATCACCGAAGCCCAGAAGATCCGCAAGAGCTATGAGGTCGGCGACCGCGTTGTCACCCCCCTCAAGACCAAGGACTTCGGCCGCATTGCCGCCCAGACCGCAAAGCATGTCATCCGTCAGGGCATCCGGGAAGCCGAGCGCAGCCAGCAGCTGAGCGAGATCCAGTCCCGCGCCCATGATATCATCCAGGCCACCGTTACCCGTGTTGACAACGAGAAGGGCATCGTGGCCCTGGACCTGGGCAAGGGCGGCGAGGCCATCCTGCCCCGCAACGAGCAGGTGCCCGGCGAGACCTACACCGAGGGTCAGACCCTGCAGGTCTACGTTGTGGACGTGGTCAGCGGCGAGCGCGGTGCCCGCGTGATGATCAGCCGCACCCACCCGGGCCTGGTCAAGCGCCTGTTCGAGCTGGAAGTGCCCGAGATCTATGACGGCACCGTTGAGGTCAAGGCCATCAGCCGCGAGGCCGGTGCCCGCACCAAGATGGCTGTCTGGAGCAAGGATGCCAACGTCAACCCCGTTTCTGCCTGCATCGGCCCCCACGGCGACCGTGTGGCCGCTGTGGTCGAGAAGCTGGGCGGTGAGAAGATCGATATCGTCAAGTGGAGCGAGGATGTCTCCGAGTTCATCTCCGCTGCCCTGAGCCCCGCCAAGGTGCTCAAGGTCGAGCTGCTGCCCGGCGAGACCCGTTCCTGCCGCGTCACCGTGCCCGACCAGCAGCTGAGCCTGGCCATTGGCAACAAGGGCCAGAACGCCCGCCTGTGCGCCCGCTTGACCGGCTACAACATCGACATCCGCCCCGAGAGCGGCTACTACGGCGAGGACGAAGAGCCCAAGGCTGCCGAGCCCAAGACCGAGGACGCTGAGTAAGAGCGGCTGTGACCGCACCTGAAGGAGGGAAACCGGATGGCACAAAAAAAGATCCCTGCCCGCCAGTGCATCGGCTGCATGACCAGCCGCCCCAAAAAGGAACTGGTGCGGGTGGTGCGCGCCCCCAGCGGAGAGATCAGCATCGACCCCGTGGGCAAGAAGCCGGGCCGCGGCGCTTACCTCTGCCCGGACCCGGCCTGTCTGGCAAAGGCCAAAAAGAAAAAGGCGCTGGAGCGCTGCTTTGAGCAGCCGGTTCCCGCCGAGGTTTACGATGCGCTGGCCGCACAGCTGGCCGACGTGGAAAAGGAGGCCCAGCCGAATGGCGAAGCATAACAATACCCCCGAAAAGCCCAAAATGGCCCCGGAAGAAGCGCTGTTTCAGGCGCTGAGCCTCTGCCGCAAGGCAGGCGCGCTGACCATGGGCTTTGATGCCGTGGAAGATGCCTGCGTCAAGAGCAAGGCGTGGCTGGTAATGGTCGCGTCCGATGCCAGCGCCAAGACCGTGCAGCGCCTGAACTACGCTGTGGGCGACCTGGTGGACGTGATCTCCATGCCGCTGACCCAGGACCGCCTGGCCGATATCAGCCGCAAGCCTGTGGCTGTTTACGCGGTGACTGACCGCAACCTCGCAAAGCTCTGCTTTGACCGCCTGTCGGACTGCGGAGCAATCAAAAATGAGGAGGATATGACCGAATGATCGTAAAATATAAAGTGAGTGATTTTGCAAAGGACCTGAACCTTTCCGCCAAGAAGGTCCTGGATGAGCTGAACGCCATGGGCAGCACCGGCAAGAAGAACAGCTCCAATCTGGAAGAGAACGAGCTGAACTACCTGCTGGAAAAGTTCAGCAAGGATAACAGCGTGGCAAATCTGGACGAATTCCTGAACAGCGCCAAGGCCGCAAAGGAAGAGCCGAAGCCCACTGAGAAGAAGGCCGAGAAGAAGGCCGAGAAGAAGGCCGAGAAAAAGCCCGAAGCTCCCAAGGCAGAAAAGAAGCCGGAGCAGCCTGCCGCCAAAAAGGCAGAGCCTGCCCAGCAGGATAAAAACGGCAATAAGCATAACGAAAAGAAGAACGAGCAGCACAAGAAGCGCGAGGAAAAGACCGTTTCTCTCAGCGAACTGGCTCGTGAGACCGGTGCCAAGGCATCCGCTGCTCCGGCACAGGCTGTGTCCGTGCGCCGCGAGGACAATCAGGTCACCGTGGATACCCGCACTGTGGATATGAACGTGGACCGCTTCGATGCCCGTTACGATGATCTGGCTTCCACCAAGAACACCGAGAACCGCCGCAAGCCCACCCCGCAGGGCAACAAGCAGAAGTTCACCCAGCGCGGCCAGCGCCAGCGCCAGCAGTTCCAGAAGGGCAAGCGCGAGACCGAGTTCGAGCGCCTGCAGCGCATCCAGCTGGAAAAGGCCCGCAACGCACAGCTGAAGGTGATGATCCCCGATGAGATCACCGTCGGCGAGCTGGCTGCCCGCCTGAAGCAGCAGGCCGGCAAGGTCATTGCCAAGTTCATGCAGATGGGCGAGATGCACGCCATCAACGATGTGATCGATTTTGATACCGCTTCTCTGCTGGCAGAGGAGTTCCACGCAAAGGTCGAGCACGAGGTGCATGTGACCATCGAGGAGCGCCTGTTCACCCAGGAGGAGGATTCCGCCGAGGATCTGGTGGAGCGTCCTCCCGTTGTCTGTGTCATGGGCCACGTTGACCACGGCAAGACCAGTATCCTGGATGCCATCCGCAAGACCAATGTCACCGCAGGCGAGGCTGGCGGCATCACCCAGGCCATTGGTGCATATCAGGTCAAGATCAACGACAGCCTGATCACCTTCCTGGATACGCCGGGCCACGAGGCATTCACCTCCATGCGTGCCCGCGGTGCCAACATGACCGATATCGCTGTTCTGGTCGTTGCCGCCGATGACGGCATCATGCCCCAGACCGTGGAGTCCATCAACCACGCCAAAGCTGCCAATATCCCCATCCTCGTGGCGGTGAACAAGATCGATAAGGAAAACGCCAACCCCGACCGGGTCATGCAGCAGCTCACCGAGTACGGCCTCGTGCCCGAGGAGTGGGGCGGCGACACGATATGCGTGCCCGTTTCGGCTGTTACAAAGATGAATATAGATAAGCTTCTCGAAGCAATACTTCTTGTTGCCGAGATGAAGGAACTCAAGGCGAACCCGAACCGTGCGGCAAAGGGTATAGTCATAGAGGCTCGCCTCGACAAGAACAGAGGCCCCATAGCTACCCTCCTTGTTCAGAACGGTACGCTCCATTCCGGCGATATCATAGTTGCCGGCACGTCCGTCGGACGCGTCAGAGTCATGGTTGACGACAAGGGCAGAAAGGTCAACGAGGCGGGTCCGTCCGTCCCCGTTGAGATAATGGGCCTTGCTGAGGCTCCGCAGGCGGGCGACGCATTCGACGCAGTCAGCGACGAGCGCCTTGCAAGAGAGCTTGTTGAGCAGAGAAAACAGAAGCAGAAAGAGGAGCAGTTCAAGTCCTTTGAAAAAGTTACTCTTGAGAACCTCTTCTCATCCCTCAAGGAGGGCGAGCTTAAGGAACTCAACATCATCGTCAAGGCGGATGTCCAGGGCTCGGTCGAGGCTGTCAAGCAGAGCCTTGAAAAGCTCTCGAACGAGGAAGTCAGAGTTAAAATCATTCACGGCGGCGTCGGCGCTATCAACGAGTCCGATGTAATGCTTGCAAACGCATCGAACGCGATAATCGTCGGCTTCAATGTCAGACCCGATCCGGTCGCGGCGCAGAACGCCGAGCGCGACGGAGTTGACATCCGCTGCTACAGAATAATCTATGACTGCATCGACGAGATTCAGGCGGCTATCAAGGGCATGCTCGCTCCGAAGTTCCGCGAGGTTCAGCAGGGCAGAGCGGAAGTCCGCCAGATAGTCAAGATTTCCTCCGTCGGCAACATCGCCGGCTGCTATGTCCTCAGCGGCAAGGTCACAAGAAACTCGAAGATTCGCGTGGTGCGCGACGGCGTCGTCATCACCGAGGACGAGATTTCTTCCCTGCGCCGTTTCAAGGACGATGTCAAGGAGGTCGCGCAGAACTTTGAGTGCGGCATAGGACTTGCAAAGTTCAACGATATTAAGGAGGGCGATATCTTCGAGGCGTTCACCATCGAGGAGTATCGCGACTGATATGGCAGGATACAGAATTGACAGAATATCCGAGGATATAAAAAGAGAGATAGTTGCCGTCATGCGCGAGCTCAAGGACCCGCGCGTGCAGGGCAAGCTGCTCACCGTCGTCAAGGTCGAGGTCAGCTCCGACGCTTCGTTTGCCAAGGTCTTCGTAAGCTCGATGAGCGGCATCGACGACGCCAAAACAGCCGTCAAGGGACTTGACAGCGCCATGGGCTATATCCGCCGTGAGGTCGGGCACAGATTAGGTCTGCGCAAGACCCCGGAGCTCAAGTTTGTCGCCGACGACTCGATAGAGCACGGCATGAATATCGCTCGTATGCTCGATGATCTGAAGGAAGATGAAGATGCGAATTGACATTGCCCGCGCGGCCGAACTGCTGCGCGAAAACGATGATATACTCGTGCTGTGCCACGCCCATCCGGACGGCGACACGCTCGGCTGCGGCTATGCTCTGATGCATATGCTGCAGTCGCTCGGCAAACGCTGCCGACTCGAATGCGCGGACGAAATAGCCCCGAAATACAACTTTATGGCAAAAGGGCTTGAAATTTTCGGCGATTTTGAGCCGAAGTTTATAACCGCAGTCGATGTGGCGGATATAAAGCTGCTCTCCGACGAATCGGCGGAGAAGTACAGCGGCAGAGTCGATCTTTGCATCGATCATCACGGCTCGAACACCGAATACGCGAAGGAGTTCTGCGTTGACTCCACCGCTGCGGCTAGCGCGGAGATACTCTGCCCGCTCGCCGATGAGCTCGGAGTCGGGATAACCCCCGCGATAGCGAACTGTTTATATACCGGCATTTCAACGGATACGGGATGCTTCAAATTCTCGAACACGACTGCCCGCACGCATATTCTGGCCGCGAGGCTCATGGAGTGCGGCGCGGAGATATCCGAGATAAACCGTGTGTTCTTCGAGACGAAGAGCCTGAGCTATGTTCAGCTCGAACGCCTTGCGCTCGATTCGTTGAAGATGTATTTCGGCGGCCGCTGCGCGGTGATTACAATAACGCAGGATATGTTCGCAAAGAGCGGCGCGGACGACAGCGAGACTGACGCCATCCCAGGGCTTTCGCGCCAGATAGAGGGCGTGGAAGCGGGAATCACTCTAAAAGAGGGCAAGGACGGCACATTCAAGATTTCCGTCCGCACTCACGCGCCGATAGACGCTTCGGCAATATGCAAGGCGCTCGGCGGCGGCGGACACGTCAGAGCCGCGGGCTGCCGCATCAGAGGCAGCCGCGACGAAGCGGAAAGACTTGTGCTTGAGCAGGTCGAGAAAGCGCTCAGCGTAAATGAATAAAAAATACCGGCTGTTTGATACAGCCGGATTTTTTACTTTTCAATATCAAGTTTTGCCTTGGCGAGCGACACTTCCCACGGGTCGTGGGTGATGAGTATGACGGGCTTCGTCTTTGCAAAGTCCTCGACGAGCTTCACTATCCGCCCGCGCAACTCGGTGTCCAGCCCTTTGAACGGCTCGTCGAGCAGGAGAATATCTGCGTCGAACGCCAGCGCACGCGCCAACGCCACCCTGCGGCACATTCCGCCGCTGAGCTCGGCGGGCTTTTTGTTCAACGCATCCGAAAGCTCAACTTTTTCGAGCATCTCTTTTGCGCGTTCCTTTGAGCACACGGCGGCAACATTGTCGAGCGCGCTCAGCCACGGGAGCAGGCGGTCATTTTGAAAAACAACGGCTGTTTTTTTGCCCCCGAGCCCGGAAATATTGCCGGAATCCGGCTGTTCGAGCCCGAGAATTATGCGCATCAGCGTTGTCTTTCCGCTTCCCGATGCGCCGCATATCGCAAAAATCCCGCTGTCGGGAATCTTCGCGCTTATATTATCGAGCACCGAAACGCCGTCAAACGATTTCGAGATGTTCTGAAGCTCTATCATTTCTCCCACCCCGCAGTCTTTTTGAGTATCAGGCGCAGAACGAATTCGAGCGCAACGCTCAACAGAATAACAACGAGCGTCACCGCGAAGAGCGTCGGGGTCTCGAGATATATCTTTGAATAATACAGCTCACTGCCGAGCGCGTGTTTCGGCAGGCTCAGCACCTCCGCCGCGACTCCGGCTTTCCATGAGAGACCGAGCGCTGTCGAGCATCCGGCGAAGAAATACGGGCGGACGCTCGGAAGGTATATCTTTTTGAGCATGTCTTTCTTAGAAAAGCGGAATATGTGCGTCATCTCAATTAAATCGCGGTCGCACTCGGCTATTCCGCGGCTCACATTGCCCCAGAGTATTGGCAGAACCATGAGAAAAGCTATGAAAACAGCCACGTTGTCCCGCTTTATCCACACGAGGGCGAGGATAATGAACGAGGCGACGGGCGTTGAGCGCACGATGGTCAGAAGCGGCGTGAACAGCTCATAGAGCACGCGCGACATGGCGGTCAGCACGCCGAGTGGGCAGCCTGCGATGATTCGCAGGAGCGATTGCAGCACGGCGAGCCAGAAACTGCCCTTGAGTGCAAGCTCCCAAAGGCGCGCGAGCGTCACAGTAGGCGAGGGGAGCAGAAGCTCCGACCCGACGGCGCGCGACGCTATGAACCATATAAATATCCAGAAGAGTGCCGCCGCGATTTTCAAGACCGCGGTCGGCACTTTTTGCGCTTTTTTATTTGCCTGTGTAGTAGAAATCATCACCGGGCATTGCTCCTCCGACTGATGTGGGGTCTGCTTTGAAGAGAACATCAAAGTTCGCCTTTGCGGTCTTTATCATCTCGTCGCCGGTCATATAGACGATGTTGCAGTTGGGCAGAGCCTTTGCGGCAATCTGCGCGTTGGGGACTATACCCGCGTCGGCTATCATCTGTGCCGCCTTTTCGGTGTTGCCGTTGACGAAATCGACGGATTCTTTATATGCCGCGAGGAAAGCTTTGACGGCGTTGGGGTGAGCCTCTAGGAACTCGGTGCGGACTATCAGGCAGCCCTGCGCGAGCGAGGTCTTTTCGCCCTTTGCGGCGGTCGCCTTCTCCCACTCTTCTGTCAGGTCAAGCGCCTTGCGAACGGAGCTGTTTTTCGCCATGACGGTCGTAACATTGGGCTCGGGGAGCATTGCGATGTCAATTTTACCGGTCGCCATGAGCGTTGCAAGCTCGGCGTGGTCGGTGTAGTAGGTTATCTCAACA
>OOCX01000932.1_pt1 | contig 20236 bp, 16 predicted proteins | sample 1671231 | NCBI WGS metagenome assembly OOCX01 (sample SAMN06348135, study PRJEB24527) | human gut metagenome | biome: human gut; feature: ankylosing spondylitis patient; material: feces | host: Homo sapiens | place: China | collected 2015-10 | reverse complement strand
TCGTGTTAAACTTCTCTTTTGTTCCGGCTGTAACCAGCATCCACTCTTTTCCGATGATCTCTATAAAATTGTCTTTGACCAGACTCGGTTCTATTGCCTTCATAATTTCACACCTTAGTTAATAATCTTTCAAAGATACGAAAATATTTATTTGTGTGTGCAAAATTTAATATTCTTGTCCATACAGAATATTTTCTTTAGGTTTGCATCTCAATATTCACGTAATTATCAAGACGATAAACTGCCAAATGGAAATACTGAACAACTGGATCAGCGGGATTAACGACCTCCTATGGTCGTATGTTTTAATTATCATGCTGTTAGGATGCGCCTTCCGGTTCACTTTCAAAACCCGTTTCGTCCAGTTCCGTATGTTCCGGGAGATGATACGTGTGCTCGGCGACTCCGCCAACAAAGCCCATGAAGGTGAAAAGCACATCTCATCCTTCCAGGCATTCGCCGTATCGCTTGCCAGCCGTGTCGGGACAGGCAACCTGGCGGGAGTAGCCACAGCCATAGCCGTAGGAGGTCCGGGAGCAGTGTTCTGGATGTGGATCATCGCCCTGTTAGGTTCGGCCAGCGCTTTCGTCGAATCTACACTCGCACAGCTTTACAAACGGAAAGGAAAAGAATCCTTCATCGGGGGGCCCGCCTACTATATGCGATACGGATTGGGACTGAACTGGATGGGCATACTGTTCGCCATCTTGATCTCCGTCACCTTCGGTTTCGCGTTCAACTCGGTACAAAGCAACACGATTTGCGCCGCCATGCAAGGCTCGTTCGGTTTCGATCCGAGGATCGTAGGCGCGGTACTGACCGTACTGACACTTGCCATTATCTTCGGAGGAATCCAGCGAATAGCCAAAGTCAGCAGCGTGATCGTCCCCGTAATGGCATTGGGATACGTGGCGCTCGCCTCGGGGATCGTACTGTTCAATATAACGGAACTGCCGGCCGTCATCAAACTGATCGTAAGCAGCGCTTTCGGATGGGAACAGGCGGCAGGCGGTACGATCGGTGCCGCTCTGATGCAAGGGATCAAGCGCGGCCTGTTCAGCAACGAGGCAGGTATGGGATCGGCTCCGAACGTAGCGGCCACGGCATCCGTCACACATCCGGTCAAACAGGGATTGATCCAGACTTTGGGTGTTTTCACCGACACCCTGCTGATCTGTACCTGCACGGCTTTTATCATCCTGTTCAGCGGGGCGCCGTTGGACGGTTCGGTAAACGGGGTACAACTGACACAGCATGCCCTGACGCTCGAAGTGGGAAAAGCCGGAGGGATATTCGTTGCCGTAGCGATCTTCCTGTTCGCTTTCAGCAGCATTATCGGGAACTACTATTACGGGGAAGCGAACATTCGTTTCATCACACCGAAAAAAAGCGTGCTCTATATCTACCGTCTGGCGGTCGGCGGTATGGTGATGTTCGGGGCGTTAGCAAGTCTGGAACTCGCCTGGAGCCTGGCGGATATCACGATGGCTTTCATGACGATCTGCAACCTGTTCGCCATCTCGTTGCTGAGCAAACAGGCCTTCCTGCTGCTGCACGATTACATTGCTCAAAAACGTAGCGGGATCAAGAGCCCTGTGTTCGACAAGAACAAGCTGCCGGAACTGAAGGACAAGGCGGAATGCTGGTAAACGCTTCTTATTGGTAGATCAGACTGAACAACCGTTCAGGTGCAAAGATCTCGTTGGCGACCTCTCGTATCTCTCCGGCGGTCAGCTTCTCCACCTTGGCGAAGACTTCCGGCAGGGTGTCGTAGCGGTTATAATGGAGAAAGCTCTTACCCAGCCCCAAAAACAAGCCTTCCCGATTATCGCCGGAGACGCCCAATTGTCCGATCACCTGCTTCTTGGCCGCCGCCAACTGGGTCGCGGTCAGCTTCACCTCACGCAGCTTCGCCAGTTCCTTGTAAACAAGCCTGATCGCCTTCTCCTTGTTCTTCGGATCAGTCCCGAAGTAGATGCTTGCCAGCCCCGTATCGGTATAAGAAGTCACGTTCGATTCGACGTTATAGACAAGCCCGTTCTTTTCCCGGAGAGAGACATTCAAACGGTTGTTCATGCCCGGCCCTCCCAAGAGGTTATTCAGCAAGAACAACGGCAGGCGTTTCTCATCGTGCATGCTGTATGCCCGTCCCCCGATCAGCACATGCGCCTGATGGGTATCCTTGTGTATCTGGCGGCTGACGGGAAGGAGCTCGCCGGGTGCCGTCCGGTTACGTGCCGCCATCGGGAAAGCGATATCCGACAGGGTGCTTTCCGCCATCTGCACGATCTTCTTGAACGGAATCCGGCCCATCGAGAAGAACACCATATTTTCGGGGGCATAGAACCGCCTCATAAACGACTTGCCGGACTCGCTGCCGAAACCGAGCAGCGACTGCTCGTCCCCCAAGATGTTATGTCCCAACGCATGTCCGTCGAACAGCAAATTCTCGAATTCATCGAAGATCAGTTCCGAAGGGCTGTCCTCGTATGAATTGATTTCGTCCAGGATCACATCCACCTCCTTCTCGATCTCCTGCTCCGGGAACTGCGAATGGAACACCAGGTCGGACAGCAGTTCGAAAGCCCTCCGGAAATGCTCTTCCATAAAAATAGAATAGACGAAAGTCTCCTCCTTTGTGGTATAGGCGTTCAGCTCCCCTCCCACATTCTCCATCCGATTCAGGATATGCCAGGACTTACGCTTTTCCGTCCCCTTGAATATCATGTGTTCGACAAAGTGAGCCAAGCCAAATTCATCCATTTCCTCATCCCGTGTCCCGGCATTCACGGCAAACCCGCAATACGACACCGGGGATGCAGAAGGAAGATGTACGATACGCAAACCGTTCGGTAAAATATGTGAGAAGTAATCTTTTTCCATGATCCATTCATTAGGAGGCACAAAAGTACAAAAATATAGGTCATTCCATGTGCAGGTATCATTAAAATAGATACTTTTGCACTTTGTTAAGTTCATAACACCATATAGAATCATTTTAAAGGCTATGATAAACGAAGCAATCTCATCCATTCTGCAACAGGAAGCTGAAGCAGTACGCAATATTCCGATAACCGACGGCTATGAAGAGGCTGTGACACTCATTGTGAAACATGTACACGAACTCGGAGGGAATCTGATCACCAGCGGTATGGGAAAAGCAGGACAGATCGCCATGAACATCGCGACCACCTTCTGTTCGACCGGCACGCCTGCCTACTTCCTGCATCCCAGCGAAGCACAACACGGCGACCTCGGCATCGTCCGCAAGAACGATGTCATGCTGCTCATCTCCAACTCCGGCAAGACACGCGAACTGCTCGAACTGGTGGAGCTGACACGCGGTCTCGTACCGGAGATGCAGTTTATCGTTATCACCGGCAACCCCGACAGCCCGCTGGCAGCCGAAGCGACGATCTGCCTGCCGACCGGTGCGCCGAAAGAAGTGTGTCCTTTAGGCCTCACCCCCACCACATCGACCACGGTCATGACGGTGATAGGCGACCTGTTGGTAGTCGGCACCATGAAACGCATCAACTTCGGCTATCCCGACTATGCCAAACGGCATCACGGCGGTTACCTGGGTTCGAAAAGCCGCGAACAGTGTAAAACCGTAAACAAATAAAGAGCATGAGGAAGGTAATCGGCATCGGGGAAACCATTCTCGACATCATCTTCAGGAACAACCGACCCCATACGGCAGTGCCCGGCGGATCGACCTTCAACGGCCTCATCTCGTTAGGACGCCTGGGTGTACCTGTCTCTTTCATCAGCGAAGTGGGAAACGACCATGTCGGCGACATCATACGCGACTTCATGAAGGAAAACAACATTTCCACCCGCTACGTCGACCGTTTCCCGGATGGCAAAAGCCCGATTTCGCTCGCGTTCCTGGACAACGACAGCAATGCCGACTACACTTTCTACAAGGATTATCCGAAGCAACGCCTCGACGTGCCCCTGCCGGAGATCAACGAAGACGACATCTTCATCTACGGCTCCTATTACTCACTGAACCCGGCGCTTAGGGAACGGATGGTGGAATTTCTCGACTATGCACGCCAGCGCAAGGCGATCCTCTACTACGACCCGAATTTCCGCAAGGCGCACGCCCATGAAGCGATACACCTCGCCCCGACATTGCTCGAAAACTTCGAATATGCCGATATCATACGCGGCTCGGACGAGGACTTCCTCAATATCTTCGGGGAGGCCGACAGTGAAAAAGTCTACACCGACCATATCCGTTTCTACTGCGACCGTTTCATCACCACTCACGGAGCCGGAGGCGTGAACCTCTACCACGGCGACCTGCGCCTTCATTTCGACTCGCCCTCCATCCGCCCGGTCAGTACGATCGGAGCCGGCGACAACTTCAATGCTGGCATCCTCTACGGTCTGTTAAAAAATAATGTCCGTCACCGTGACCTCGCCACCCTCCCGAAAGAGACATGGGCGAATATCATCCGGTGCGGGATCGATCTGGCAACCGAGGTTTGCCGCAGCTACGACAATTACATTTCTAAAGAATTCGCAACCTCCTACCTCTCCCAGTCTTAAATATCATTAACCGGGAAGATAAAGGGGTATAAAGACACGTGTTTTTCACTATCTTTGCTTTGCATGAGTAGTAGAAGTATGATATTGAAACGGATTCTTTTCTTGTTCACCAGTGTGGCCTTATTGGCAGGATGCAGCTCCGGCAGAGCACCTGAAATTCGTGCCATATGCCTGCGTGACGACATCGGCAACTATATTATCAAATGGGAAACAGCCCCCCATACCGACGGGACGATGAAACTTTATGTATCCGACACCCCCAACTCCTTCGACATATCGCGACCGTGCAGCTATGCCGACATCAATGACGGGAGAGTGACCTACATCACGAACGACAACATCACCCGCAAATATTTCCTACTGTCTTTCAACGACAAATATTACCGCACTGTCGGCGCCCGCTCGGTACAGATGGACAGCGTCCAGAACCTGCGCGACATAGGTGGCTACTTCAGCGAACACGGGAACCGTATGACTGGCTGGGGCAAGATATTCCGCTCGGGCGAGCTCAAGGCACTTAGCCGCAACGACACGATCCGGCTGGATAACCTGAAGATCAAAACTGTCATCGACCTACGGGGAGAAGACGAAATAGCCCTCGCTCCGGAAAAATATGCAGGGGCGAACATCATCTCCATCCCGATCCCGGTAAAAGGCAAAGAACAGATCACCCGACGCCTGGAAGAAGGACGCATACGCAAAGGCGACGGGCTCGTGTATATGCAGGACACCTATATCAGCTATGTGACGGACAACAGCGAACAATTCGGCAAAGCCCTGAAAGTCTTTCTCGACAAGGACAACTACCCGATCCTCGTGAACTGCTCGATGGGAAAAGACCGTGCCGGCTTCCTGACGGCCATGCTGCTGACAGCCCTCGATGTGCCGGAAGAAACGATCATGAAAGACTATATGGCTTCCAACAACCACATAGACCTGCGCAGCCTTGCCTATATGGCACGCAACCTCAATACGGACGCCCAGGAAACCATCACCGTGCTGCTCGGTGCAAACGAGACATGGCTGGATCTGGCCTTCCATAAAATAAAGAAAGAATATGGTTCGACCGACAAATATCTGTCGAAAGGATTGCATCTCACGGAAAAAGAGCGCGATACATTAAAAGATATCATACTAAACTAACCGGTATCCAAATTATTTGCGTACCTTTGTCCCCACTCTGAATTTATTATATATACATATATCACATTTTGAAAACATTTGAAGAATTAGGAGTTGCCGCACCAATACTGAAGGCAATTCAAGAAATGGGCTACGAATCGCCCATGCCGGTACAGGAGGAAGTGATTCCTTTCCTACTGGGAGATGACAACGACGTAATTGCATTAGCACAAACAGGTACGGGAAAGACAGCCGCTTTCGGCCTTCCGATCCTGCAAAAAATCGATGTGACTACATACCACCCCCAAGCACTCGTACTCTGTCCCACTCGTGAGCTATGTTTACAGATCGCCGACGACCTGAACGACTACTCCAAGTATATCGACAACCTGAAGGTCCTCCCGGTGTACGGAGGTTCCAGCATCGAGAGCCAGATCAAGACGCTGAAGCGTGGCGTGCACGTGGTCGTAGCCACTCCGGGACGCCTCCTGGACCTGATGAACCGCAAGACGGTAGACCTCAGCCTGGTGAAGAACGTCATCATGGACGAGGCGGACGAGATGCTGAACATGGGGTTCACCGACAGCATCAACGCCATCCTCGCCGAAGTGCCGGAGAACCGCAACATGCTGCTCTTCTCGGCCACCATGCCGAAAGAGATCGCCAACATCACGAAGAAGTACATGAAGAATCCGAAGGAGATCGTGATCGGCAACAAGAACGAAGGAAACAAGAACATCCGCGATATCTATTATATGGTACAGGCACGCGACAAGTACCTGGCTCTGAAACGCATCGCCGACTTCTACCCGAACATCTACGGCATCGTCTTCTGCCGTACCCGCAAAGAGACGCAGGAGATCGCCGACAAACTGATACAGGACGGCTACAACGCCGACTCGCTGCACGGCGAACTGAGCCAGGCGCAGCGCGATGCCGTCATGCAGAAATTCCGCATACGCAACCTGCAACTGCTGGTGGCTACCGATGTTGCCGCACGTGGTCTGGACGTCGACGACCTCACCCACGTCATCAACTACGGCCTGCCCGATGATACGGAAAGCTACACACACCGCAGCGGACGTACGGGACGTGCCGGAAAAACAGGTACATCCATCGCCATCATCAACCTGCGCGAAAAAGGCAAAATGCGTGAAATCGAACGCATCATCGGCAAGAAATTCATTCAGGGAGAAATGCCTACCGGCAAGCAAATCTGCGAGAAGCAGTTGCTGAAGGTTATTGACGAACTCGAAAAAGTAAAAGTAAATGAGGATGAAATCCGTGATTTCATGCCCGACATTTACCGCAAGCTGGACTGGTTGAGTAAGGAAGACCTGATTAAACGCATGGTTTCCCTCGAATTCAACCGTTTCCTGGACTACTATCGCGACCGTGAGGAAATAGAAATTGCCACCGGCAGCGAACGCAGCGCCAAAAGCGGCGAACGCGGCAGCAATGCCCGCAAGGCAACTCCGGGCTTTAAACGTCTGTTTATCAATCTCGGTAAAATGGACAACTTCTTCCCCAACGAACTGATCAGCCTCCTGAACAACAATACCCGCGGGCGTGTTGAATTAGGCCGTATCGACCTGATGCAGAAGTTCTCTTTCTTTGAAGTGGAAGACAAAGAAGCGGGCAACGTTATAAAAGCCTTAAACCGGGCCAACTGGAACGGCCGTAAGGTTTCTGTAGAGATTGCGGGAGAAGAAGGGAAAGACGCTCCCAAAGGAAAACGCAGGAACGAAGGCGGCAACTACGGCAAAAAGGAATTTGACGGCAAAAAACGCAGCTACAAGGATGAGCGTCGCAGCGAGGTTGCCGGCAAACGCAGCGATAAGACCGAATATGCCGCTACCGACAAGAAAAAGAACAAGCCCAGTCGCGAAGAACGCGGTTATACCAAGGCACGCGGCAAAAAAGACGATTGGAAACAGTTCTTTCAAGGCAATAACGAATTTAAAGATTCAGAACCGGACTTCAGCGAAGAAGGCTGGGCAAAACGGACACCTAAAAAGAAATAAGCAAACGACGTGAACAAAGTCAACGGTTTTTTATATGGACTATTGTCTTCTGCCAGCTTCGGATTGATTCCGCTATTTACAATCCCGGCCATGCAGCAAGGAATGGGTTTCTGGTCTATTCTATTATATCGTTTTCTTTTCGCCATGCTGGCACTGGCAGGCATACTGCTGCTCGACAAGCAGTCTTTCCGCATACGCCGTAAGGAGATATTGCCGCTTCTGCTGCTGGCATGCCTTTACGACAGTTCCGCAGTATTCCTCTTTTGGGGGTATCAGTTCATGTCGAGCGGTGTGGCCACCACCCTTCATTTCATGTATCCGGTGCTGACTACGCTTATCATGATGATATTCTTCCACGAGAAGAAATCTTTATGGCGCATGGCGGCCATTGCACTGGCAGTAGCCGGCGTATTTTTCCTGTCCAACGGAGACGGTACGGGAAGCGTCACCTGGTCCGGCATATTTATTGTTTTGCTTTCTGCATTGGGATATGCCCTTTACCTGGTAACGGTAAGCCAACTGAAAAATCTCGAAATGAAAGGGCTTAAAATGACGTTTTACGTCTTTTTGTTCGGCGGTATCCTGTTATTCACCGGAACGGAAATCTCCGGGATAGGGTTACAGGCCATTCCGGACCGCACCACATTGGGCAATCTGGTGATGCTTGCGTTAGTACCTACCGTAATATCCAACCTTGCACTGGTACGCGCCATCAAAAACATAGGCTCCACACTGACATCCGTATTGGGAGCTATGGAACCTGTAACGGCGGTATGCGTAGGCATTGCCATCTTCGGAGAGCCGTTTACCCGAAGCATAGCACTGGGCATCCTGCTCATCATTTCAGCCGTAACTGTCATTATTCTAAAAAGATGATGGAGTGACAAGGTGATAAATAACAGTGTAACAAAGCAATAGGGTGACAAAGCAATGCATCATCACTTTATCACCCTACTATCTTATTGCTTTTTATCTCCTATTTCGTACAGCTCTTGGTACTGAAAGCAACGAGCATCCAAACCATTTTTTCCTGCTCTTTCAGGTAACCGGTCATTAAGTCGGCCGTTGCATCATCACCGGCTTCATTGGCCAGTTCTATCACTTTTCTTTCTTCACCGATAAGATAGCTGTAAGTTTCGAGGATATGCTCAACAGCCTCACCGCCACAAGTAATACCGGAGATTTCCTTCACTTTGGCAACCTTGAGATATTCGCTGAATTTGTTTTCGGGCGTACCGCCCAACATCAGGATACGTTCTGCGATTTCATCCACTTTCTCTGCGGCATCGTTGTACATATCTTCAAATTTGCCGTGCAGCACGAAGAACCCGTGTCCTTTAATATCCCAATGGAAACCGCGCAAATTGGTATAATGTACCTGAAAGTCTGCCAATAGCTGATGCAATGCCGATACTACGTCAGCAACTTTCTTTTCATTCAAATGTAAGTAATCTAAAGTTTTCATAATCTTTCTATTTTAAAAGTTCATACTATTTTTCTTTGTTCCTGTTGCAAAGATAAGCGGCAAATAAGTGCTTGTCAAACAGATAATTTCTATCTTTGCATAGAACGATTCTATATATAACATTCAAAAGCCCTGTTTCTATGACTTTACAACAATTGGAATACATACTTGCTGTCAATCAGTTCCGCCATTTCGCCAAAGCTGCTGAATATTGCCGGGTCACACAACCCACCTTGAGCGCCATGATTCAAAAGTTGGAAGAAGAGTTGGACACAAAGATTTTCGACCGCAGCCAGCAGCCTGTGTGCCCTACTCCCATCGGCCTTCACATCATAGAACAAGCCCGGAATGTGTTGGTTCAGACCCATCGTATAAAAAACATTATAGAAGAAGAAAAGCATTCGCTCAGCGGAATTTTCAAACTGGGCATACTTCCCACCATAGCCCCCTATCTGCTGCCGCGTTTCTTTCCGCAATTGATGAAGAAATATCCGCAGCTTGATATCCGGGTGGTAGAGATGAAGACGAACGACATCAAGAAAGCCCTGCAAACGGGAGACATAGATGCCGGAATCGTAGCCGGTCTGGCAGGAATGGAAGAATTCCGGCAAATACCGTTATTCTACGAACAGTTCTACACGTATATTGCGCGGGAAAACCGTCTTTTCAGCAATGAAGTCATACGGACTTCGGACTTGACGGGAGAACAGCTTTGGCTGCTGGATGAAGGGCATTGCTTTCGCGACCAGCTGGAGCGTTTCTGCCAACTGAAGGCAGCCCGTGCCAGCCAGTTGGCCTACCATCTGGGCAGCATGGAAACCTTTATGCGCATGGTAGAAAGCGGCAAGGGCATCACTTTCATTCCCGAACTGGCTGTCCTGCAACTGAACGGCACGCAGAAAGAACTGGTACATCCTTTTGCCATCCCCTGTCCTACCCGGCAAATTATCATGCTGACCAACCGGAGTTTTATCCGCAACACGCTTCTAAATACAATCGCCCAAGAGGTAACAGCGGCAGTGCCCAAAGAAATGCTCTCCCTGAAAGCCACTCAGGTACTCGTATAGATTTTGTCTATCGGCCCATAAAACCTTTCAATCGGATTTTTTGTTCTACCGGAGAAAAATGCTATATTTTTGCAAACAGGAAAAGCAAAGATCGGCTGCACCTCGGCATAATCAGGCAAGCCTGTTTCTGCATTCGGTCTGCACAATCTTTGCACCGGTAAAACAAAAACCAAACCTTTTAAAAAGTATAATTATGGAACCGATTATCAACTCTCAACTTCCTGAATTCAAAGTTCAGGCTTTCCAAAACGGAAGTTTCAAAACAGTGACTAACGAAGATGTAAAAGGCAAATGGGCCATTTTCTTCTTCTATCCGGCAGATTTTACGTTTGTATGTCCTACCGAACTGGTGGATATTGCAGAAAAATACGACCAGTTCCAAGCCATGGGCGTAGAGGTCTATTCCGTAAGTACAGACTCTCACTTTGTACATAAAGCGTGGCACGATGCTTCCGAAAGCATCCGCAAGATTAAATACCCGATGTTGGCAGACCCGACAGGAACATTGAGCCGTGCATTCGGTGTGATGATCGAAGAAGAAGGTATGGCTTATCGCGGTACATTCCTTGTAAATCCTGAAGGAAAAATCAAGATTGCCGAGATTCAGGACAACAACATCGGACGCAATGCGGACGAACTGCTCCGTAAGGTGGAAGCTGCGCAATTCGTAGCCACTCACGACGGTGAAGTCTGTCCCGCCAAATGGAAGAAAGGCGGTGCAACGTTGAAGCCGAGCATCGATTTAGTCGGCAAGATTTAATCGTACCCCCATACAAAACCTGCACCATCATGTTAGAAGCAACTATATTAGACCAAGTGCGGAGCATATTCCAACCATTGGAAGCCCGCTATACCTTTCACATCACCTGCAATCCGGAACATGAACAGGCCGGTGAGATGATTGATTTTCTGAATGACATAGCGAGCTGTTCCGACAAACTGTCCTGCCAGGTGACCGAAACCGATGAGCCCAAACTGGAGTTTACGCTCCTGAAAGAGGGGAAAGAAACCGGAATAAAATTCCGTGCCATTCCGGGCGGACATGAATTCAGTTCGCTGCTTCTTGCCGTGCTAAACGCCGATGGAAAGGGCAAAAATCTCCCGGACGAGGGTATCGGCCGCCGCATCAAGGCATTGCAAGGCCCAATCCATCTGCAAACCTATGTGTCGCTGGCCTGTACCAACTGCCCGGACATTGTGCAGGCGCTCAATGCCGTAGCACTGCTGCATCCCCATATCACCCACGACACAATAGACGGAGCCGTCTTTCAGGAAGAAGCGGATGCGCTGAAAATACAAGCCGTACCGTCCGTTTACGCCAATGGGAAGCAACTTCATGTGGGACGCGGTTCGTTAGGGGAACTCCTGAAAAAACTGGAAGATACCTTCGGCAGCCTGCCGCAAGAGAATGCAGCACCCGTCTTAAGGGAGTTCGACGTGCTGGTCCTGGGCGGAGGTCCTGCCGGGGCTTCGGCAGCCGTTTATTCCGCCCGCAAAGGATTGCGCGTAGCCATTATTGCCGAACGAATAGGCGGACAGGTAAAAGAAACCGTAGGCATCGAGAACCTCATCTCCGTACCCCGGACAACAGGTTCACAGCTTGCCGACGCACTCAGGACGCACATAGAACATTACCCGATAGAGATTTTTGAAGACCGGAAGATTGAAAGAGCAGAGCTTCAGGGCAAAGAGAAAAAGGTTTTCTCCGGTGGCGGAGAAACGTTTACAGCCCCTGCGGTAATCATTGCCACAGGCGCAAGCTGGCGTAAACTGAACGTAGAGGGAGAAGCCGAATACCTCGGACGCGGTGTAGCCTTCTGCCCGCATTGTGACGGCCCCTTCTACCAAGGCAAGCATGTAGCCGTCATCGGCGGCGGGAACTCCGGCATAGAAGCGGCCATCGACCTGGCGGGAATCTGCAGGAAAGTTACCGTCTTCGAGTTTGCCGATACGCTAAAAGCCGACCAGGTATTGCAGGAAAAAGCCGGAAGCCTTCCCAACGTGGAGATATTCACTTCTTCACAAACCACCCGAGTGACGGGCGACGGAGAGAAAGTAACCGGTATCCGCATCAAAGACCGCATCACCAACGAGGAGCGCGACTATCCTTTGGACGGTATCTTCGTACAAATCGGCCTGGCAGCCAACAGCGCACCTTTCCGGGACGCATTGGAAACGACACCGACCGGTGAAATCAAGACAGACGCATTCTGCCGCACCACGCTTCCGGGTGTTTATGCAGCCGGAGACGTGTCCGACGTACCCTACAAACAGATTGTCATAGCTATGGGTGAAGGGGCCAAAGCGGCATTGTCCGCTTTCGACGACCGCATCAGGGGAATCGCATAACCGGCTATTTTCCGGAAACGATTTTCAGTTCCCGTATCAAATCTCCGGCTTTGCCGTACTTCTCTATCATGAACAGGATGTAGCGCACATCGACTCCGATGCAGCGCTGCATCTTCGGTTCATAGAGTATATCGCTGCTCATCGCTTCCCAATTGCCGTCAAAAGCCAGTCCCAGAAGTTCGCCTCTGGCATTGAACATGGCGCTTCCCGAATTGCCGCCGGTTATATCGTTATTGGAGATAAAGCAAACGTTCATTTCTCCCTTTTCACCGGCATATCTGCCAAAGTCGCGGTTGGAGAACAAAGAAAGAAGTTCCGGCTGCACCTCAAAATCCACATCGCCTGCATGGGTCTTTACCTTTTCAAGAATACCTTTGGTCGTGGTATAATAATCGTATTCAGCACCGTCAAACGGGGTGTATCCGCATACCGTACCGAAGCTCAAGCGCATGGTGGAATTGGCGTCCGGATAAAAATTACGCGATGAATACATCCTGCGTACGGCAGCATTCAGCAAGCGCTCATTACGGGCGATATTCATGGCGGACTCTCTCGTCTGCATATTGATTTCAAACATCTTGCCAATCAGGTCTATGCCCAGGTTTATGGCAGGGTCGTCATAGATGTTATAGGTAGTGTCCCGCTCCAGAAAACGTTTTAATCCGCGAGGGGTAGTCAGTTCCGAAGCGGCATACAAACTATCCGCATAGGCCTTGTCGTTACCGCCGTACCGGGTGGCAATCGTACCATAAAACTCCGGTAAATAGGTAGAATCGACCTTGGAACGATATTCTTTCACCATGGCGGTAAAGACTTCCTTGTCGATTTCCAAATCCAGATTGGCGTACTTTTCTACAATTGCTTTCAGATTGGCCTCAACCGTTTTCCGTTCCCCTTCAAAATCAAAATTCAAAATGGACAACGCCAATTGTATCAGTTCAGGACCATTCAGGAAAGATTCGGCAAAATAGGCCAAAGCACGGTTGGCTTCACGGGTATTTTTATAGTCCAGTTCCAAATCGGGAAACAACCGCAACAGCTTCTCACGTTCTCCGGGTGTCTGTTGTATCCAGCGGCGAAGCTCCCGCTCCATAGCACGCTTCTTTTCCAAGACATGCAATTTCCGGATAGCCCGGTTCACCCCGATGCTGTTCTTCCAGTAATTGGAGCTTTCATCGTATTTGGAAGCATACTTTATGCGGATACTGTCCCGCCTGTCCATTTCGCGCTTCCAGATAGCCTGCTTGATGCCCCGGACATCTATTTGTGCCTGATTGCCGTTGTTCATCATCTCTTCGATGCCAAACGAAGAGAGGTAACGCTCCGTGCTGCCCGGATAGCCCAATGTCATGCAGAAAGAACCCTCTTTATACCCGTCCAGAGAAATCGGCGCTACGTATTCGGGACGATAAGGGACGTTTTCCGGCGAATAATCCGCCGGGCGGTTGTTCTTACCGGCATAGATGCGAAATACGCAGAAATCGCCCGTATGACGCGGCCACACCCAATTGTCCGTATCCCAACCGAACTTGCCTACCGAGGAAGGCGGTGCAAATACCAGCCGGACATCGTTATAGTCGCGGTAAACAGACAGCCAAAACTCATTGCCGCCATAGTACGCATCTACAATTCCCACCAAAGTAGAGTCCTTACGCGCCACTTCCTCACTGATGGCAAACATCACCGAATCCACCGCACCGGAACGCTCCGGATCGGTCATCTCCGGCTTTACCGCACCAAGCACCCGTTTCGTTACATTCTCCGTCCGCAGCAGAAAGCGGACATAAAGCTCCGGATTCGGCAGTTCCTCGCTGCGGTTACGTGCCACAAAGCCGTCTTTCAGATAGTCATGCTCCACGGAAGAATGCTGCTGGACGCTGCTGAAACCGCAATGGTGATTCGTAAATACCAGTCCGTCTTCCGACACGACCACCCCCGAACAGAAACCGCCGAAACTCACTACGGCATCTTTCAATGAGGGACGTCTGGAACTGTATAGCTTGTCTGCCGGCATTTGCAAACCGAGCTCTTTCATTGCCCGGCGCGTCTGTTTATTCAGATTACCCAGCATCCACATGCCCTCATCCGCCTGCACCACCCACGCAGAAAGGCAGCAAACAACCACTGCTACAAATCTCAAAACCATATCGTTCTCTACTTAACTTTATATAAGTTTGCCTGCCCATTTTGTACTCCCACACCGACAGCCTGTGCGGCCGGACGCTTCTCTTTCACCGCATCCGGACATCACTCCGCAATCAGCCTCAGCTTTTCGGAACCCGTACGCGCTCTCAGCCATTCGGTTATTTTCTCCCTTTCACGGGCATCCGGATGCTTGCCGAACTTCAGGACGGCAAGCGTAACGGTATCTATCCGTACCGAATCGACCGTCAGCTCAAGCGCGTGCGAAATGGAAACCGACTTAACGGAGGGATAAAGCACCTTCAGCTCAGGGATAATCTTTTTGCCCAATTCATCGTATTTACGGTACTGTTCCAAGTTCTTTTCCAAAGAAGAAATCTGCTGCTTCTGCTCCACCAGACGCTGTTCGCTGTTCTTGTAGAAATCTTCCATAACCATGGCGCGGATAGACGACATATCCAGCGACTCGTTATTCATTCCCTGGAGCACAACCAGCTTCGTATTGTCCAGTTTATAATCTTTCATTTTACTGCGGGCGATGGCAATAGAGGCTTCCGGCACTTCCTGACCTATCAGGACTACCCGTATCTCATGGTGCTTGCCCTCATGGTGGATTTTCTTATCCAATACCTGCGTATTCTCAAAGGCAAGCTGCTCGTTTACAAAGCGGTTGGCCGCGCTTTCAAAGAAGGTATCCTGAATAATTCCCACTGTGAGGTACACCGCCGGACACATCGTAAGGACAGCTATCAGCACGATATACTTCCGCACCTTCTTTTCGCGGTTCTTATCCACAAACTCCTTGCGCTGGAAGTGCATTACCCGTACGCCGATAAAAGTAGCCAGACTGATGAATACGGAGTTTATGAAATAAAGGTAGAATGCACCGAGGAAATAAATCAGGTTTCCCGTTGCCAGTCCATAACCTGCCGTACACAGCGGCGGCATCAATGCCGTGGCAATGGCGACACCCGGAATCACATTGCCTTTCTCCTTCGTGGAGAGTGCCACTACTCCCGCAAGACCGCCCATCAGTGCGATGAATACGTCATAAATCGTCGGTGAGGTACGCGCCAGCAACTCCGACTGCCCCTCGGCAACCGGGCTCACCAGGAAGAAGACGGTAGCCGTGGTGACACTGAACAGCGTAGTTATCAGGAAACTTTTCAACGAGCGCTTCATCAGCTCGAAATCGTTCAGCCCCACTGAAAGCCCCACTCCCATGATAGGTCCCATCAACGGCGAGATAAGCATCGCACCGATAATTACAGCGGTAGAATTGACATTCAGACCGAGTGAAGCCATAAAGATGGCAAATATCAGAATCCATAAATTGGCCCCTTTAAACTCGACACCCTTACGGATGGAGTCTACAGTGGCAAGTTCATTGTCTTTATCTTTGCGCAAATCGAGATACTCTTTCAGGAAGTTCTTGACGGCAAATACATTCCGGTTGGGATTGACAGGCTGTTCCATAAAAATAATTCTATTTTCGGATAAAACGATTGATAACAGGTATTTGACTAAGCGGCAAATCGCGCTTTATAATATAGGCTATAAACAGGCATAACAACAGCGTACGGAACGTCATACGCAGACAGATGTTTTCAATAGGTACACATTCCGCAGCTACATAAAGCACCGCAGCCAACAGCACATAGCACCCTATCGACTTTAAATCGTACTGAATCGGGTATTTCTTCTGACCGACAAAATAAGAGAGCAGCATCGCAACGCCGTAACCCGTAAATCCGGCCCATGCGCAAGCCATATACCCGAACTTCGGAATTAAAAAGATATTCATCACCACCAGAATCGTGCAGCCTATCAGTGAGAAATAAGCTCCCCAACGCGTTTCGTCAATCAGCTTGTACCAGAAAGAGAGATTGAAATAAATTCCCATGAAGATTTCCGCAGCCATTACAATGGGCACAACACGCAGCCCCGGCCAATAGTCGCGGCCGATGATGTAGCGGAGAATATCCAGATAGAACATCACTGCCAGAAAAGCCACCAGTGTAAAGATGATAAAGAACTTCATGGCCTGCGCATACACCTGCTTGTTGTCCTTATCGCGGCTCTTGCCGAATACAAAAGGCTCGTAGGCGTAGCGGAAAGCCTGTGTCAGCATCGCCATCACCATGGCAATCTTGCTGGCGGCTCCATAGATGCCGAGTTGTACGGTGGCTTCCGCCTGGTCGGGATAGACAAAGGGAAAGATAATCTTGTCCGCCACCTGATTCAGGATGCCCGCAATGCCCAACACCAGCAACGGCAGGCTATAAGCAAGCATCCGCTTCAGCAGTTTCCTGTCCAGCACATAAGCGAAACCGCGCAATTCGGGTATCATGCACAGCATGATGGTAGAAGTGCACACAAGATTGAAGAGGAAGGCATACGCCACATCATCGCCCTTCATCCAGACATAATAAATCAGGTTCAAGGCTATGTTCAGGAAGATGAACAGCAGTTTGAGCGCTGCAAACTTGACGGGCCGTTTCTTATAGCGCAAATAAGCGAAAGGAATGCTTTGAATGGCATCCATCGCCACTACAATCATCATCATTCCCACGTACCAGGGATGCTCTCCATATTCCAGCCAGTCGGCAACCGGTTGAAGAAACAGCAGTCCCAGCGCAAGGAATGTCAGCGCACCGATGCCTACGCTGAGCAATGTTGTGGAATACACCCGCATCGGGTCGTCTTCTCCTTTATTGGCAAAGCGGAAAAAGCCCGTTTCCATGCCGCACGTCAGCAGCACCAGCAACAGTGCCACCCACGCATAGATATTAGTCACAACGCCATAGCCCCCCGACTGTGCAGACAAGGCCATGGTGTATACGGGCACTAACAGATAGTTGAGGAAACGCCCCACAATACTGCTCAACCCGTAAATGGCAGTTTCTTTTGCCAATGATTTCAATCCAGCCACGTTATTCAGTGTTTTATTATACTCTCTAACCGGTCGCTTATCAATAAGCGTCAATCATTAAATAACGTCTTCTGGCTATTGTAGAGGCTCCGCCCCAAATGTTTATAGGCCAGTTCCGTTACTTCACGACCGCGGGGAGTGCGTTTCAGGAAGCCTTCCTTTATCAGGAACGGTTCATAAACTTCTTCGATGGTTCCCGCATCTTCTCCCAAGGCCGTAGCGATGGTTGTAAGTCCCACCGGACCGCCCTTGAACTTATCGATAATCGTACAAAGTATCTTATTGTCTATCTCATCCAGTCCGTACTTGTCAATGTTAAGCGCCTCGAGTGCGAAATTGGCGATTTCCGTATCGATGCTGCCCGAACCTTTCACCTGTGCAAAGTCCCTCACGCGACGCAGCAAGGCATTGGCGATACGCGGCGTACCGCGGCTGCGGCTTGCGATTTCCGAGGCGGCTCTTGTGGAGCAGGGTACGTCCAGTATGCTTGCCGAACGGCGGATAATACCGCTCAGCACATCATCGTCATAATACTCCAGATGGAGATTGATGCCGAAACGGGCACGTAGCGGAGCCGTCAGCAAACCGCTGCGGGTGGTGGCCCCCACCAGCGTAAACGGATTCAAATCAATCTGTATGCTTCGCGCCGACGGACCTTTGTCTATCATGATGTCGATGCGGTAGTCTTCCATTGCCGAATACAGATACTCTTCCACTACGGGACTCAGCCGATGTATCTCGTCGATGAAAAGCACATCGTTCGGCTCCAGGCTGGTGAGTACGCCTGCCAGGTCGCCCGGCTTGTCGAGCACCGGACCGGAAGTAATCTTGAAACCTACTCCCAATTCATTGGCTATAATGTTGGAAAGTGTGGTCTTCCCCAATCCGGGAGGACCGTGAAGCAACACATGGTCCAGGGCCTCGCCCCTGAGACGGGCAGCCTTCACGAAAATGCGCAAATTATCAACCACCTTATCCTGTCCGCTGAAATCCTCGAAGTTCAAAGGGCGGAGAGCGTTCTCGAAGTCACGCTCCTTGCTGGTGAGCTGATGCTCGCGTATGTTAAAATCTTCTTGTTCCATTAAAATTCAATCTATACAACGACAAAGATAGTGCAAACCGAGAGCAGAATAAAATGAATTCATTCATTTTTTATATCGAAGTGCCGCTTATCTCCGCTTCCGGACAAAGATATGGAAATCTTTCAACGTTTCATAAACTCCTTCCTTTCTTCTTCCGGGAATTTCTATAGGATTTTCCCTTTTCCCATCACTCACCGTTTGATTTACATGTACTTGAATTACCTTGCCAACATACAAAAATACGACAAATCTATAGAAACTATGAAAAGTTATCTTTAATTTTGCAACAGATACGCACTTTAGTCACTAAAAACGGAACACCATGCATAAAGTATTTTTAGGAACCGCCTGTTTCCTGTTTTCCGCCCTGTCGCTACATGCACAGTCCCCGCTCGAAAAAGGATTGCAAAGCATCAACCGTACTTCTGCAGAAGCCATTGTGGAGTTTCTGGCCGATGACGAACTGCAAGGACGCGAAGCAGGCATGCATGGTTCGCAGGTAGCAGCCCGCTACATCGTATCCTGCCTGAAAGAAGCCGGTATCCGCCCTTTGGACAAGAACGGCTATTACCAGCCTTTCGAGGCATACGCCAAGGAAAGGCAGCAACGCGGACGCTGGCAGGTACACCCCGACTCCGTTGCCGTACTGAAACAAGGCACGCACCGTTCCCTGAAAATGGATAATGTGCTGGCATACATTCCCGGCAAGCGCAGCGATGAATATGTCATTGTAGGCGCTCATTTCGACCACCTGGGCGTAGACGAAACGCTGGCGGACGATAAGATATACAACGGTGCGGACGATAACGCATCCGGCGTCTCCGCCGTATTGCAGATAGCACGTGCATTTGCCCTCAGCGGAGAAAAGCCGCTGAGAAATGTCATCTTCGCCTTTTGGGACGGCGAGGAAAAAGGATTGCTCGGTTCAAAACATTTCGTACAGCACTGCCCGTTTCTCAAACAGATAAAGGGTTATCTCAACTTCGACATGATAGGGCGTAACAACAAGCCCGAACAACCGCAGCACGTAGTCTACTTTTACACAGCCGCCCATCCTGCCTTCGGCGAATGGCTGAAACGGGACATCACCCGCTACGGACTGCAACTGCAACCCGACTACCGTCCCTGGGACAACCCCGTGGGCGGAAGCGACAATGCCTCGTTCGCCCGTTCCGGCATCCCCGTCATCTGGTATCACACCGACGGCCATCCCGACTATCACCAGCCGTCAGACCACGCTGCATTACTGAACTGGGAAAAAGTCGTGGAGATAACCAAGGCATCCTTCCTCAACGTATGGAATCTTGCCAACGAAAGCAACTATTAATATTTAAGAAGAAGAGTAAGGACACATGGTTTTAAATTACATCTGGGTAGCATTTTTCGTAATCGCCTTCATTGTAGCACTCTGCAAACTCCTGTTTATGGGAGATACGGAGATATTTACGGCTATCATGAACTCTACATTCGACTCCTCCAAAACGGCATTCGAG
>OOCX01000929.1_pt1 | contig 20246 bp, 16 predicted proteins | sample 1671231 | NCBI WGS metagenome assembly OOCX01 (sample SAMN06348135, study PRJEB24527) | human gut metagenome | biome: human gut; feature: ankylosing spondylitis patient; material: feces | host: Homo sapiens | place: China | collected 2015-10 | reverse complement strand
ATCATCATCCGCATTAAATATCTCATGCTTTGAATCAGGATAGACCTTCTTAATGCCCTGAGGCAGCTTCGCAATAAATTCATCCTCAGCGGTATTTGAAACCAGATAATCCTTTCCCGCCTGACATAACAGCACCGGTATTTTAATTTCCTGTGCATGCTTCTTTATATATTTGGATGCCTTGCGCCCGGCCCTGCACCATCTGTAGGTGGCGCCATTTGTACGATAGCGTTCCTCCTCCACCTTGCACTTGTATATGTAGTCATAGCGCGCCTTTGACAGACAACAGCTCGACTCAAAATCATACTCATCCGTATACTGTGTCTGGCTCGGCAGATATTTATCGTTCCAGTTAAGCACACTTGCGACAAACAGTATCGCCTCCACGGCAAAATGTGAAAAATTGCCATAAAGCATCTCTATCATAGGGCTTGAAAGTACTGCCTTTGTAAATACCTCAGGATGCTTCTCAAGATACAGGGCAGCTATCGCGCCTCCCATAGAGTGACCGTACAGGTAAAGCGGTCTGCGCCCCTCACGCTTCATCACAATCTCGCGGATAAACATATCAAGGTCACTCACATAATCGTCAAAGCTGTTTACAGTGACCATGCTCATATCTGATACACTTCTGTCCGAAAAGCCGTGTCCGCGATGCTCCACCATATATACAGAGTATCCGGCCTTTGCGAAATAGTAAATCATCTCATAATATTTAGGCATACACTCTGTAAATCCATGTGATATGACTATGGCAGCCTTTGCTACAGGTGTCGTCACATAGCCGTAATGTATGCGTGTGCCATCTGCACTCTTCATATAGCCATCTTCAAAATTAAGCCTGATAAAAGGCAAAACATATCTTGTTAATTCCTCATTATATTTTTCTTCTGTAATAATCATAGCATTCCTCACTTTTGGTATTTGATATTTTGTAAGTAACTATATCTCAATCCGGTCAATAAGATTCAGGTCATATTTTCTGACTATATCAAGTGCCTTTTCATAGCTTTCCACATCACATATATTGTCCACTGTATGTGCATCAAGCCCAAGTATCACTTTGTTGCCGATGTCATGCGGTATACACCAGAAGCGCTCTGTCGGATAGTGCTTTCCTGCACTGATACCAAGCATGTTTATCTCAAGCGGTATGTTAAGCTCCTTAAGTGCCTTGCACATCCTCGTCATCTCCCATTCGTAGACAGAATCAAGTCCCTGATAATTTATTAAATCAGGATGTGCTAAATAGCTGTACATGCCTGTTTTCATGCCCTCTATAACAGTATCCACATACTCGCGTATACGACTCTCATCATCTGTCGGTGTGCCTGTATACGGGCCTGTCTGCTCTGATTTCATAAAATGCTGGCCCATTATCATGTAATCACAGCCAAGCCTGTCAAACATAGCCTTCTGCTCCTTGAAAAACTCCGGTATGTACTCCGCCTCAAAACCAACGTAGAGCTTTATGTCGGATGCATACTCCTTCCCAAGCTTCCTGATGGCATACACATACTCCGGTGCCTGTTCCATCGTCATCCGGATGCCCGACACATAGCCATCCTTAAAGGGACACGGCACATGGTCTGAAAAGCCAAGCTCTGCGATACCCATTCTGATAGCCGCCTCTATATATTCTCGCTCACTGCCATATGCATGCTGGCACCTATAGGTGTGCGTATGGTAGTTTGCCTTTAAAAATCCCGTCATTACTTAAAGCTCCAAAAATCTATCTCTTATTGCTGTTCAAACAGCTATTCAAATACTACAATTAAAATCAATTTTATCACTTTTTGTACTTTATTACAATCTCATATTTTTGGGACTTTTTTCTCTATGAAATATATATGCGTTATGTTATAATCCATTGATATATGATAGTCATAATAATTCTATCCACCACACAATCATAAATGAGGGGGCAAAATACCTTTTGACCCTCATATCATTATATTTTTATATACGGAGGAAATAATGTTCAAAAAAGGAGTGGTTCCCTCCCAGGGACTGAGAATTATCATCGTCGGATGCGGCAAGGTAGGCCGTACTCTCGTTGAGCAGCTTGGCAAGGAGGGGCACGACATAACAATTGTCGACAAAAACAGGGAGAGGATTTCCCAGGTATCCAATATCTATGATGTAATGGGTATTGCAGGAAACGGTGCCAGCTACAAGATACTGCAGGAAGCGGGTATTGATGATGCCGACTTAATCATCGCAGTCACAGGCTCTGATGAGCTGAATCTGCTATGCTGTACCATTGCCACACAGGTCGGCAACTGTGCTGCTATAGCCAGAGTCAGAACGCCTGAATACAGCCAGGAGGCCAAATATCTGCGCGACAAGCTTGGTCTTGCACTCATTATCAACCCTGAGCTTGAGGCAGCTATTGAGATGGCTCATATTCTTCATCTGCCATCCAGCCTTGAGGTAACAAACTTTGCTCACGGTCAGGCACAGCTCATAAAGTATGAGATTCCCGAGGGCAGCATCCTCGACGGAACAAAGCTCATGGATCTGGGCACCAGACACCATGCCAACATACTTATCGGTGCAGTCGAGAGAGATGATGAGGTCACTATCCCATCAGGTGATTTTGTGCTCCGCAAGGGCGATAAGCTGTCATTTGTCGGCGAACGCAGACATACAAAGGAGTTTTTCAGCCACATCGGGGTCAATACACACAGCGTAAAAAACACACTGATTATCGGAGGTGGCAAAGCCGCATATTACCTGGCAAAGCAGCTCATATCACGAGGCATAAAGGTCAAAATAATCGAAAATAGCTTCGAGCGCTGTGAAGAACTTTCCATACTGCTTCCGGATGCTGTCATCATAAACGGTGACGGAACAGAACAGGCACTCTTAAAGGAAGAGGGCATAGAGACCTGTCAGTCATTTGTACCTCTTACCGGTATAGACGAGGAAAACATCATGCTTACACTCTATGCGAAACAGGTTTCCAATGCAAAGGTCATAACAAAGCTTAATCGTATAACTTTTACCAATGTCATAAACAGCCTGGACCTTGGCAGTGTAATCTCGCCAAAATACATCACCTCAGAAGCCATAATTGCCTATGTCCGTGCAAAGAAAAACTCTATGAACTGCAATATAGAGACTCTCTACCACATGTACGACTCAAGAGTTGAAGCAATTGAATTCTTTGTATCAGAAAACTCAAATGTGACAGACATACCGCTTCGAGACCTAAAGCTCAAAAAGCATCTGCTCATCTGCTTCATCAACCGAAACGGCAAAATTATTATCCCTACAGGTAATGACTGCATACAAAAAATTGATACTGTCATGATTATAACAACCAATACCGGCTTTACGAATCTTCAGGATATTATGGAATAGTGGGGGAATGATATGAACACTTCAGTAATTCGATATCTTTTGGGATATATTTTAAAGCTTGAAGGCTTTTTGCTGCTTCTGCCATGTATTGTTGCCGGTATTTATTATGAAAAAAGCGGCATCTACTTTTTGATTGTTGCACTCATAAGCATAGCTATCGGTTTTATTTTTTCGGCTAAAAAACCGAGGGATTTTACCTTTTACCTGAAGGAGGGCTGTGCAACAACCGCACTGGGCTGGATTGTACTGAGTATATTCGGCTGTCTGCCGTTTTACATATCAGGAGAGATTCCAAGCTTCACAGATGCTCTTTTTGAGACCATCTCCGGCTTCACCACGACAGGAGCGAGCATCCTGCCTGAGGTAGAATCACTCTCCTATTGCATGAATTTCTGGCGCTGCTTTACGCACTGGATTGGCGGTATGGGTGTGCTTGTTTTTCTTCTGGCAATCATCCCGCTTTCAGGCGGCAGCAATATAAACCTGATGCGCGCAGAAAGCCCCGGGCCTTCGGTTGGAAAGCTTGTTCCAAAGATGAGGCATACCGCCAGACTTTTATACATAATATACTTTGGTCTTACGACTATGGAGATTATTTTCCTGCTTTTCGGAAAAATGCCTCTGTACGATGCCATCTGTACCTCTCTCGGCACAGCCGGAACAGGAGGCTTTGGTATCAAAAACGACAGCTTTTGCGGCTACAATGTTTATCTGCAGTGGGTTGTTACCATATTTATGATACTTTTCGGTGTCAATTTCAACGCTTACTACCTGCTTTTCTTCGGTCACATCCGTGACGCACTTAAGGTGGAGGAGGTTAGATACTATTTCGGCATCATAATAGCCTCCGTTGTAGTCATAAGCGTGAATATCGCGCATATGTGTACCGGTGTGTTTGACGCAGTCACAAAGGCAGCGTTTCAGGTTGGCTCAATCATCACGACAACCGGATTCTCGAGCACCGATTTCGACAGATGGCCTGAGCTTTCAAAGACACTGCTTGTGCTTTTGATGTTCATTGGCGCATGTGCCGGAAGCACCGGCGGCGGTATCAAGGTATCTCGTATTGTCATCGCTGTAAAGACAATACTTAAGGAGTTAAATGGCTACATCCACCCAAAGAGTGTGAAAAAGCTCACATTTGAGCACAAGCCTGTAGACCATGATGTTATCAGGTCAATAAATGTTTATTTCATGACGTATGCCGTCATTTTTGTTGTTTCAATGCTGCTTGTGTCCGTTGAAAACTATGATTTCACTACCAATTTCACGGCTGTCGCAGCTACATTTAACAATATCGGACCGGGTCTTTCTCTGGTCGGTCCGACATGCAATTTTGGCTTTTTTAATAATTTTTCCAAATATGTACTGATGTTTGACATGCTTGCCGGAAGACTCGAGCTGTTTCCACTGCTCATCCTCTTCCATCCGTCAATCTGGAAGGAATTATTTATTCAAGCAGATAAAAAAGTAAAAGGGAATAGAAAGGAGAAACAAAATGTTCGCATGTAAAAATTGCGGTGGAAATGTGAAGTTTGACATCAAATCAGGCCAGTTAGCCTGTGAATACTGTCATTCACTTTTCGACCCTTACGCGTACGAGGACAAAACCTCTGACGCCGAGGTCCAGAAGGACTTCGACGCAACCATTTTCACATGCCCTCAGTGCGGAGGAGAAATCCTGAGCACAGACGATACCGCAGCAGGCTTCTGCAGCTTCTGCGGTGCATCAACTGTGCTCTACAGCCGCATGCAAAAGGAGCACAAGCCGGCTTATATCATACCATTTGCAAAGAGCAAGGATGACTGTAAGCAGGCCTACATGAGCCTCATGAAAAAGGCTATTTTCGCGCCAAAGGAGCTTAATGATCCTAAGTTTATCGACGGATTCAGAGGTATCTACATGCCTTACTGGACATATTATGTAACCCAGAAGGCTCCTATTTCACTTCCGGCGAAAAGATCCCACCGTTCAGGAGATTACATCATTACAGACCATTACAGGCTCGAGGGAGATCTCGACGCCTACTACAAGGGACTGTCCTACGATGCATCTTCATCATTTGATGACAGCATCAGCGAAAAACTTGCGCCATATGATGTGAAGAATATGAAGCGCTTTACCCCGGCATTCTTAAGTGGTTTTTACGCTGATACAGCTGATTTACCATCAACGATTTACGCAAGTGACGCAATGGATGCAGCCTGCACAAACACAGTAAGCGAAATAAGTAAAGAGCCTGCCTTTACCGGCTTGTCAGTCGACAGTGACTCTGCTGCTCTTTCGCCTTTAAGTCTTGGCACTACTGTAAAAGAAACAGATTACTCGATGTTTCCGGTATGGTTTTTGTCATACCGCAATAAGGATCGTGTAGCATATGCCACAGTAAACGGCCAGACCGGCAAGGTTGTTGCAGATCTGCCTATATCTGTCGGTAAATTCCTGCTAGGCTCACTCATTGCGGCAATTCCGGTATACATTTTATTATGTCTGCTGACGGTTCTCACTCCCGGAATGACTCTCACCATAGTCGGTGTGCTTGCGATTATCGCAAATATCTGTTACTCACAGGAGCTGACCATGATTGCTGTAAAGGAAGCCGGTACCGAGGATAAGGGCCGTATCGCAAAGGAACAGCCTGAGGCACTTGGTGCAATCAACAACCGCAGACGCCTTAAGGCTGCAAAAAAGGCCACGAAAACCATAAAGAAAAAGACAAACACATCGTTTATAGCTTACTTTATACTTTTTATATTTGTCATTCAATTTGTTCCTGCTCTGTTTGCAATCATTGCAGGTATCGGAGGCAGCTTTGGCAATGCAGACGGCAGCCTGATTTTATTTGTTATTTTGACCATTATATCATTTATTTTTTCAATCAGAGCCTTCTCAAGCTTTGACCGTATGCCCGGACACAAGGGAGTTGCAGGACTCATCTTTGGCATGGTATCCATGCTTATTGGCGATGCAGTGCTACTTTTCCAGCCGGTGCTAGATGCATGGTACTATGGTGCTGCTTTTATCATCATTGCCTCAGTGCTTATCACACTGATCAATGTCATCCGCGCATTCAATGTGCTCACAACTCGCAAGCTGCCTCAGTTTGCCACACATAAGGGAGGTGACGACCGTGCATAGAAATAATTTTAAAAGTCCTTTTTTGCATTGTATAAAATGCAGATGCTCAGCTTTATTTACATTATTTTTGCTTGTTACAGTCCTTGTTTTGAGCAGCTCATCAAATGTATATGCCACCGAGACAGCCGCAGCTTCCAATCTAAGCGGTACAAACAAGTCTACCGGCTATGAGTACATCCTTGAGGACTCTGCCAATTTCATTGACGATGCCGCAAAGAGCAAGCTCATCTCACAGATGAAAAAGACAACCGACTACTGCAATATAGCCGTTGTCACCACTACCTCACATCCTTACGGAAGCACTGAAAGCTATGCAGTCAATACCTTTGAAGACTATTTCGGAACCGGTGCAAATGGTGTCATTTTCGTGATAGACAGAGATTTAGACGAGATTTATCTGGCTTGTGAGGGAAGCACGCAGAGAACCATCCCGAACTCAAAATGTAACTCCATCTGTGACAACACTTATATATATGCCACCTCAAGTCATGATTACGACTATTTCACCTGCTGTATGGAAACAATAGACCAGGTCAACACAGTCCTCGCAGGCGGACATATATCACAGCCTCTCAGATACATTTCCAGTATCTTTATCGCTCTCGCTGCCGGCATGATTTTTTGCTTTGTATATGCATTATCCCTGTCAAAGGGCCGCAAGGCTAAGAGCAACGAGCTCATGGGTGCAGCATTTACAAAGGTAGAGATTCAAAATGCACGCGCACGCTTTATGAGCCAGACAAGACACTACAGTCCACAAAGCTCAGGCTCAAGTGGCGGTCACAGCGGTGGTGGCGGTCATAGTGGCGGCAGTCACAGCGGCGGCGGTCACCACATCTAACCTCGGATTTTGATAAATACAATACCATCATCAGCCCCGGCAAATGCCGGGGTTGTTTTATTACAAAAAAACACTAAAAAATCTCAATTTATGATTGTTTTTAGTACAAATACACTATATAATATTCGTAGTATTTTGAATTATCTTTTAAATTGCTTTTAAATTAGACTAAATTGGTTGTGGAGCGGATATGATTAAACGCAGATATATGAGAACACGACAATTGAAACCCGGCATGATTATTGATCAGGTCATCAAGGATCCTACCGGCCGTAACCTGGTGGTACAGGGCTCAGCTATCGATGATTATATCATCTCTTCGCTGCTTAAGCTCGGTATAATGTCAGTATACATCCGCGAGGGAAATGCTGATCCTGACGATCCGGATGCCATACTGTCTCCAAAGGCTGCCGCCATGGTCAAACAGCTGCGTACGGACGACCGTTCCAAGGTCACCTTAAGCGACAGTGTCAGACAGCGTGTATCAACCGGTGTCCAGTACATCTTCAACAACACTAACTCCGAGGAGCTAACACAGGCAACAAACCAGATTGCAGACTCGCTCATGGAGGCCATCAATGAAAACGATGCCATAGCTGTCGATATCAGTTCTCTCAAAACAAGCGATGAGTACACCTTCAAGCACAGTGTAGATGTGGCTACTATTTCAATGATTCTTGCCAAGCAGATGAAGCTGCCTGACAACGAAATCCACGACATAGGAGTTTCCGGCCTGCTGCACGATATAGGCAAGACAATGATCCCCAATGAGATTCTAAACAAGCCGGGCAGGCTCACGGACGATGAGTTTAATATCATGAAAAAACATTCCGTGTACGGCTACAATATGCTAAAAGACCGAAAGGATTTAAACAACTCTATACTGATGGGAGTGCTGCAGCACCACGAACGCATTGACGGAACCGGATATCCACTCGGCTTTGATGCACCCAAAATCTGTCAGTTTGCAAAGATTCTGTCTGTCGCAGATGTCTATGATGCGCTTGTCACAAAGCGTCCGTACAAGGATGCCTTATCACAGCGAGATGCAGTTGAGATGCTTATGTCCATGACAAACCAGCTTGATATAGGTGTCATGCGTGCTTTCATGAGCAGTATGATTCTATATCCTGTTGATTCAATTGTACAGCTTAGCAATGGTGAAAAGGCAAGAGTTGTAAAAAACAGCGAGTACTACATTCTTCGACCAACTGTTGTCGGCGTCGATTCCGGCAGAGTATACAATCTGGGCAATGATTTGAAGTGCGCAAGTATTATTATACTTTAGACATAATGATTTGAGCCACCTTAAGAATAAAAAAGCTGATGCGTCATGCTTACATGCAGGCATCAGCTTTTTGTTCTCAATGGTTTTATAGTTATTAATAGCTTGCAAAAATAAAAAGCCCTCAGCACTGTGTACTGAGAGCTTTTTGTTTTAGCAGTCCGTACGGGAATCGAACCCGTGTTTCCGCCGTGAGAGGGCGGCGTCTTAACCGCTTGACCAACGAACCGTGTATTATAATACCATGGTCAATCGGATAATGCAAGCTTTTTTTGAAATTTTTTTAAAAATTTTTATTTGTTATTTATCTGCCTTTTTCGCCTTCTTTGCTTTCTTTATACGTTCTCTTTTAAAACGTTCCTTCAGACTCTCTGTAAATGTCTCGAGATACCTGTTCTCCACCTTCGGATTTCTGAATCCCTGTGCCCTGTTAAGCGCAGATTTCTTTAAAGCACCCATTGAATCAATAACTCGGTCTGCACTGGCTCTGATACGTTTTCTCTTTCTACGCTCCTCGACAGCCTCCGCAAGCTCCTGTGACCTCTCCTGCGACCTTTCATCTGCCGCCTTCTTACGCTCTTTAACCTCTTCCACAACCTCATCCATATAGGTGTTGAAATTGTTCTGCAGATTGACTATTGTCCTACTGAAATCTGTAAGCGCTGACACGGTGATTGCAGTGTCTACAGCTAAAAAGCCCATAAGAAGCAGTGAGAAAAACTCATACCATATAGGTGACATCCAGCCTGTGATGAACTTCGTAAATGGTGCAATAAAATACACCACTATAAGTCCTGCCACCCCAAAGCCTACAGAATATGGAAAGCACACCCTGCCGTTTATATTAAGCGGCATGCTGCTGTAATCCCACCAATATGCATGAAACAGCTTCTCAAGCGCCCATGATGTGCCATATTCTAAGACAATGCTTCCCAAAAATGCCACAAGAAATATCTGCCACCATGTAAATGTCGCATCAGTATGAGCAGAAATAAGATCTGCTATCGCAGTGATCGCAACACCTCCGGCTCCGTAAATAGGACAAAGCGGCCCATAGAGGAAGCCTCTGTTTTCCCATTTTTTTGCCCTGATGGTACAGTAGATGCTCTCATATATCCAGCCCATACAGCTAAATATAATAAAATACACAAAATATCTTGATAACCACATATATAATCCTTTCTCCCCGGATAATTTATGATATACAGCAAATGACATTGATTCCCTTATGTCTGCAAATTAAAAATCACTCTCCGGATACATCTCATCTAAGTATATATCATACCATTTTGTACACTCATTTGTCCATGAGTCAGCAACTTTTTCATATTGCAGTCGCAGCTTATCGACATTTTCTTCGTTAAGCTCGCTTTCTGCTTCACATAGCTCTTCATAAACCTTTTCTGCTTCTTCAGCCGCCTTCGCCACCGGCTCCGCTGCAAGTGCAAGCTTCCACTCTAAGTACGCCTCTTCTGTTGAAAGCTGTCTGGTCTCATGTCGCTCCCTCTTTGGGACAGCCGCAAGTGCCTCGACCATCGCAGCATCCTTTGCCTGCATGAGTGCCGGCAGATTGCCGTCCTGTGATGCCTTAAGCCTTGAAATATAATGGTCATAGCCAAACGGATAGTACATCACCCGGTCCTTTTCAAAGACCAGTATGGCATCAGCCACCTGCTTTATGAAATACCTGTCATGCGATACAAAGAGCATGGTGCCGGTATATGCCTTAAATGCCGATTCGAGTGTCTCCTTCGCCGGAATATCCATGTGATTGGTCGGCTCATCGAGTATCATAAGGTTTGGACGACCTGTCAGAAGCTCTGCGAGCACAAGCCTGGACTTCTCACCACCTGAGAGAGAGCTGATGCGCTTTGAGGCATTTGCCCCTCCAAACAGATACATGCCAAGCGTCTTTCTTAAGTCCTTCTCCACAAGTGCCGGAAAAAGCTCGTGAAAATGGTCTCTCACGGTCTTATCGCTGTCTATAAGTGCCGACTGCTGGTCAAAATATCCCACCAGCAGATTGCTGCCGAGCTGGCTTGTGCCCTTTATTGGTGGAATAAGTCCTGCCACCGTCTTTAGAAATGTTGATTTTCCTATGCCATTGTCACCAATTACGGCAATCTTCTGACCACGCCTTATACGAAGCGACAGCTCAAGCAGTGCCCTGCCGTCGTAGCCAATTTTTAATTCCTTCGCCTCGTAAACCCATTTACCGCCCGGAAACTGTGGCTCGATATTGCCTGTAAAAATATGAGCTTCGTCTTCAACCGGCTTTTCTATCAGCTTCATGCGTGCCAGCATGGTCTTGCGTGAGCGTGCAAACGCAGCTTTTTTCGGCTTATGCTTGAATTTGTCGATAAGCTCATTATTGTGCGCAATCTCCGCCTGCTGGCGCTCGTAGGCTTTGCGCTGTATCTGCAGATTTTTAAGCTTCTGCTGCCTGTACTGTGTGTAGTTGCCGGCATATCTGTGCAATGCTCCGTTTTCAAGCTCATATACACCAGTCGCAACAGCATCAAGAAACGCCCTGTCATGGGACACAATGACAACAGCCTTGGGATAGTTAATCAGATAATCCTCCAGCCACTCCACCGTTTTCATGTCCAAATGATTAGTCGGCTCATCCAAGAGCAAAAGATCAGGCTTCTTTAAAAGCAGCTTTATCAGAGAAATCTTCGTCTGTTCTCCTCCTGAAAAGCTCCTAAAAAGCCTCGTCTTGTCACTCTTTTCAAAGCCAATGCCTGTAAAAAGCCGGTCGTACTCCATCTCGTAGTCAAACCTCTCTTTTGAAAAGCTATCTTTATACGATATAAAAAGGCCTTTCAAAAAGCTTTCTCACTTCTTAAAAGGCCTTTTTTACTGTCTTTATATCTTGCAGTTTTACAGATGCAATACTCTGTCCTTAATCTCCTGCGTACGTCCTTGATTCCAGAACTGTGTTCCGATATATCCGCAGGTACGTCTTGCAACAGACATTTTATTCTGATCGCGGTTTCCGCAATTCGGACACTCCCAGACTAATTTTCCATCTTTGTCATTCACAATTTTGATCTCTCCGGAGTAACCACATTCCTGACAATAATCACTCTTGGTGTTCAACTCTGCGTACATAATATTATCATAAATGTACTGCATTACCGAAAGAACAGCATCCAGATTGTTCTGCATGTTCGGAACTTCCACATAACTGATCGCTCCGCCCGGAGAAAGCTCCTGGAACTGGGATTCGAATTTCAGCTTATCGAATGCGCTCATTTCCTCCGTCACATGTACGTGATAGCTGTTTGTAATGTAGTTCTTATCTGTAACACCCGGAATGATTCCAAAACGTTTCTGTAAGCACTTTGCAAATTTGTAAGTAGTGGATTCAAGAGGCGTACCGTACAGGCTGAAATCAATATTGCTTTCCTCTTTCCATTTTGAACATGCATCATTTAAATGCTGCATGACTTCCAATGCAAATGGTGTGCCATCCGGATCTGTGTGGGAAACTCCCTTCATATATCTCGTACACTCACAAAGTCCCGCATATCCGAGGGAAATGGTAGAGTATCCACCATATAATAATTTATCAATGGTCTCGCCCTTTTTCAGACGTGCCAGTGCACCATTCTGCCAGAGGATCGGCGCCACATCCGAAGGAGTTCCTTTTAATCTCTCATGTCTTGCCATTAATGCTCTGTGACAGAGTTCCAGTCTCTCATCCATAAGTTCCCAGAACTTGTTCATATCTCTTCCGGAAGAACATGCCACATCCACCAGATTGATCGTCACAACTCCCTGGTTAAAACGTCCGTAATATTTCGGTTTTCCGGTTTCCGGGTCAATATACGGAGTAAGAAAACTGCGGCATCCCATACATGGATAGCAGTGTCCTTCCCCGTTCTTGTCCACTTTCAGTTCTTTCATCTTCTTTTCGGAAATATAATCCGGAACCATGCGCTTTGCCGTACACTGTGCAGCCAGGCGTGTCAGATAAAAATACTTGGAAGCCTCATGGATATTATCTTCTTCGAGTACATAAATCAGTTTCGGGAAAGCCGGGGTAATAAATACTCCTTTTTCGTTCTTTACTCCCTTGATTCTCTGATGCAGCATCTCCTCAATGATCGCTGCCAGGTCATCTCTGGTCTGTCCCTCCGGCACTTCGTCGAGATACATAAACACCGTGATAAACGGAGCCTGACCGTTTGTGGTCATAAGCGTGATCACCTGATACTGGATCATCTGCACACCACGGTTGATCTCTTCTCTTACACGCATCTCTGCTACTTTATTGATTTTCTCCTCATCCAGATCCAGCCCGATCTTTTCAAACTCTGTCCGGACCTGTATCCGGAATTTTTCACGGCTCACCTGTACGAACGGTGCCAGATGGGACAGTGAAATACTCTGTCCTCCATACTGCGAACTTGCAATCTGCGCAATCGCCTGTGTTGCTATATTGCAGGCCGTGGAAAAACTTCTCGGACGGTCAATTCCGGTCTCGCTGATTACAGTACCATTCTGCAGCATGTCCTCTAAGTTCACCAGACAGCAGTTATGCATGTGCTGCGCAAAATAATCTGCATCATGGAAATGAATCAGTCCTTTTTCATGTGCTTCCACAATATCTTCCGGCAACAGGAATCTCTTCGTGATATCCTTGCTGACTTCTCCCGCCATATAATCTCTCTGTACACTGTTTACAGTAGGATTTTTATTGGAATTTTCCTGTTTTACTTCCTCATTGTTACACTCTAAGAGAGACAGAATCTGTTCATCCGTAGAATTGGATTTACGCACAAGCGCTCTCTTATAACGGTATGTAATATAATTACGGGCAACCGTAAATGCATGCTGGTTCATCAGCTGGTTCTCTACCATATCCTGGATTTCCTCCACGCTGGCAGATCGTTTCATGTTTTCACATGCCACTTCCACATTATCGGCAATCTCCTGAATCTGCTCATCGCTGAGTTTTTCATAATCGATTACCGATGCATTCGCTTTCTGTACAGCCGCAACGATCTTATTCGAATCAAAAAATACCTCGACTCCGCTTCTCTTAATAATTTTCATGTTCCATCTTCCTCTCAAAGTCTATCTTTATAAACGATTGTTTACACAAAATATAAGATATAGAGATTACTCCCTATATCTTGTATATTTTCATTAACAAATACAAGACTACACTACATCTTGTGTTATTGTCAACCCACATTTCTACATCATGTGGAGGCTTACTCCATGGAAATGTAGACGTATCTAGGCGTTTATGCAATATGTAAAAAAATTCCGCGCCATTTTTGTAATAATTTTTACAGTCTGCTGTCCGTGCGCAGCACATCAATGAATTTGCCGGCTTCTGCCCATGCCTTCTTTGATTCTGGAATATTCAGATATGCCATCTGGAACACATGAAACATCCCTTCATAAACAGATAGGCGCACTTTTCCCCCCTGCTCCCTTGCCTTTGCCGCTACCGAAACCGAATCACTCAGAAGCATCTCAATCGATCCAACCTGTATGAGCATTGGCGGAAATCCCCGGAAATCCCCAAACAGCGGAGAAATATACGGGTCCATCCGGTCATGTTCCCCCGGATAATCATTCTGGTAAATCAGACTCTCCTTCGTATTTCCAAACAGTGGATCTTTCTCATAATTGGTCTCATAAGACTCCCCGCTGGCCGTCAGATCCGTCCACGGAGACATGGCTATGATTCCTCCCGGTACCGGCATATTATGATCCCGCAGATACATACAGAGTGCCATCGCCAGTCCACCGCCTGCCGAATCTCCGGCAAGGATAATCTGTTCTCCATAATATCCCTTGGAAAGCAGCCAGCGGTATGATGCCAATGCATCTTCAAGTGCCGCCGGATATGGATTCTCCGGGGCCACACGATAATCCGGAGTAAGCACATTGCATCCATGGCTCAGCTCGTTATATAATCCTGCAAACACATAATACGCATTGCGCACAGCTCCCGTATAACCACCGCCGTGTAACTGCAGAATCACGTAATCCGTGTTTGGATTTTCCTTTAACGACAAAAGTTTCATCGTAAAATGATCCATATTGATTCCTGTCAGGTTAAACATTGCCGGTGGAATCCATGGCGGCTCTATCATCCGCTTGCGCAGCTCTCCGCTCTTTATTTTTTTTCCGATTTTCAAATCATTGGTAAAATGTGACAGCATTTCTGCCACCACACGTCCTTTTACACTCGCTTCGCTTTCTATCATATATGAAATCTCCGTTTCAGTTCGGTTCGTGCACGCTGATCACCAAGAATCAGTGTTCCAAGGAATAAAAATACCGATACCCCAAGGGACCCCCATGCCAGATATGGAAAATGAATGATTCTCATCTGCAGCAATACCACCGGTACAATGCTCAGCAATATCGTCAGCAGTTCCGACATCATATAACTCTGCCAGTTTCTCCGGTTTATCAGAATCAGGATAAACAACGCCAGATCAATGGCAATGATTCCCCCCGGAAACACATAGTCTAACGACCAGCGCCGGTATCCGGTCAGATAATCAATTCCAAGAAGCATTACAATGGCAAGAAGTACCAGACAGACGGTTTTGGCCAGATATCCGGATTTTCCCAGAATTGCCATGCGAAGCACCACATTTCCATATAAAAGAATGATACCAATTACAAGGCTCCATGCCACTTCCCTGTCCACCTGGAAATTGATGGCAATCAGCAGACACTCCGCCACAATGGAGATAAACAGTACCAGATTCTCCACAAACCGGAATTTACGCGCCGTTGCAATGGCATCCGGATACCGGCTCTCTCCCGGTATCCCGTCCGACTCCAGCACATGTTTACAGAGCGGACAGCGGTCCGTATCGTCCAATATGACAACATTACATTTTTTGCATTTATTCATAATATACTCCGTTCGTCTCAATCTCCACATCCACACCATCCACCGCAATCTTGCGGAAAAATGCCTTCTGTACCAGAGCCTCGGAAAAGATGGAACTGAATGTAAATACCAGCGTATCCTGGTAAGAACAGATCGTTCCTTTCAGATACTGCCCTTTTGACATGGCTATAAAAGCCGAAAAACCTTCTATATAGGGCTGGTAAATATCTTTGATCTTGATATTACCGATGTTTGTGATCGTTGTCGTATTTGCCACTGCGGATTTTTCATATACGATACGCATGGCAATATTTTTCAAAAATAACGGCACCGGACGCATAAGCAGGTTCCTCTGATTGGATACACTGTAAGAAAACAGATCCTCTAAATGTTCCTTATTGATCTGGGAGTGCAGGCTGCTTTGTATGCATGCAAGTACTTCCTCAAACGTATAGGACTCTTTCTGTGGACGGAATTCTGCAGATACCATAACAAAAAAGTTTTTTGTCGTATCCGAATCAAAATACGGCCGCAGATTGACCGGCACTGCGATTCGGATCGGTTTTCCTCCCTGCATCCCGTGTAACAGTTCTTTATACACACTCCATACAAAGACTGCAACAAAATATTCATTCAAAGATGCATGATAGCCATGTGCTACCTTTTTCAGCTGTGAGACCGGCATCCGCCCATGCATGACACCAAATTCTCCGGCCGGAAGTTTATCTTCTTTGATCAGATATGCTTTTTCTTTATTAAATCCGCTTGGCTTGCTGCTGCGGTAATTGCGGACAAAGCTGTCCTCCCTGCTGAGAGAGGTATCTCCGCTCAGTTTGTTTCCTTCTTTTTCCGCCAGTTCCGGATGCACCAGACGCAGATACTGATACGTCAGCTCCCGGAGGAAATTAATGCCTCCCATGCCATCGGTCAGTACATGAAACACTTCCAGATTGATTCTTGACTTATAATAGGTCACACGGAACAGATAATTGCGGTTTTTGTTCTGCCGGATAAACCGGCATGGAAACATCGCCTCTTCCGTGACTTTCGGCGCCTTTTTTCCGTTCTCTTCAAAATAATACCAGAATACGCCTGTGCGCATCCGAAGATTAAACCCATCGAATTTCGGCAGAATCATGTCCAGCGCCTGCTGCAGAAATTCCACCTGAACCTCTTCTTTTAAGGTCACACTGATCCGGTACACGTTTGTCATACTCTCCCCCGCAATGGACGGGAAAAGATGTGCTGTATTATCAAGCTTATCCCAGCGCACCTGACGCGGAATCGTCTTGGTTTTTTTCTTGTCTTTCATTGATTAATTACTTCCTTGGTTATTTCAAAAACATGCCGAATCCTGCCACACTGAGCACCATCATAATAATTCCTGCCAGCAGAACCCCGAGCATGACGGCGATAATTGTTGATTTAAAATCCATGTCCAGAATACTAGCCGCCAGTGTTCCTGTCCATGCACCGGTTCCCGGAAGCGGAATTCCTACAAACAGGAGCAGTGCGATAAACAGCCCCCGACCTGCTTTTTCCTGTAATTTCTTTCCGCCCTTTTCTCCCTTCTCCAGACACCAGGAAAAAAACTTTCCAATCACCGGTTTATCCGCTCCCCATACCAGAACTTTCCGTGCAAACAGATAAATCACCGGCACCGGCAGCATATTTCCGATAATTGCCACAATATAAGAAGAAAGTACCGGCAGCTGCAGTCCCTGCGAAATAATAATGGAACCGCGCAGTTCCACCAGTGGTACCATGGAAACAAAAAATACCCACAAGTATTTTGTCAACATAAAAAATCCTCGCTTTATTTATTTAAATATTTTTTCAGAAAATCGATCAGTTTATGCATCTGCTCATCCGTACCGATTGTGATACGCAGATATTCGTTGATCCGTGCCGGCTTACCAAAATGCCGCACATAAATATCGTTTTTCTTCAGTGCTTCAAACAGTTCCACACCGGAAACATCCGGATGCATGGCAAAAATAAAGTTGCTTTTGGAATCACCAAATACGAACCCGAGTGCCCGAAGCTGCTCTTTGGTCCACTCTCTTGTCTTTATGATTTTCTCTGTCGTCTGCTCAAAATATGCCCGGTCACGGATAGATGCCGTTCCCAACGCAATGGTGATACGATCCATCGTGTATGAATTGAAGGAATACTTCACATCATTTAAATATTTAATCAGTGTCGGATTACTGATGGCAAAGCCAATCCTCGACCCCGCCAGAGAACGTGACTTGGAAAATGTCTGTACCACAATTACATTATCGTATTTATCAATCAGAGGCAGGGCACTCTCTCCTCCAAAGTCAATATATGCCTCATCCACGATCACAATCACATCCGGATTTGCCTGAATGATCTCCTCGATGGCAGATACCGGAAGAAGTTCCCCGGTCGGCGCATTCGGATTTGGGAATACGATTCCACCATTTTCACATTTATAGTCTGAAGGATTCAGGCGGAATGCATCATCCAGCGGAATCTGTGTATACGGAATGCGAAGCATTTCTGCCCACACGTCATAAAAGGAATAGGTAATATCCGGAAACAGAATCGGCTTCTTTGAATTAAAGAAGGTCATAAACAGCATTGCAAGCACATCATCCGATCCGACACCGACAAAGACCTGTGAAGGGTCTACCTGATAGAATTGTGCAATCCCATCCACCAGATCTGTCACAACCGGATCCGGATACAGCCGCAGATCATCCGTATGAAAATATGCCAGTGCTTCCTTTACCCCCGGTGCCGGCGGATATGGATTTTCATTGGTATTTAACTTGATGATCTGTGATTTCTTTGGCTGCTCTCCCGGTGTATAGGGAACAACCTTACGTATATTTTTTTCCCAGTTTTTCAACTTTAATCTCCTTTATATGTACAATATTACAGTCACTTACCACTCTACCGCATTCTTCCTCAAATGTAAAGAATTGACGCGGCAAAAAAAACGCAAAAAAAATGAAATTTCAGCATTTTTTCCTCTTGCAGTTTTACACAATCGTGATAAAATATCCTAGCATTTGCAGTTTTGTTTAAAATATAAAAGGAGTAAATCATTATGGCAAGAAGTACAACAAAAGAATTGACCAGCGGTTCCCCTATGAAACTGATTCTCGGTTTCGCCGTACCGCTTCTGTTCGGTATGCTGTTTCAACAATTTTACAGTCTCATGGACACCATCATCGTCGGCCGCTATCTCGGCGTGACGGCACTTGCTGCAGTTGGGGCAACCGGAAGTATCAATTTTCTGATCATAGGATTCTGTCAGGGAATCTGCAACGGTTTCGGTCTGCCGGTTGCCCAGCGGTTCGGTGCGCGCGACTATGACGGCGTGCGCAAATATGTCGGTAATTCCGCCATTCTGTCGGTTCTCATCGGCGGTGTTCTCACGGCACTGACCGTCATTTTCTGTCGGCAGATTCTGGTGCTGATGCAGACACCTTCCGATATTATCGACCTGTCCTATAATTATATTGTTGTTATTTTTGCCGGCATACCAGCCATCATCCTTTATAATATACTCTCCTCCTACCTGCGTTCTCTGGGGGACTCCATCACGCCGGTCATTTTTCTGATCGTTGCGGCTGTCTTAAATATCGGACTGGATCTGTTCTTTATCATCTGTCTGCACTGGGGAGTTTTTGGTGCCGCATTTGCTACCGTTTTATCGCAGGCGGTTTCCGGTGTGCTGTGTCTTTTCGTGATCATCCGGAAATTTGACATTCTGCACCTGAAGCGCTCCGACTGGGTACTGGATGCTTCCTATGTAAGAAATCTTCTGATTATGGGACTTCCTATGGGTCTGCAGTATTCCATTACCGCCATCGGAAGCGTCATTCTGCAGACTGCTGTCAACACCTTAGGTTCAGGCGCCGTGGCAGCCATGACGGCCGGCAGCCGTATCTCGATGTTTATGATGTGCCTGTTTGACGCACTCGGTTCTACCATGGCAACTTACGGCGGACAGAACGTTGGCGCCGGAAAATACGATCGTCTGGCAAGCGGTATGAAATCTGCCATCATTCTTGCCGCAGTTTACTCCGCAGCGATCCTTGTTGTCATCATTTTCCTTGCACGTCCACTGATCTATCTGTTTATAGATCCTTCGGACAGTGCCAATATCACACAGGTTGTCGCACAGGCCAGACAATTTCTGATCACCAACACCTGCTTTTATATGCTTCTGTCGCTGGTCAATATTGTTCGTTTTCTTATCCAGGGAATGGGCTTTTCCGGCTTTGCTGTATTTGCCGGTGTATTTGAGATGATTGCCCGCGCATTGATCGGTCTGATCTTTGTACCGATCTTCGGATTTACGGCTGCATGTTTTGCCAGTCCGCTGGCATGGCTGTTTGCGGATTGTTTCCTGCTTCCGGCATTCTTCCACTGTCGGAAGAAGCTTATGCGGAGGGTTTGCCAATAAATAACAGGTATAAATATAAGTTTTCTCGATGCGACGGAAGAAGGGGGACATTCTCTTTCTCCAGAAAAATTTGCAAAGCAGCGCCGATTTTGATTTCAGGTTCTTTTTTGAAAAATTTTACTTTAATGCCATTAGCGTTATGTGATGGAACTACGGCGCAGTTGCAAATTTATTCTTCCGAAAGAAATGTCCCCCTTCTTCCTGTTGATTGGAAAAAAGATAAGTGAAAGAACGATTTTCACAAATTCTGTAAATGGGATCTATTGATAAAAAAATAATGATTAAGGTGACACATTT
>OOCX01000901.1_pt1 | contig 20764 bp, 14 predicted proteins | sample 1671231 | NCBI WGS metagenome assembly OOCX01 (sample SAMN06348135, study PRJEB24527) | human gut metagenome | biome: human gut; feature: ankylosing spondylitis patient; material: feces | host: Homo sapiens | place: China | collected 2015-10 | reverse complement strand
CGTGCCGCTTATCTCACCGGGCTATGCTCAGTGCCGGTGGAACAGGCCCTTTTTCTCATACGGGGCGCAGGCGTAGCCCGTGAGCTCGTAGCCCGTCTTGGCGATGACCGGCTTCAGCTCCGCCTCCGGGATCTCCGTCTCGGAGAGGATGACCGTCTGGCCCTTACTGTGCGAGGACGAGACTTTTTTGACCGGAAAGGCATTGCGCACCGCATCGTTGATGTGGCTCTCACACATGCCGCACATCATGCCGTCGATTCCCAGTGTGATCTGATACATGGGATTACCTCCTTGAAAAGCCGATGGGTTAGATATGTTTAATCCAGTTGCATGATAGCACCGCCCCGCCCGGGTGTCAACCCCTGCGGGACAGAAAAAAGCGGACTTCCGTATCCAGAAGTCCGCTCTGTTTTTCTTGCCGGGTCACGCGTTCGGGAACACGACGCGGATGGTCGTGCCCGTGCCGGGCGTGCTCTCGAGCTCGATGCGGCCGTGGTGATACTGCACGGCGTGCTTGACGATCGACAATCCGAGGCCCGTGCCGCCGGACGCCTTGGAATGGCTCTTATCCACGCGGTAGAAGCGCTCGAACACGCGGCCCTGATGCTCCGGCGCGATGCCGATGCCGGTATCGGCGACGGTGATGCTGCTGCCGTCGGCATCGGCGGCGACCGTCACGTCCACGCGCCCACCGTCGCGGTTATACTTGATGGCGTTTTCCGTCAGGTTGTAGATGATCTCGTGAATTTCATCCTCGCTCGCAAGGGTCTGTCCCTCGCGGCGAATTTCATATGAGAGGTCGACCTGCTTTTCCTCGGCCACAAGGCGCAGCATGCGCACCACGCGCGCCATCACGGACGAGAGGTCGACGCGCTGCGCCTCGGGCAGCATGCCGCTGTCCAGGCGCGTCAATCGCAGCAGATTTTCCGTGATGCGCGCCAGGCGCTCGGACTCCTGCTCGATATCGCCGACGAATTCGCGCACGGTCTGCGCGTCCATGTTCTCCGTCTGCAAAATGGAGTCGGAGAGAAGCCTGATACCGGCCAGCGGCGTTTTGAGCTCATGGCTCGCATCCGACACGAAGCGGCGGCGCGCGTCCTCCGTCGTTTGCAACCGGTCAGCCATGTCGTTGAACTCGGCGGCGAGCTCGCTGATCTCGTCGTGCCCGCCGACCTCGGCGCGGTGGCTGTATGAGCCCTCGCGCATCTTGCGGATGGCGTCGGTCAGTACGCCGAAGCGCCGCGTCAGCACGCGGGATAAGAGCACGCTGATCCCGCCGGCGAACACCAGCACGACCGCGGAAATCGTCAGGAGATTTCGTTGCAAGGACAATAGCAGCTCCGCCTGCTCGGTGTCGTATTCATAGGCGTAGACCGCGCCGATGGTCTGGCTGTGGTAGATGACCGGCGAGGCCGCGCGGCTTTTGAACGCCTTGTCCGAAAACTCGGTGTAGAAAACGTCCTCCCCGCGAAGCGCCTGCACAAGCTCTGTATAAAAGGCGTAGCGGCCGATCGCGCCGTCAGTCTCGCGCGTGTCGTACAGCACGCGGCCCGAGGCGTCCGTCACAAGCACGCGGGAGATGCCCGTCTCCTCCACGAGCGTCATCGCACCCGCGACATTTTCCTCGCTCAGCTCCTCAAGGCCCGAGAGCGCCGTCACCATCACCGAGACGCTGCCCTGCAGCGAGCTCTGCTTAGAGCGGAACGTCAGGTTTTCCGACGTGATGAGCGGATACGTGTTCAGCAGGATCAGCACCGCCAGAATGATGGCGATATAGCTGAAGCTGAATTTTCGCTGCAGGCTCGCATGCATCTGCACGGCGCTGCCCCCCTTCTCTTTCTTTTAGTGGGAAATCAGTCCTTCAAGTAGTACCCCACGCCCCATTTGGTCAGGATGTGCTGCGGCGCGGCGGGGTTTTCCTCGAGCTTTTCGCGAAGCCGCCGGATGTGCACATCCACTGTGCGGTAGTCGCCTGCGTAGGTGTAGCCCCAGACGAGGTCCATCAGATTTTCGCGCGAGTAAACGCGGCGCGGATTCTTGACAAGAAGCTCGATGAGGTCGTATTCCTTGGCCGTGAGCTCGACGATCTCGCCGTTTTTGACGGCGACGCGCTGCTCGGGGTCGAGCGTGATGCCGCCCGCGGTCAACAGGAGCGTTTCAGGCTGCTTTTGCTGCGGTGCGGCGTTCGCGCGGCGCAGCAGTGCGCGGATGCGCGCTTTGAGCTCCAAGATGTTAAACGGCTTTGTGATATAGTCGTCCGCGCCGGACTCAAGGCCGATGATCTTATCGGCGTCCTCGCTGCGGGCGGTCAGCATGATGATGGGCACATTGGAAAATTCGCGGATGCGCATGCAGGCCGTCAGCCCGTCCACCTGCGGCATCATCAGATCGAGGATGATGAGGTCGAACCCGCCGCTTTTCGCCATGTCGATGGCGGTCGCGCCGTCGTAGGCGGTCTCGACCGTGTAGCCCTCGTTTTCCAGATTGAATTTCATGCCCTTGACGAGAAGCTGCTCGTCGTCAACCACCAGAATTTTCATCGCCATCCTCCTCCGTGAATGTGATCTCCGCGCGGAATCCCTCGAGCTTCGCCTCTCCGATGCCCTTGACCTTCAAAAGGTCCTCCGCCGCCGTAAAATCGCCGTGCTCTGCGCGGTAGTCGATGATTGCCTGCGCGAGCGACGGGCCGATGCCCGTCAGCGTTTCAAGCTCCTCTGCCGTCGCGGTGTTGACGTTCACAAGCGTCACAACGCGCGTGGGCGCGGTGATCTCGTCGGTCTTGTCCTGCGTCGTCACGGTGTAATTCCCGTGCGAGGCACCCTCGTAGGCCGTTTTGTGCAGAAAAACGAGCGAAACGGCGAACAGCACCGTCAGCGCGGCGAGCACAAGGTAGACGCCGCTGACTTTGGTTTTCTTTTCTTGCTTTTCCACGGTTGCGCTCGCCTGCCTTTTTTGCTATACTGATGTCGAAGCGTGCCGAACGGCGCGCTCCTCTTCACTGTATTCCATATTTGATTGTATCATACAACGAGGTATATTTCCATGAAAAAACGCCGCTTGTTTTCACTTTTTTTATCCTTTGCGCTCCTGCTCCCGCTCTTTTCGCTCACGAGCGCCGACGCCTATGAGGACTTTGACCTCGACGCGAAGGCCGGTCTTCTCATCGAGGCTGGCACGGGCGAAATTCTCTACGAGAAAAACGCCCATCAGGAGAACTTCCCCGCGTCGCTCACAAAGGTGATGGTCGCGCTGCTGGTGTTTGAAGCCATCGACGAGGGCAAGATCGCGCTGACCGACTCCGTCACTGCGACGGAATCGGCGTTCGAGGGGCTCTCCAGCGACGGCAGCACGGCGAACATCGTCCCCGGCGAAACGATGACGGTCGAGCAGCTGCTCAACTGCATGCTCATCGTCTCGGCGAACGAGGCGTGCAACATTTTGGGCGAAACGCTCTACGGCTCGGTCGACGCCTTTGTCGCGCGCATGAACGAGCGCGCGGCGGAGCTCGGCTGCGAGCACTCCCACTTCGCCAACGCCACGGGCCTTCACAATTCCCAGCACTACACGACCGCGTGGGACCTCTACCTCATCACGCGCGAGGCGCTGAAGCACGATAAATTCATGGAGATCTGCAACTCCAAAGGCTACACCGTGCCCGCGACGAACATGACCGACAAGCCGCGTGAGCTGCATTCGACGAACTTTCTCATTTCCAACTGGCGCGCCCGCGGGTATGTGTACCGCGACGCGCAGGGCATCAAGACCGGCTCGACGCCCGAGGCGGGCTACTGCCTCATCTCGTCCGCCCTGCGCGGCAGCCGCCACATGATCAGCGTGGTGCTGGGCGCAGAGCGCGTGACGCTCGAGGACGGTGTGACCATCCAGACGCGCAGCTTCTCCGAAACGTCGCGCATGTTCGACTGGGGCTTTGACAACTTTGTTCTCCGCGACATTCTCTCCTCCTCCGACCTTGTGCAGGAGGTGCCCGTCGCGCTTTCGAGCGAGGCGAGCTACGTTTCGACCCACGCGGCGGAGGATATCTCCTGCCTGCTGCCCGACAATGTCGAGCCCGACATGCTTGAGCGCACCGTAACGCTCACGAACGACACGGTCGACGCGCCCGTTTCCGCGGGTGACGTGCTCGGCAAGCTGACGCTCTCCTACAATGGTAAGGTCTACGCCGAGACGGACCTCTTAGCGCTGAACGATGTGTCGGCCTCGTGGTTCCTGACGGCGCAGCGCAGGGTGTCTGACTTTTTCGCAAAGCCGCTCGTCCGCATTCTGTTGATCGTGGTCGTACTGCTGATCGTCGCGCTCGTCGTCTATGTGACGATGTTCTCCCGCCGCCGTCGCTACGGCCACCGCCGCCGCGGCGCGGCACACGGCGGCTACCGCGGGCGGAGAAGAAGATTCTAAGTACTTCAAAAAAGCGGTAAAGCCGCTTTTTTGAGAAAGGCCACACTCCGCTTTGTGCCTTGCCGCCGCTGGCGGCTGCGACACGCGCGGAGCGAGAGGTGTCGATCGCCACGCACTGGTCGCGGCGATCGACGATCAAAATTCTTTGCGTCTGCGAACGCAAAAGCAAAAATAAAGGGACGCGAAAGCGTCCCTTTTTAGTTTAGCGTGACCACATTGTTTCCCTGCGGAAACTCCACAAAGCGGACGGAGTAGAGGTCGGCTGTGATGTAGGCGCTGCGACCCGGATGATAGATCGTGATATAGTCGCTGCCGACCTCCTTCAGCGTCCCAGTGGCCACAACCGTATTCTGCGAGCCGACGAGAAAGCTCACGATGACCGGCCGACCGATGTTGCGCGCAAGCATTCCCTTCCACGAATTGTATTCCATCTTGTCGACGGTCTGCACCTCTTCGATCTTGTCGGGCGAGGGGCGGAAGTGTCCGTTCGCGCCGCCCGCCGGCACGATCACCGCCGCGCCCGTCGGTCCTGTCAGCATTTCCTCATAGCCGAGGCTCATCTCGCTGCCCTTTTGCTGCTGCGTGCCCGCCGCGGCGGGCACAGCGGCCATCTCCTCATAAAGGCATGGCATGCTTTTTCCCATCTGGATCATAAAAACGTCCTCTCCCTTTCCCGTTGCTGCTGATTTGCTTTTCTCAGGTGTCGTAATACGCGGCGGTGGGGTTATAAAAACAGTGGTCGCCGATGCGCATGACAAACGTCCCCACATTCGAGGGGAAATTCGCGCGGCAGGACGGCGAAAACGGGTTAAAGAACCACAGCGCCGTTCCAAGACCGTTCAACCGGTTGCCCGCGATGGCCCAGTCCACGATCTCATAGTGGATGTCGGTCGGGCGCATGTTGTAGATGTTCTGCGGGTTGTAGCTGCCGCGCTCGGTCTCGCTCGCGCAGACGAACTGCCCCGGCTGAAAGATGATATTGCGGATGCTGCCCTGCCCCACGCGCGCGTATTCGCCGCCGGTCGCGCGCACGCGGTTCATCACGACGCTCGCCACGGCTTTCATCCCATTCTCGCCCTCGCCGCCCGCTTCGCACTCGATGAGGCGCGCGAGCAGCTCCCTGTCGGAATAGGCCATGTCGATCTCCTCCCCCATTTTTTCTTCCCCGCCAGTCTATGCGCTTCCCGTGCGCATGGAAACCGAGACACGCAAAAAAAGCACCGAAAGCCGTTTTGCTTTCGGTGCTTTTGCTTTGTTCAGTTTTCTTCGTCCGGCGGCGGAAGCTCTTCCGCTTCCGGCGGCGTTGCGCCGTAGGCGCCCTTCATCTTGAGCTCCTGCCACTGCTCCTTGGTGATAAGCAGCTGGCGGGGCTTCGAGCCCTCGAACTGGCCCACGATGCCGCGCGTCTCCATCTCGTCGACGATGCGCGCCGCGCGCGAATAGCCGAGCTTTAGTCTTCTCTGGAGCATCGAGACGGACGCCTGTCCGGTCTCCATGACCACGTCGATTGCGGCGGGGAGCAGCTCGTCCGCCTCGTCGGCGGCGTTCTGCTCGGGCGCGGCATTGCCGCCGCCCTTGCCGCTGCCCTTCTCCTTTTCGGCGACGGCGGCGTTGATCTTGTCGATAACCGACTCGTCATAGTCTGTCTCGCCGTTTTCCTTGACGAAGTTGACCACGCGCTCGATCTCCTCGCTCGAAATGAAGCAGCCCTGCACGCGCTTGGGCTTGCCTTCGCCCAGCGGGGCATAGAGCATATCGCCGCGGCCCACGAGCTTTTCCGCGCCCGCGGTGTCGAGGATGATGCGCGATTCCATCGCGGAGGCGACGGCAAAGGCGATGCGGCTCGGGATGTTGGCCTTCATCAGGCCCGTGATGACATCCGCGGACGGACGCTGCGTCGCGATGACGAGGTGCATACCCGCGGCGCGGCCCATCTGCGCCACGCGGCAGATCGACTCTTCGACCTCCTTCGCCGCGACGAGCATCAAGTCGGCCAACTCGTCGATGACGACGACGACGCTCGGCAGCTTTTTGAGCGTTTCGTCCGTTTCCGCCACCTTATTGTAGGAGGCAAGGTCCTTGACGTTGTGCTCGGAGAACATCTTGTAGCGCTTCATCATCTCGTACACGGCCCATTGCAGCGCACCCGCGGCCTTCTTCGGGTCGGTGACGACGGGGATGAGCAGGTGCGGGATGCCGTTGTAGGGCGCAAGCTCGACCATCTTCGGGTCGACCATAATAAAGCGCACCTCTTCGGGCGTTGACTTATAGAGCATCGAGACGATCAGCGAGTTCGTGCACACGGACTTACCGGAGCCCGTCGTACCAGCGATGAGCACGTGCGGAAGCTTCGAGATATTCCCGACGATGTTCTTGCCGCTGATGTCCTTGCCAACGGCGAAGGCCGTGGTGGAAGGATGGGTGGTAAACTCCGTGGATTCGAGCACCGTGCGGATGCTGACGGGCGAAACGAGCTTGTTCGGCACCTCGACACCCACGACGGAGATCTTGTCGGGGATGGGCGCGATGCGCACGCCGCTCGCGCCCAGCGCAAGGGCGATATCGTCCTGCAAATTTGTGATCTTCGAGAGCTTCACGCCCTGACTGAGTGTAAACTCATAGCGCGTGACCGACGGGCCGCGCACCACATCGCCCGGCTGGGCGTCCACGCCGAAGCTCGTGAGCGTTTGCGCCAAGCGGCGGGAGTTGTTGCGCAGCTCCGCGCCCGCCTCGGCGGCGTTCGTCACGCTACCCTCTTTTAAGAGCGTGATGGGCGGATACTGATATGCAGGCGGCTGGGGCTGCGCGTCGCTGCCCTCGATCTCGCGCGTGACCTCCTCGCGCGCGGCATCGACCTCGGCGCGGCGGAGCTTGTCCTCCTGCTTGTCGGTCAGCACGGCGGGAACCGTCGTTGCTGCTGCGGCTGCGGCGACGGATGCGCTCTGCACGCTCGGCGTGGGCGCGGCAAACGGCGTGTGCATCACAGGTGCGGGTGCCGGGACGACCGGCGCGGGCGCGCTCGGCGCTGTATCAAACGGCGGCAGGTCGAAGTCGTCGGCCTCCACCGTCACAGGCTTAACGGGTGCGGACGGCGCGGCGGCAGGCGAAACAGGTGCAGCACTCTTTGTCTCCGCGGCACTTCCGCCCGCTAACAGCTCGTCGGGACTCTTGATATTGTCGGATTTCTTGCGGAAGAAGCCGCCCGTGGGATTCTTCTTGATGACGCGCTCCTCGCCGTCAAGCGGGATGTCGATGGCGGCGTCCGGCGTATGGACCGGCGCACTGCGGCGCGGCACATGGGTGCGCTGCGGCGGAAGGTCCTCTTCCTCCACCGGCTCATAGGGCACGCGCTCGTGCGAGCGCACGGCCTCGATCACGGCGGCAGGCGTCAAGCGGAACGCCATCATCAAGAACGCAACGAACAGCACGACGAGCAGGATCATCGCGAGCACCTTTTTCACCAGCAGCACCAGCATGATCGCAAGCGATGCAGACACCGCGCCGCCGGACTCGAGCGCGTTGCCGCTCGTCCACAGAAGCTTCAAGATGCCATCCATGTTGACATACTTCTCTTTGCAGAGGGCGATGTGCATGATCGCGCCGAACACGACCGGCAGCAGCGCCGTGCCGACAAGGCAGGACGCGATGTTCCGCCCGCGGTGGAAGAGCAGGATATAGCTCCCCAGCAGCAGCGCGGGCGCGACGAGGTAATAGCCCCAGCCAAAGAGCGACCGGCACAGCTTCGCCGGCTGATCGAGCAGCCACGCCCCCGACTGGAAATAGCTAAAGCCCAGGCACAGCGCCAGCACCAGCAGGATTGCGCCCGCGACCTCGCGGCGGATGGGGCGCTTTTGATTCTTCTTCGCCGTGCGCTTGCCGGAAGACGAGGAGCGGGACGAACCCGTCGTTTTCTTTTTCGTTGTGGTGGTTTTTTTCTTCTGTTGTGCCATGATTCACCTCAGAATCAAAAATTAGTGCAGGATCGTGAGCACCAGCGTCAGCACGCCGACGGCCCAGCAGTAATAGGCAAACGCGCCGAAACGGCCCTTGTCGGCAACATAGCGCAGCAGGCGGATGCTCGCATAGCCCGACACCGCCGCGACGACGACACCGACGAGGTACACGGGCACGCTGGAGAAGTCGATGCCCGCGTCGATCGCGTCTTTGAGTGTCAGGATGTTCGCCCCCAACACCGCGGGGATGGAGAGCAGGAATGCAAAGCGCACGGCAAACTTGCGCTCAAAGCCCGTGAAGCAGCCCGCCGTGATCGTCATGCCGGAGCGAGAGATGCCCGGGCACAGCGCGATGGCCTGACCGATACCGACAAGCAGCGCGTCGAGCAGCGTGGCGGTCTTTTCCGTCTTGCGGCCATGGCGCACACGATCGCTCACAAAGAGCAGGATGCCCGTGACGATCAGTGCGCCGCCGATAAAGTACATATTATCACTCAGTCCCGTGAAAAAATAGCGAAACGGCACCATAACGAAAAGCGGCAGCGTGCCCACGATGATGAGCAGGATGAGACGGCGCGCAGGCGGCACGGGGTTCGGCGTGCGATGATGGGCAAGGTCGCCGATGCCGGTAAAAAACTCCACGATCATATCGCGGATATCGTCCCAGTAAGCGACAAACACCGCAAAGAGCGTGCCGAGGTGGAGCAACACATCGAAAAAGTTGGGCACGTTGCTCGCGCCCTGCATGTTCAGCAGATGCTCCGCGATGGCGAGATGTCCGGAGGACGAGATCGGTAAAAATTCCGCGATCCCCTGCACAAGGCCAAGGATAACGGCGGTCAAAACTGACATAAAAAACAACTCCTTTTGCGTTTTGTTCTGTAATGGCAATATTCTAACAGGATAATTATAGCACGCTTGTTCGCGGAATACCACCCCGAATTGCCGCATCTTCTTTTTCTTTCCTTTTTCGGTGCATCCCTTGCGAACGCAGGGCGAATGTGCTATGATCGGTGCGGACTATCAGAAAAGGAGAGATAGAAATGACTTATAACTACCGCACCAAGGGCGTTTGCTCCAAGGAAATGCACATTGAGCTGAACGATGACCACACCATCAAGAGCGTGGAGGTCATCGGCGGCTGCAACGGCAACCTCCAGGGCATTTCGCGCCTGGTCGAAGGCATGAAGGCCGAGGATGCCATCGCGCGCATGCGCGGCATCCGCTGCGGCTTCAAGAATACCTCCTGCCCCGATCAGCTCGCCATCGCGCTGGGCGAGGCGCTGGCGCAGGACAAGCAGTAGGTCGTCATTTTTTGCCCGCGCGGTGCATCGCACGGGCAAAAATGCATAAAATCCTGCAAAATGCCGTTTCCCTCTCTGGACAAACGGCGCTAAACTGTGTATACTGTTAAAAAATAAGCATTCAACGCACTATCAACGCAAAACATTTCGCTTTTGCCGGTCTGACGGGGGAACTTCATGGACATTGATATGGATATCAAAGAGCTCGAAGCGTTCGTCTACGTGGTGGAAAACTGCAGCTTTTCCCGCGCTGCGGAGCTGCTGCACCTGACGCAGCCGACCATCAGCTCGCACGTCTCCGCACTGGAGAGAAAACTGAATATCAAACTCATCGTCCGCACCACGAAGGAGACCTACCCCTCCGACGCGGGCAAGCTCCTCTACAAATACGCCAAGGAGATCTTGCAGGTGCGCGAGAATGCGGCCATCGCGCTGCGCAACTTCTCTCAGGAGATGAAGGGTACGATCTCCATCGCGGCCTCCACGGTGCCGAGCCAGTACTATCTGCCGCACCTTTTGCAGGACTTCCGCGCCCGTTATCCGGACATCACCTTCAACATCCAGATGGAGGACAGTCCCAAGGTTGTGGAGCTCGTCGCCACGCGCAGCGTGGAGATCGGCTTCTGCGGCACGATGGTGGCGAGCCACAAATGCGTCTATCAGGATTTTGCCAGCGACCCGATGGTGCTCATCACGCCGAACACCGAAAAGTATCAGGCCTTTGCGGGCAAGCCCTTCCCCATCGAGCAGCTCAAGGAAGAGACGTTCATCAGCCGCGAAAAGGGCAGCGGCACGTATCAGGCGGGCAAGGAACTCTTAAATGAGCTCGGCATCGACATCGCCCAGCTGCGCACCGCGGTCGAGATCCGCTCGACCGAGAGCGTCAAGCAGATGGTCAGCGAGGGTCTCGGCGTCGGCCTCATCGCGCAGAGCGCCGCGCAGGACTATGTTCAGTTCGGAAAGCTTCTCGCCTTCCCCTTCCCTGACTCACGCTTCCGCCGCCAGCTCTATATCGTCAAGCACAAAAACAGCATTTTATCGCCCATTGCGCAGGTGTTTTACGACTATGCGCGCAAGGCAAAGGACAAAGCATCCGCCAAATAAGGCGGATGCTTTTTTACAGGGATTGCACGCTTTTTTGTCCGATTTTTTCGCGAAATTGTCATTTACTTTTTTCCCTCTCTGGTATATGATAATGCAATAGGTCAACGGCTGCGCTGCACCGGTAAAGCAGCAGGCCTTACGGGAGGGAAAGCGATGGACTGCCGCGATTCCGCGCTGTTTACAGGCGTGGACGAAGCATCGTGCGAAAATATGCTGCGCTGCTTCAGCGCGTATGAGCAGCGCTTCAGCGCAGGACAGACCATCCTCACCTGCGGGCAGCAGCAGGATATGATCGGCGTGCTGCTCTCGGGCAGCGCGGCGCTTCTGCGCCTGCACGCCGACGGCAACCGCACCGTGCTTGAAAGCATGGACGAGGGCAGCGTCTTTGGCGAGGAGCTGGCGTTCACCGGCTTTCGCGACGGCAGCGCACTCATCGAGTGCCGCGAGGACTGCCGCGTCATCTTCATGCGCTATGACCAAATCACAAAGCGCTGCGAAAACGCCTGCGCCTGCCACAGTCAGGTCGTAACGAACCTCTTCCAACTGCTCTCGAAAAAGTCCCTGCATCTGAGCCGCCGGGTCGAGGTGCTCGCCTGCCGCTCCATCCGCGAAAAGCTGCTGTGCTTTTTCGAGCAGCTCGCCGACGAGCACGGCAGCCGGACGTTCCCCCTGCCGTTTTCCCTCAGCATGCTCGCCGACTACATCAGCGCCGACCGCAGCGCCATGATGCGCGAGATGCGCAAGATGCGCGAGGAGGACCTCATCAGCACCGAGGGCCGCAGCGTAACGCTGCTTTAGTTTTTTGCAAGTATTTTTCGTAAATGCAAGTTTTCCTGCATCGTTGGAATTTTGACATTCATTGACGCAAGAAAACTTTCATGATATAAATATAGCATCATTCCATATTCCCGGCGCTGCGTCCAGGAATCCCGCCTGCCGTTCTCCCCGGACGGCACGGCGCTGAATCTCAACAAAAAGGAGAATCATTCATGTATCGCATCGTGAAGAAAGAAGCGCTCAAGCCCACCGTGACCCTCTACGAGATCGAGGCGCCGATGGTGGCAAAGAAGGCCGAGCCCGGCCAGTTCATCATCCTGCGCGTCGATGAAAACGGTGAACGCATCCCCATCACCATCCACGACTTCGACCGTGAGAAGGGCACCGTCACCATCATCGTGCAGACGATCGGCGCCACCACCGAAAAGCTCAGACATAAAGCCGAGGGCGAGTACATTCAGGACTTTGTCGGCCCGCTGGGCCGCCCGACCGAGACCGAAGGCAAGAAGAAGGTCTGCGTCGTGGGCGGCGGCGTCGGCTGCGCCATCGCTTACCCCGTTTTGAAGAAGTTCCACGACTGCGGCGCGGAAGTCCACGCGGTCGTCGGCTTCAAGAATAAGGACCTCGTCATTCTTGAGGACAAGTTCCGCGCGGCTTCGAGCGTTTTGAAGCTGATGACGGACGACGGCTCTTACGGCGAGAAGGGTCTTGTCACCGATGCGCTCAAGGAGCTCATTGACGCGGGCAACCAGTATGACGAGATTTTCGCCATCGGTCCCGCCATCATGATGAAATTCGTGTCCAAGACCACCGAGCCCTACGGCATCCCCACCACCGTTTCCATGAGCCCGATCATGGTCGACGGTACCGGCATGTGCGGCGGCTGCCGCCTCACCGTCGGCGGCGAGACGAAGTTCGCCTGCGTCGACGGCCCGGACTTCGACGGTCACAAGGTCGACTGGGACGAAAGTCTCAAGCGCGGCAAGATGTACTTCGACTGGGAACGCCACAAATACGAAGAGACCTGCAACCTGTTCAGCAAGGAGGTTCAGTAACATGCCTAACATGAGTCTGAAGAAGAATGCAATGCCCTCTCAGGAGCCCAACGTCCGCAACAAGAACTTCCTGGAGGTCGCGCTCGGCTATACCGAGGAGCAGGCGCTCGATGAAGCGGCCCGCTGCTTAAACTGCAAGAACCATCCCTGCGTCTCCGGCTGCCCGGTGCAGGTCAAGATCCCCGAATTCATCAAGAAGATCACCGAAAAGGACTATGAGGGCGCCTATCAGGTCATCCACGAGACCTCCTCCCTGCCCGCCGTCTGCGGCCGCGTCTGCCCGCAGGAGACGCAGTGCGAATCGAAGTGCATCCGCGGCATCAAGGGCGAGCCCGTCGGCATCGGCCGCCTCGAGCGCTTTGTCGCCGACTGGCACAATGCAAACGTGCAGGAAGCGCCCGCCAAGCCCACGCCCAACGGCCACAAGGTCGCGGTCATCGGTTCCGGCCCCAGCGGCCTCACCTGCGCGGGCGACCTTGCCAAGAAGGGCTACGATGTCACCGTTTTTGAAGCGCTCCACCTCGCCGGCGGCGTGCTGGTCTACGGCATCCCCGAGTTCCGTCTGCCCAAGGCGGTCGTCAAGCGCGAGATTGACGGCCTAGAGGACATGGGCGTTAAGTTTGAGTACAACTCCGTCGTGGGCAACATGGCCACGGCCGAGGAGCTGTTCGAGCAGGGCTTTGACGCCATCTACGTGGCGACCGGCGCTGGCCTGCCCAAGTTCCTCAACGTCCCCGGCGAGAACCTGCCCAACGTCTTCTTCGCTAACGAGTACCTCACCCGCGTGAACCTGATGAAGGCCAACAAGTTCCCCGAGTACGACACCCCCACCAAGCACGGCAAGAACGTCGTTGTCTTTGGTGGCGGCAACGTGGCTATGGACGCCGTCCGTACCGCCAAGCGTCTGGGCGCCGAGCACGCCATCATCGCCTACCGTCGTACCGAGGACGAGATGCCCTGCCGTCGCGCCGAGCTGCACCATGCTAAGGCCGAGGGCGTCGAGGTTCTGCCGCTCGTCTCCCCGCTCGAGTTTGTCGCTGGAGAGGACGGCTCCGTGTGCGCCGTCAAGGTCCAGAAGATGGAACTCGGCGAGCCCGACGAGTCCGGCCGTCGTCGCCCGGTGCCCATCGAGGGCGCCATAGAGGAGATCCCCTGCGACGTCGCGATTTCGGCTATCGGCACCAACGCCAACCCCTTCGCAAAGAAGATCGGCGGCAAGATGGAGCTCAACAAGTGGGGCTACATCGTCGCCGACGAGGAGACCGGCCAGACCACCGATCCCCGCATCTGGGCCGGCGGCGACATCGTCACCGGTGCCGCTACGGTCATTCTGGCGATGGGCGCCGGCAAGAAGGCCGCTGCCTCCATCACCAAGAGCCTGCTGGGCGAGTAATCACCCTCAGCGCTAGCCATTAAACGGCAAAGTCCCCGTCGAGCACACGCCCGGCGGGGACTTTTTCTATGCCGGCCAACCCATCACCACAAAGGTGCCTGTCCCCTTTGTGGTGGTTTGGGACTTGCCTGGTCGTTTTGTCTCGATCTGTAACAGTTAGAGGCCAAATTCCTCGCTACATGTTACAGATCGAGACGTTAGGTTGGCGGCCATTCGGTTCATCTAAATCTGTAACATCTAGGGCCGTTTTGGACGGTCAGGTGTTACAGATTTAGATTTTGCCGAAGCCGAGGATGGGCGCTGTCGCCAAAAACCTAGCGCTTGCGGCGCTTGGTCGCGGCAACACCGGCGGCGGCAACGGTTGCGCCGGCGATACCCAGGGCGGCGACCGTCATCGCAGTGGCGTCTCCCGTGTTGACGAGCGCAGCGTTATCGGACTTCTTGCCGTTCTTGCCCTTACCCTTGGACTTGTCCGTCGTCACCGTTGTCGTCGTCGAAGTCGAACCACCCGCAGGAACCCCGGTACCGCCAGAGCCATCCGCACCGCCACCCTGCTCGCCGCCGCCAGGCGTCGGCTTGGGCCCGGGCTCCGGCCCGGGCTCCGGCTTGGGCTCGGGTGTCACCTCATCGGTAACCGTAATCGTAATGTTCAAACGCTCGGAATACTCGCTGTACGACATGCCAGGGCGCTGTGCCGCAATGCGCACATACATGTTGCTATCGAGCGCAATAGGCTCGGTGTACTTTACGCGGCCTTCGTCACGGCAGGGGCAGGTGTCGTTGGTGGTGTACCAAATGGTCGCGCCATCCTCCGCCGAAAGCTCCAGCTTCGTACCCTTGGGCACCGTAATGTAATTCTCCTTGGGCGACCACAAGCCAAACGTCGTCGCACCAATCGTCGCCGCCGGTCGCGCCGGTCGCACGGCCTCGGCAGACACGCGCACGTCGACCTGCTTGGACAGCGCCGTGCCGTCCACCGCCGCCGTCAACGTCGTCAAACCGGGCAGAGCACCATGCAGCACAAACGTCGCCGCGCCATCCTCGCCCGTCACAGCCTGAGCAGCATCAACGGAGCAGATAGCCGTAGACTCCAGCCCAACACTAGCCTTGGCGCCCGCAAACGGCTTGCCCGCCTTATCGGTCACGTGCGCCACCAGCTCAAAGTCACTGCCCTCAAGCATGGTCACGGCCTGCTCCACGTTGAGCCTGAGCTTGTCGGCACGAACGCCCACGGCAAGCTCCCCGCTTGCCCAGCGCGCCATGGCCTTGCCGGCGTAGTTGCGAGCACCGTCGAGCTCAAACGACACCGTCGAGCCCGCCTCACGCGCATCGGCATAGCGAATGCGCAGCACGCGCGACAACGGCTTGCCATTGGGATCGTCCTGCTTGTCGAGCCACGTATACGTCACGTCGCCCAAGCCCTGCGCGCACAATGCGACCAGGGCATCGTCGCTCGCATCCATATACTGCGTAAACTCAACCTCGACGCAATCGGTATAGGCATGGGCCGAAGCCACCTCGGGCGCCGCCGTCGACACCAAGCCAATGTTCACCTCGGTCTGAATCGGCGGCACGCGCAGCCAAGCCGAACGCGCCTCCTCATACCCGTCCTTGGTCACGCGCACCTGATACCATCCGGTCGGCGTATTCCAGTTGTATGCACCGTCCGCACCCGTTGCAAGCGGATTGTCCTGCTCATACTCCTCGGCATCCCAACGCACTGCATTGGTACCGGCGGCATCGTCGGCGCTCCACAGCTCAACCGTTGCGCCCTCGACCGTATTGGACAACAGACCCTCGTACACCACGCCCGCAGGGTCGGGTGCAGCCTTGGCAGCCACATTGCGATAACGCGCCTCGAAGATCGACTGCATCTTCTCGTCCGAGATCAAGCCGTCCTTGTTGGCCTTGTAGACCTCGGCATCGGTCAGCTCACCCCAGTTGACCGTAATACGATTCTGGCACGCGCGCTCCACCTGCTCACAGGCGACATCGTAGGCGCACTCGGCATTGGTCAGCTTAATCGCGCGCTCCGAGCCCACACTCGTCGAAGCCGCGTCATAGGCAGCGCCCACCACGGTACCCGCCGAACCGGCCGTCAGCACGCCGGCGATTGTCATAATGGAGCCCACCGCCACATCGGTGCTATCGTGGCAGAGCTGGCGATACAGCAGATCCTCAAACGCACGCGCCTTCTCCATGGCGTCGCGCAGCGCGTAAATGCACTTCCAGTCGTCCTCGGTCTTCTCGGGCTTGGCAAGCAAGCGCGTATGCTGAAGCTCATAGCCCTCGCGCTCGCCCTTCACCTTCTGCATACGGACGTTCACGTTCTCCCAGTTCTTGCTGGCATCGTTCACGCCGTAAATGCCGGTAAAGATGCCGATGCCCTGGGTCGCCGCGGGAAACGCCTGGCCGGCCGCCTTCCACGCATCGGTCTTAAAGACCTGGCCGAACATCTCACACTCGATCTTGTAGCTTTTGAGCGAACGGATCGTGCGGATGAGCTTCATGTGGGCGCTGACGTCACCGTTGCGCTTCCAAGCCATAAGCCAACCGCGAATCGTAGAGTTATTGAGGCTGTGGACTACGTTCCAGTTATCGTACAGATTGTCCAAAATGTCGCATTGCATGGCGATTGAGTTAAACAGCAGCGCCTGGTTCTTGTTGTTATTGGAGTTCTCGATAAACTCCGACTCAATGTAAGCGGTCTCGTCGCCATCGGGCGCGGCGACCTTAAAGCCCTTGACGGTATCGTCGTCAGCCCGCTTGTAGCTCAGCGAGCTGCCGAGCGCCTGGCCCAAATCGTTAAACCCGCTCGTCGACTGGCCGTTGTACTCGCTGGCCTTAATGCCCGCACACTTGTTGAGCGCCGCAGCGGTTGCGTCATTCCAGCTTCCGTATTGGTTGAGCTGGCCGATACCCATCGACTGGCCCACCAGATCCTCGGCCTGCTGGGCAATAAACTCCGCTCGCGACGCATGGTCGACAAGTTCCTTGATGGCCGCCGCATCCGCAGCGCTTGCACCCTGAGCCGACGCGAGTTCCTGGTACCAATCCTCACCGGTGCCGTACGCGTCCTCAAAGATCATCTTGTCCACGTTGACGCCATAGCTGTCGCCCTGCTTGGTCAGCAGCGCCGACGAGCCGCCAACCGCAGCCTTAAGCTCGGCGGCAAACTGCGCGGCCTCGTCGTTGCCAGCATCATCACCCTCGCCTTCGCGGGCAGCAGGAGCACGGCAAACCTTACGCGCGTTGTCGCCCTCGTCCTTGCCGCCCTTCTCCTCCTCGGCAAACGCATCGGCGACCATCTGGTCAATCGCGTCGTTAAAGGCCTCGTCGACATCATTAAACGAGTTATCCATCATATACTCGTGCCACTGCTGCACGGCATTCGAGAACTCCTGCTGGCGCTCCTCGGCCGCGGCGGAATGCTTTTTGGCCGAAGCTTTGGCGTCAAAACTCAGCATGGTCATAAGCTGAGCATTGGAGATGCGGTAGGTCTGCGGCATAAAGATTTGCTCAAAGTTGCCGCAGTTCACATAGGTCGAGTCATTCGCCTTGTTAAACTCATCGAGCAGCTTAAGGTAACCCTCGTCCACATACTCCGCCACATAGCGAACATGGGTGCCCTCGCGCGACTTTTGAGCCAGAGGAATCGTCACCGTCTTGCCATCCACGCAGTCCACGTACAGGTCGAGCGTGTCGGCGGCCTCTTCGTTTCCCACCTCGAGCGTGATGTCAAAGGTCCAGTAGGCGTTCTTCTTTTGTGGCAGATGATGGAAGGTCCACAGGCTCTTGCCGGTGTCCTTACCGTCCTTGACCAAGTTTTGCGTACCGCCACGATACGTCACATCAAAGTTCCAGACCGAAGCGCCCGGAACATAGCGCACATAATTGCGAGCCGTCACCTCTGCGGCAGCGGCGGCGACGTCGGTCGAGCCCACGCGCGCCTCGAGCGTCACGCGCTCGGCGGCAAGCGTATCCTGCGGCAGCTCGTATTCAATCTTGGCACGGCCGAGTTTATTGGTCTTGCCGGTGTACTTTGCAGCCGAGGCGCCCGCGCCCACGGTAAGCTGCACGCTTTTGCCGGGCGCTGCGTATACGTAGGCCACATTGCCCAGCAGGCTGTGAACGTCGGTGTTGTCGACCTCGATGCGCGATCCGCTAACCTCGAGTGTGGTGCTTCCCAGCGGCAATGTCACCTCGCCCAGCGTAATGAGCGGCGAGACGGCATAGATGCCCGCGGCCTTAGGCTTAAAGCGCACAAACACATCGGCGCCCGCACTCTTCTTCATATCGAGAACGAGGTTGTCGCCCTCCCACGTCGCGTCAGTCCACCATGTATGGGAGCTATCACCGGGGTCGCGAGAGCCTGCGGACACATCCTCGACGGCATCCTTGGCCAGCGGAATCTCAATCTTGGCAGCCTGGCTGTCCTTGAGCTCGTAATGAATGCGCAGCTCGGTCTCCACGCCAACGACCGCGGACGAATCAGCGATAACCGAGCCCGCCGTCAGCCCACGCTCGGCACGATACGTCTCCACGTCAAACGTGGGGACGTCGAGCGTCACGTCGAGCTGTTTGCCGTCCTCAATCTTCACCTGCTTTTGCGCGATATGCTTACCCACGGTCAGCCCTAGGCGGCTAAACGTGGAATAGCTCGTCGCTTGGATGTCGTAGCTCGTCTTGTTAAAGGCGACGATGGTGTACGAACCGGCCTTAAGGCGCGGCGTCTCGGCCTTCATGATAGGCGTGGTGCCATCGTCTTCGTAACCCATCAAATAGGTGACACCGTCGGCTACGAGCTTGCCGTCGGACGTACGGAACACCAGCACGCGGTTGGCGCCCTGGTAGTCGCCCTTGGTCGTGACCGTCGCCGTGCCCCAAGGCTTCAAGTCGATATCGAGCTTGCCGGCCGAGGGCTTCACCGTCGCCGTCGCCCCACCCAGCCTGAGGCTGTCTTTGGGATCGGGCGTTATCTCCAGATCCTGGTCCGCGTCGGCAATGGCCTGCGACACCACGAGTGCTGTGCCCTGGATACGGAAGTCGTTTTCTTTGTCACCCTTGGCAGGCTTAAGCGTCTTGCCGCCGCTCTTCACCGTCAGATCGATGTTATCGAGACTATTGAGCTCAATGCGTTCGGTCTTATCCTGGCCCACAATCGGTTCAAGATAGCCCACGTTGAGTTCAATCGCGCGCGAGGCCGGAATCTTGGTAAAGTCCCCCGCCTTAATCTCTCCGATATTCCATGTGCCCGTCATCTGGTCGCCCGGGCGCGCCAGCACCATGTCATAGTAACCGCTGAGCGAAATGCGCAGGGTGGCTGCTGTCTTGGAGAGAGCGTCCGCTGTAAAGCTGCCGTCATCGCCAACCGCCAGCGGCGTGGACTGCCCCGCCTGCACGAGTGTAGCCGTCGCGCTCTGGGGAAGTTTGCCCGTCACCTGGGCCGCCTCGCCCATCCACTCAAACGTGTAAGCAGGCTTCGAGGAATCGACGGAGTCCTTGCGATCGGCCACGGCATCGGCAAGCTTTTTGACCATCGAGGGGTTGCCAGCCGAATCGGTCGCATAGGCATAGATGATCTGGCCTTCACTAAAGGGAATCGCATACGTTACGCCATCGATTGTCACGCGCTCATTATAGTCGCCCGGATATCCCGCCTCACCAAACTGAAGATCGGGGTTCATCACGCGCAGGACAACGGCATTATGGTTCGTCTCGTTTCCGTATCTCGTGTTCTCAAAAGCTCCCCACTCTATCATTTCCACGCTTTTGGGTAGCACAATCTCTTTGCCGGCAATCGCAGGATCAAGAGAGGCGAACGCGAGCGCCCCGATAGATTTGACACCATCGCCAATCGTCACCGACGACACAAAGGAGCACCCGTCAAAGGCATGTTGCTCAATCCGCTCCACCGTGCCCGGCACATCGATCTGCGTAAAGGTGAGTACCGTTGTGTCCGAGACATAGAACTGTGGCACGCCGCAATAGGCGAATGCAAGATAGTCGATAGTTTTGACCGAAGGCGGCAGCGTTGCCACCACATTGTCGTCAAGTTGTTCACATTCCTTAAAGGCCTGCTCGGGAATCGTGGTAAAGGCCGCGTTGTTGGGCCAGGTTACCGTTTGGAGCGTCTTGCTTTTGTAGAATGCATAGCTCTTGAGCTCCTCGACCGAATCGGGCAGTGCGATCTCTTTGATGCTGCTGCCGCCCAAGCCGCCAACCGAGCGGACATGCGAATTCGAAGCGAAGGTGATCGATGTGAGCGCAGCGCTTCCCATACCCGTAAGGCTTACGACATTTTTGTCGTCGATGGTCGAGGGCACCTCCAACGTGGTAATGCCCGCGTCGCCATACTCGATAGAAATTTCGTTGGTGAGGCTATCAATCGAGAAGTAGTACTGCGCGGGGGTCTGCTCGCCGGCCACGTAGCCATCGTCGTATTCGCCCTTTACGCCCGTGGCGCCCTTCGAGGTTGCCCAGAGTTCAAGCTCCTCGTTCCAGGTTGCCTCGGTGCCGGAAGCCTCCTCTTGCTTCTGCTGCTCGGCGAGTTCCTTGCCCTCGACAAGATCGGTGGCAAGCGTACCCGCAGGTGTGCTCTCGGTCTGCCCGGCGCCCGTCAGGCCCGCCGCCGATGCAATCTCGGAGTCCGGGGGCGTAGGGGTGTCACCGGTATCGAGCACTGTGGGGTCGGCGGCGTCGGCATCGGGCGCGGGGTCGGCGGCGTTGGCGGCATCGGCATCGGGCGCGGCGTCGGCGGGG
>OOCX01000890.1_pt1 | contig 20953 bp, 15 predicted proteins | sample 1671231 | NCBI WGS metagenome assembly OOCX01 (sample SAMN06348135, study PRJEB24527) | human gut metagenome | biome: human gut; feature: ankylosing spondylitis patient; material: feces | host: Homo sapiens | place: China | collected 2015-10 | reverse complement strand
AGAAGTTGGTTAAGAGTTTGTTCTCTTTCGTCATTTCCCCCTGGCATACCGCTATCACGTTTTTTACCTATTGTATCTATTTCATCGATAAATACGATACCACGCTGTGCCGCTTCGACATCATAATCGGCAGCCTGCAACAGACGGGTCAAAATGCTTTCTATATCCTCCCCTACATAACCGGCTTCTGTCAAGACCGTCGCATCTACAATGGCAAACGGGACATGGAGCAATTTGGCGATCGTACGGGCAAGTAGCGTTTTACCTGTCCCCGTAGCACCCACCATAATAATATTCGATTTCTCGATCTCAACATCATCCGATGTTACTTTCTGGATCAAACGTTTGTAATGGTTATACACAGCAACCGACAGATAACGTTTAGCGTCGTCCTGACCTATCACATATTGGTCCAGAAAAGTCTTAATATCCTCAGGCTTAGGCAGATCTTTCTGGTTTAATCCAAAAGAACTCCCCTTGCCAGGCATTTGTTCTTTTACTATTTCGTACGCTTGCTGTGCACATTCATCGCAAATAGCACCGGAAATCCCGTTAATCAACATATTAACGTCCCGGCTACCGCGTCCGCAAAACGTACAGCTATCGCCTGTTTTGGCCATTCCGTATTTGTTTTTTAAAGAGAGTACGTTAAAAGCTCCTGTTCCCGCATTCGATACAAGGGACAAGGGACTTTTAACGCAGCCCCTTACATTAATATTATTTATTACGAACCAGAACCTTGTCGATCATACCGTAAGCCAAAGCTTCCTCTGCCGTCATCCAATAGTCACGGTCACTATCGTGTTCAACCTTTTCATAAGGTTGACCTGAATGAGTTGATATGATTGTGTAGAGTTCCTTCTTTACTTTCAGGATTTCACGAGCCGTGATCTCAATATCCGAAGCCTGTCCCTGCGCACCGCCTAACGGCTGGTGAATCATCACGCGGGAATGAGGCAAGGCCATACGCTTGCCTTTCGTTCCGGCGACCAGCAATACCGCAGCAAAAGAAGCTGCCATACCCGTACAGATAGTCGACACGTCACTACTGATAAACTGCATCGTGTCATAAATGCCATATCCTGCATAAACAGAACCACCCGGAGAATTGATATAAATTGAAATATCCTTGCCCGGATCGCTTGAATCCAGATACAACAACTGTGCCTGGATTACATTTGCCGTATAATCGTCAACCTGTGTACCTAAAAAAATGATACGGTCCATCATCAACCGTGAAAAAACGTCCATCTGAGCAACGTTCAATTGACGCTCTTCGATAATCGTCGGAGATATGTAACTGCTGGTTATATTCATATAACTGTCCAGCGCATTACTGTTCATCCCTAAATGCTTCGTTGCATACTTTCTGAAATCTTCCATAATCTATAGTCTTATTGTGTTACCGAAAAGTCATAAAAAAAGGGATTCCTCTCTTACTTATCGGAATAACAAAGTTATAAATAAATTTCTGAAAGAAACAACTTATTTGCTGTCCGGTAAGATATTTTTTCGAGAGAAAGCCCTTTTTAGATAAAAAAGCTGCTGCTGCCGCTTTTTCAGGTAGTCTTATTCTTCAAAAAGTTTGTTGAATTCGTCGGCTGTCACCTCCTTGGTATCCAGTTCGACTTGTTCTTTCAACCAGCCTGCCAATTTTTCTTCAACTGCACGGTCAATGATATTCTGCAGCGTCTGCTTGTTTTTCAAAATGTCTTTAGCATAATTAGCCAATACGTCTTCCGGTACGGAAAGCATTCCATACTGGGCGAACTGGGCTTTAGCTACACGTTTAGCGAAGCCTTCGATATCAGCATCTTCAACTTTCAATCCGTTTTCCTTCACCAGATTTTCTTTGATCAGCTGATATTTCAAGTCTTCTATGATCCGAGGATATTCTTCGTCGATCTTTTCTTTCGTGTTCTTTTCATTGGCAACCAGCAACCAACGCTTTAACAGGTCTTCGGCAAACGAAAGTTCACCGGCTTTCTGAACCAGCAGGTCACGGGCGTCGACCAAGAACTTGAAGTCGCTCTGCGGAGTGAACTGTTCAGCCAAAGCTTCGCGGATCTTGTTCTTGAATTCTTCTTCGCTGGTAACAACGCCTTCACCGAAGACTTTGTCGAACAATTCCTGGTTCAGCTCTGCATTCTTATGACGAGTCACCTCCGTGATTTCAAAGCTAAAATCGCCTGTGATACCACTGACGGCTTCCTTATTCACTTTCAAGAAAGAAGCGATTTCTGCTTCTGCACCTTCGTAGGCCTTATTCGGATTGAATACGATCACAGAGTTCTTCTTTGCACCGATGAATTTAGCTTTTTCAGCTTCATCCTTTATGTACATCGGCATCAAAACAGCCTCTTCAACAACGATACCGCCTTCTTTCGGAGAACCGTTTTCCAGTTCGGCTACCGTACCTTTCACCAAGTCTTTTTCTTCTACATCCTCAACCTGGTCGTACGTTCCGAAATTAGCCTGGTAAGCCTCGACTTGTTTGCCGATCATTTCGTCGTCGATATTCACCTGGTAATAAGGAACCTTGTCATTTTTGGACAATTCGATCTTGATTTCCGGAGCCAGCGCTACATCAAAACAAAATTCGAAGTCTTCCTGAGTATCGAAGTTGATTTCTTTCTGTTCAGTTTCGTTAGGCAGCGGTTCGCCCAAAATGTTCAGTTTGTTTTCACGGATATAGTTGTACAAGTTTTCAGAAACCAATTTGTTGATTTCTTCAACCAACACATGCTTGCCATACATTTTCTTTACCATACCCATTGGGACCATCCCTTTACGGAAACCCGGCATCTCTGCTTTCTGACGGAAGCTGCGAAGGCTCTTTTCAACCTTGTCTGCATAGTCAGCTTTCACTATTTCCAATTTCACAATGCCTTTTGTAGCATCAATGTTTTTAAGCGAAACGTTCATTCTGAATGATTTATTTAATTAATAGTCTTGTTCGAATTTTAGGGTGCAAAATTAGACTTAATCTTTTAATCTCGCAAATTGTTTGCTTAAATTGTTATAACCGAGATGAATTTAGGAACAATATTATTTTTTTCAGGATAAATTGTTGTTTATCTAAAATAAATGTATTCCTTTGCGATGTGAAAGGGCATTAACCTTGAACGTACCTAACATTGTTTTTTATTTCTTCATTTACTCGTTACTTGTCGAATATCTCTCACTGTTACGAAATTCCGGTTTACTACTTTCATTGAAGTAACAATTTTATTTTTTAATTTCTATTTTTATGAACATCTATGTTGGAAACCTGAACTATCGTGTTCGGGAAGATGATTTGAAACAAGTAATGGAAGAATACGGTACGGTTGAATCCGTAAAGATCATCAAAGACCGTGAAACAGGCAAATCAAAAGGTTTTGGTTTCGTTGAAATGCCGGACGATGAAGCTGCGAAAAAAGCAATCGCCGAGTTGAACGAAGCTGAATATGAAGGCCGCCAGATAGTAATAAAAGAGGCTCGTCCTAAATAATTACTTTTCCGGGAAAAAATAAGAAACTTCTGCTTATCTTTGAGCAGAAGTTTTTTTATGCTCAAAAATATGTTCTTAAAAGGTATATATGCCGGAAAACCGGCCATCTTCCAATTGACCGTCCTGCTTCTCCTGATTCTGGCAGGCGCAGTTTTCTCATCGCTGATTGTAATGGGATTCTTCTATATGATCTATGGTCTGCACGCCGATATTACGCAGTATTCGGACATGATGCGCCTGTTGCAACTTATTTCAGCCCTCGGCACATTCCTCTTTCCTGCATTGGCACTTGCGTGGCTGTGCAGCTACAATCCGAAAGAATATCTGTCGATCGGGAAAATGCCTAAAGGACACATATTGCTTCTCACATTTCTCAGTATATTTTTGATCACTCCTTCCATCAGCCTGACCGGAATACTGAATAAGCAGATGGAATTGCCATCTTTTATGGAACCCATAGAAAACTGGATGCGGTTACAAGAGGAAACGGCCGAACAACTGACTCTGAAATTGTTGGCCGGAAGAGGGATCATAACTTTGTTTTTTAACCTGATCGTTATCGCGGTAGCTGCCGGCATTACGGAAGAATTCCTTTTCAGGGGCGCTTTGCAACGGATAATCGGGAAATGGACGTACAATCATCATATCATCATCTGGAGTGCTGCCATCATTTTCAGCACCTTCCACATGCAGTTTTTCGGCTTCCTTCCACGTATGCTGTTAGGAGCTTATTTCGGATATTTACTTTATTGGACCCGGAACATCTGGATACCGGTATTTGCCCACTTCGTTAATAATGCAATTGCTGTCATCAGCATGTCGGATGCCAAATTAAAAGACAACGAATTCATTACCGGAGATATTTCCACACAGAATTTGTTGCCCTACACAATCGTGGCGATCGTTGCGCTATTTTTCTTTGTTCGCTGCTGTCAGAAATTGAAAATTATCAGATCGTCTAATCTTAATTCTTAAAAGTCTTTTTTGCGGAGAACAAAATCCTTACCCAGATATTTTTCACGCACAATTTCATTTTCGGCCAACTGCTCGGCAGTTCCCTGAAAAAGCACTTTCCCTTCGAACAGCAGATAGGCACGGTCACAGATACTCAAAGTCTCATATACGTTATGATCTGTGATCAGAATCCCGATATTCTTATGTTTCAGCTTTGCAACAATGCTCTGGATATCTTGTACGGCAATCGGGTCTACCCCGGCAAACGGTTCGTCAAGCATGATAAATTTCGGATCGATAGCCAGACAGCGAGCGATCTCCGCACGCCGGCGTTCACCTCCGGACAACTGGTCGCCCAAATTCTTCCGCACTTTATTCAGACCAAATTCGGCAATCAGACTCTCCAATTTTTCTTTCTGGTATTCGGATGTTGTCTCTGTCATTTCCAATACGGAACGAATGTTATCCTCCACCGTCATTTTACGGAAAATAGACGCCTCCTGAGCTAAGTAGCCAATACCATTACGAGCGCGTTTATACACCGGAAACTTCGTGATCTCCATATCGTTCAAGAATATCTTTCCTTCATTGGGAGTCACCAACCCTACCGTCATATAGAAAGTAGTCGTTTTCCCAGCTCCATTAGGGCCGAGCAATCCCACGATCTCTCCCTGCTTCACATTGATCGAAACATGATTTACAACGGTACGTGTCTTATATTTTTTAACGAGGTCCTCCGTACGGAGCACCATTTGTTGTTCGTCTGCCATATCCAAAATCTTTGCCACAAAGAAACGGAATTAATTCCTTCTATACAAATCGTTCACTACGCTTTTATTGACTTACAGCCCAGTTTAGATTAAATACAAACCAGAAGTATCAAGCCTGAAATGAACAGTTGTTCCCAGAATTGCGTTATATTTGCAGACTGTAATTGAATAGAAACATAAAATAATGAATAAAGCATTACATCAAGTAGGTGAATATGTCATGTTGATGGGGAAATGCATCTCCGTACCCAACCGGTGGAGCATGTTCTTTAAGCAGTTGATAAAGGAAATATATAAATTAGGAGTCGATTCCCTTTGGATCGTTGTCATCATTTCCATTTTTATCGGTACGGTTATTGCCATCCAGATTTCACTGAATATCAGTTCGCCGCTCATTCCTAAATTTACGATAGGATATACAACGCGTGAAATTATCCTGCTGGAATTTTCTTCTTCCATCATGTCACTGATCCTGGCAGGCAAAGTCGGTAGTAACATAGCCTCCGAGATCGGAACCATGCGTGTGACGGAGCAGATCGACGCAATGGAAATCATGGGAGTTAACTCCGCCAACTTCCTGATCCTGCCAAAGATGGTCGGTATGATGACTTTCATTCCGGTATTAGTTATCTTCAGTATGTTCACCGGTATTTTGGGAGGTATCGCAGCCAGCCATTCCACAGGAACAGGTATGACACCCGCTTCTTTCGAATATGGTTTACAGTTCTATTTCAATGAGTTCTACATCTGGTATTCCATCATTAAATCCGTTGTGTATGCATTTATTATTTCATCCATAGCCGCCTACTTCGGTTACAATGTAAAAGGCGGTGCACTGGAAGTAGGTAAAGCCAGTACGAACGCGGTCGTTATGAGCAGTATCATGATTCTGCTGGCCGACGTGATCTTAACCAACTTAATGCTGACATAAAAAATGGTAGAAGTAAAACATATCACCAAGTCCTTTGAAGGACGCGTTGTCTTGAATGACATCAGCGCCGTCTTCGAAACGGGAAAAACAAACCTGATTATCGGGCGAAGCGGCTCCGGGAAAACGGTTCTTATCAAAAATATTATCGGGCTGATGCGTCCGGATTCGGGAGAGATTTTGTATGACGGCCGTGACTTGACATCGATGGATAAGCACGAATTGAACATGTTGCGCCGTGAAATGGGTATGCTGTTCCAAGGATCGGCCTTATTCGACAGCATGACGGTGTTGGAAAATGTCATGTTCCCGCTGGATATGTTCTCAAACGACACTTACAAAGACCGCCTGAAACGTGCCCAGTTCTGTCTGGATCGTGTGAACCTGTCGGAAGCCGGCCACCTCTATCCTTCTGAGATCAGTGGCGGTATGATGAAACGTGCCGCTATTGCCCGCGCCATCGCCCTGAACCCGAAATATCTGTTCTGTGACGAACCGAACTCCGGCCTGGACCCCAAGACTTCGCTGATTATCGACGACCTGATCCACGATATCACCGCCGAATACAAAATGACGACTATCATCAACACACATGACATGAACTCCGTCATGAATATCGGTGAAAACATTATCTTCATCAAAGAAGGCGTAAAAGAATGGCAGGGGAACAGCAAAGAGGTTATTACTTCCAAGAACAAAGCATTGAACGATTTTATCTTCGCTTCAGACTTGTTCCGTAAGGTAAAAGAGGTCGAGGAAGAAGAGTTAAAAGAAGAAGAACTGAAAGCAAAGTAAAAATAATCCGATGCCCATCGGATGAAAAAACGACGGGCATCGGATCGGAAAGAGATAGGCATCGGATTAATATCCGAACAATTCTTCCTGTGTCAGTTTCTGGATCGGACCATATTGTGACAAACCTTTCAGATCGAGATCCTTTTCATCGCCTAATACACAATAGATATAGGTACGCCCTTTCACCCATTTTTCCTGGAATGCCTTGATTTCAGGCAATGTCATTGTCTGCGCCTTCTCGAACAGTTCTTTACGGCTGTCCGTGTTCAGACCTAAATCCTGGGCATTCAGATAAGACCAAAGAACATCCGATTTGGTAATACGCTCCGTACGCAAGCGGGTAATGAGAGCATCTTTAGCCAAGTTGAACGCTTTTTCTGATTCCGGCATATTATTGATAATTTCATCGAAAGCTTTCATCGCATCAATCATCTTATCATTCTGAGTCGCAATGAACGTACGGTATACATACGGATATTTCAGTTTGGACGGAGTAATAAGGAAAGCTCCTGCAGAATAAGCCAGCCCACGCGATTCACGCATTTCCTGAAATACGATCGCGTTCATGCCGCCACCGAAGTATTCGTTATACATATTCAATGTAGGTTGGATAGCCGGATCGAACTTTTCACCTCGGTTAGAGACAGCAGAGTAATAAATCTGTTTAGCATCATACTGTGCAAGCAGAACTCTATTTTCAGGAGTTTCCTGCTGGCTGAACTCAATTGCTGCCGGAACCGGTTGCAACTGTTCAGGGACATTATGATATTGTTTGATGATGTCCAGAACGGCCTGTGGTTTTTCCGGACCATAATACAAGATCTTATGATCGAATGAGTTGATCTTATGAATGCGATCGACCAGTTCCTGCGGGTCCACCTGCTGCAACTCGGCAGTTGTCAGTACATTTGTAGCAGGAGACTTCGGCCCCCAGATAGCATACTGGATCAGTTTGTTGAAATTCTGTCCCTGGTTCAATTTAGCATCAGTCCTTTTTTTCAAGATATCACCTGCAAGGTTTCCATAAGTCTCCTTATTAACCTGTGCATCGGCCAAGATCTCTTCAAACAGAGCCATTGCCTTCGGCATGTTCTCTTTCAAACCTTCCAGCATCACATATGTGCGGTCTGAACCTGGGAATACATTGAAATAACAAGCCAGTTTGTAAAATTCTTCATTGATTTCCTTCAGACTCATTTTAGATGTGCCCAAATACTTCATATATTCGAAAGCGGTGCCCATTGCCTTATCGTTATTCGTACCCATATCGAATACATACATCAGAGAGAAGAGATCATTGGAAGTATTCTCCTTATACAATACCGGAATATTGGATTGGGCGGTCAGTTTTTGCAAATCCTTACTATAATCCAAGAATACCGGTTCGATCGGAGCCACTTTTGAAGCCTGTATTTCTTTCAAGAACAGACTTGAACTATCGCGATTCATCACGATCGGAGTGATTTTAGGTTTGTCGATCTTCTTTTCGTTCGGGTCTTTACCTTGTCTTTTATAGATGAGCGCATAGTTGTCACCGAAATATTTGTTGGCAAAATCGACGATCTGCTGCTTTGTCACTTTGCTCATGCGATCTAACGAAGCGACTTCATCTTTCCAATCGACACCGTCGATGAAAGAAGAGACAAACATATCGGCACGACCGTCGTTACGATCCATCCGGTACATTTGCATCAGTTTATAGTTATTGATAGCAGCTTCCAGCAAGCCTTCGTCAAACTCACCTTTCTTTAGCTTATCAATTTCAGCCAGGAATAGGTCTTTTACTTCATCCAAAGTCTGTCCCTGTTTCGGACGACCACTAATAACAAATGCATTATAATCGGACATTCCGTATGTTCCGGCATAACAACTTAGTACTTTCTGTTGCTGAACCAAATCGATATCCAACAAACCTGCTTTACCGTTATTAACAATTTCGCCTGTCAGATTCAGCAAATCCTGGTCAGGAGAAGCAGCTCCCGGGAAACGCCAACCCAAAGTCACATTTTCAGCATCGACACCCAACACTTCTTTTATAACCGGTGCTTTAATCGGAGACTCATGCGTTACTGGCAACTTCGGCAGATTGGGATTCGGTTTCAAATGGCCAAAATATTTATTGATCGTCTCGATCATCTGGTCCGGATCAAAATCACCGGACAGACAGATTGCCATATTATTAGGGACATACCAAGTTTTATGGTAGTTTTTGATATTCGTGATAGACGGGTTCTTCAGGTTTTCCTGTGTTCCGAGAACAGTCTGCGTCCCGTATGGATGATCGGGGAAAAGAGCGGTCAGAACAGCTTCATACACTTTACGGCCATCACTGGTAAGAGACATGTTCTTTTCTTCGTACACAGTCTCAAGCTCCGTATGAAAGCCACGGATTACATTGTTTTCAAAACGGTCCGCCTGTATCTTGGCCCAGTTGTCAATCTGGTTGGAAGGAATATCTTCCACGTAGACTGTCTGGTCAAAGCCGGTATACGCATTTGTTCCAGTTGCACCAATAGCAGACATCAGTTTATCATATTCGTTCGGAATTGCCAATTTCGAAGCCTCATAAGAAACACTGTCGATCTGATGATAAATAGCCTGGCGTTCTGCCTCATCAGTAGTCTTACGATACACCTCAAAAAGCTGTTCGATCTGATCGAGCATCGGTTTTTCCTGTTCGTAATTCTGCGTGCCGAACCGCTGAGTTCCTTTAAACATCAAGTGTTCAAAATAGTGTGCCAGACCGGTCGTTTCGGCAGGATCGTTTTTACCTCCCACGCGAACGGCAATATACGTTTGAATACGTGGGGTCTCTTTATTCACAGTCATATACACTTTCAGGCCGTTATCCAAAGTATAGATACGGGCTTTCAGAGGATCGTTCGGGACCGACTCGTATTTAAACGGGGAAGTCTCTGCACATGCAGTTGCCAAAAGGAGAAGAAAGGCTAACTGAAGAAACTGAATCGTTTTACGCATAAATTTTAGATTTAGATAATTACATGCGTCAAATATATGCAATTTAAAATAAAAATAGCTCTTATCCGAAAAAAAACAGAACAAGAGCCGATTTTTTCGGATAGGAGCTAATATATGCTCGTACAAAGATTATATTTACATTAAAGGCCGAACGCTTCTTTTACTTTATCGACATAATCCAGTTTTTCCCAGGTAAACAGTTCCACTTCGCAAATGGTCGGTTCCGGATTATAACGAGAAGTAAATGTTTTTGTCACAACCTGCGGTTTACGTCCCATATGACCGTAAGATGCAGTTTCCAGATAGATCGGGTTACGCAATTTCAAACGTTCCTCGATTGCTTTCGGGCGCATGTCAAACAGATTCCAGATCTTTTCTGCAATCTCTCCGTCTGTCATTTTCACGTTAGCACGGCCGAATGTATTCACGAAGATATTCATTGGCTTAGCCACACCGATCGCATACGAAACCTGTACTAGCATTTCATCAGCCACGCCAGCAGCAACCAAATTCTTTGCAATATGACGAGCAGCATAAGCAGCAGAACGGTCTACTTTCGAGGGGTCTTTTCCAGAAAATGCTCCACCACCATGAGCTCCCTTGCCACCGTATGTATCAACAATAATCTTACGACCTGTCAAACCGGTATCTCCATGAGGACCACCGATCACGAACTTTCCAGTCGGATTCACATGATAGATAATATCATCATTGAACAAAGCCTGAACATGAGCCGGATACTGAGCCTTTACGCGCGGGATCAGTATACTCTTGACATCTTCTGCGATCTTTTTCTGCATAGCCAAGTCCGCTTCTTCCTGTGTGATACCTTTTGCAGTGATAAATTCATCATGTTGTGTAGAAACAACAATCGTATCGATGCGTAGCGGTTTTCCGTTATCATCATATTCAATCGTCACCTGACTCTTTGCATCCGGACGGAGGTAAGGCATCAGGTCGTTTTCATTCTTACGTATCTCGGCAAGCTCCCACAACAGGCTGTGTGAAAGATCCAATGCCAGAGGCATATAGTTTTCTGTTTCGTTAGTGGCATAACCAAACATCATACCCTGGTCGCCCGCTCCTTGATTATAAGGATCTTCGCGCTCGACACCACGGTTAATGTCGCCACTCTGTTCATGGATAGAAGAGAACACGCCACATGATTTCGCTTCAAACTGGTATTCGCTTTTCGTATAACCAATTTTTTCGATCACGTTACGGGCTACATCCTGTACATCCACGTAAGCACTTGATTTTACTTCTCCAGCCAAGACAACCTGTCCAGTTGTAACAAGGGTTTCGCAAGCAACTTTAGAGTTCTTGTCATAAGCCAGGAACTCATCCAGCAAAGCATCCGATATCTGATCGGCTACTTTATCGGGGTGCCCTTCAGACACCGATTCGGAGGTGAATAAATAACTCATTGTTTTTTGAATTGACAATCGACAATTGACAATTGACAAGTAATGGAGCGATCCAATAAAGCCAACAGACAATTTACAATTGACGGTTAATAAATCAAATGAATGGATTGACGAGGGGAAATTTGCTTTGCCGGACGGCAGTTAAAAAGGGCTTGTTTTTAGCATTTTTTCCTGTGGTTGCAAGCAATACAAATCTATCCACATCAATTCGCATGCAAAAGTACGAAACAATTGATAATTGACAATTGATAATTGACAATTATTTTTTCTTTTTAGTGTTACGCAGTGCTTTTTTATACTTGAACTCAGCTCTCATCTTGGCAGCACCCGATTTATGCGTACCACGCAAGAAGTCCGAAAACTTAATCTTTTTCTCTCCGGCATTTTCGTCTTTTCCTTTTTTCTTAAAGACCATGCCACCGCCGGTCAATATCTTTTCAAAATCATTCATAATCGTTCTTTCAAATCTATTATACGTTCTTTCAACACAGGATGCACGACAAACGGAGCTATTTCGGCCAAAGGTTCCATCACGAACTTCCGTTCATGCATAAGAGGATGCGGCAAGGTAAGCTCCGGTATCTGCAAAACCTCGTCCTCATACAGAAGGATATCGATATCGATAATACGGTCATGATAGACTCCGCTGCTTTTTTCCGCGCGCCCCAATTCTTTTTCGATCCGCTGGGTTATCCGCAATAATTCCAACGGAGAAAAAGAAGTCTTCAATTTAACAGCCGCATTCAAGAAAAAGTTCTCCGACTCGAACCCCCACGGTTCCGTTTCATAGAAACCGGAAAGGGCGAGAATATCTCCCACCCTTTCAGCCAGCAATGCTGCAGCTGTTATCATGTTCCGTCGCTTATTCCCTATATTGGTTCCCAAGCCCAGGTATGCAATCGCCATAAATACCCGTTTTTACAGGATCAACATGGCATCGCCATAAGCACCGAAACTATATTTTTCTTTCAACGCCACGTCATAAGCATCCATAATCAGATCATATCCCCCGAAAGAAGCTGTCATCATCAACAAAGTTGACAACGGCATATGGAAGTTTGTGATCATGCTGGACGCCACACTGAAGTCATACGGCGGGAAAATGAACTTATTGGTCCACCCTTCAAACTCTTTCAGATGGCCATCCGTACTGACAGCCGTTTCGATAGCACGCATCACGGACGTACCGACCGCACAAATCTGTCGGCCGTTATCCTTTGCCGTATTCACGATGTTCACGACATCTCCGTTCACGACCATCTGCTCAGAATCCATCTTATGCTTGGTCAGATCTTCCACATCGATTTCGCGGAAGTTGCCCAGACCGGAATGCAATGTCAGGAAAGCGAACTGGCAATCCTTGATCTCCAGACGCTTCATCAGCTCACGGCTGAAATGAAGACCTGCAGCGGGAGCCACAACTGCACCTTCTTCCGTCGCAAAAATATTCTGATAACGATCTTCGTCATCCGGTTCTACAGGACGGTCGATATATTTAGGCAGCGGAGTTTCCCCCAATGCGTACAATGCCTTTTTAAATTCATCATGGTTCCCGTCATAAAGGAAACGCAAGGTACGGCCGCGTGATGTCGTATTGTCGATCACTTCAGCCACCATCGAATCATCTTCACCAAAATACAATTTATTACCGATACGGATTTTACGGGCAGGATCGACCAATACATCCCAAAGACGGAGATCTTCGTTCAGTTCACGCAACAGAAAAACTTCGATACGAGCCCCGGTCTTTTCCTTATTTCCGTATAAACGGGCAGGAAAAACTTTCGTGTTATTGAAGATAAACACATCTTTTTCTCCAAAATAGCTGAGCAAGTCTTTAAACACTTTATGCTCGATCTCTCCGGTCTTGCGATTGACAATCATCAATCTGGACTCGTCCCTGTTCTTTGCCGGATGGAGAGCGATCAGCTCCTGCGGTAAGTTAAATTTGAATTTCGACAGCTTCATAATATAAATTCTATTTTTATTTTATTCTTATCATTATCAATCCTCACAATCCTTTCTGATTATGATATTTTCATCTAAAAAGGTATCGATATCATCGGGAGACATACATTTGGCCAGTGTGATGTCTCCGATACGAGTCCGTTCGAGAGCTATCAGATGAGCACCCGACTGAAGGGCAACACCGATATCACGTGCCAAAGCGCGAATATAAGTGCCCTTGCTGCAAACCACCCGTATCTTTATTACCGGCAGATCACACTCCAACAGTTCCATTTCATCGATCACAAGCGTCTTGGACTTCAATTCCACTTCTTCACCCTTGCGAGCCAACTCATACGCCCGCTTACCAAGATCGGAAGAGCGTCGTGTAGGGAAAGAGTGTAGATCTCATACGCCCGCTTACCATCCACCTTGCAAGCCGAAAACACAGGTGGAATCTGCTGAATCGTTCCCACGAACGACTGTAGTACCTTCTCTACTTCCTCACGGGTAATATGTTCTGTCGGATATACTCCGTCTACCTCTTTTTCCAAATCAAAAGAAGGCGTCGTTTCCCCCAACTTCAAGGTAGCGACATACTCCTTTGTCTGATACTGAAATTCATCGATCCTCTTAGTGGCCTTGCCCGTACAGACAATCATTACCCCTGTCGCCAGCGGATCCAAAGTTCCGGCGTGTCCCACTTTTATCTTTTTCACCTTCAGCTTCCGCGATAATTTATACCGGAACTTGTTCACCAGGTCAAAGGAAGTCCACTTCAAGGGCTTATTGAAATATAATACTTCTCCTGCTATAAAATCCATTCTTATTTAAGTAACGTACAGGCAATCGTAACCAAACCTGCAATTGCACAATAGATGGCGAAATAAATCAGTTTTCCCTTCTTTACGATATTAATCATCCATTTACAGGCGATACATCCCGATACGAATGCAGCAATAAACCCGACCACCAATGACAATGCCGGAATATCACCTGCTACCGCTTCGCCTTTTACCGCTTTCATGACATCCAACAACGCTTCACCCAAAATCGGAGGAATAACCATCAGAAATGAGAACTGGGCCAGTTTTGCCTTATTGTTTCCCAATAACAAACCAGTCGCAATCGTTGTTCCTGAACGGGAAAGCCCCGGCATCACGGCACACGCCTGAGCCAAACCGATGATAAAGGCATCTTTCATCGAGATACTTTCTTTCTGGCGGGGTTTGGCATAATAAGAAAATGCGAGCAACGCAGCCGTCAGCAACAACATACAACCGACAATCAGCAATCCCGACCCGAAAATATCTTCCACCGTATCCTTGAAGAATACGCCTACAATACCAATAGGAATCATAGAAATCAGGATATTGATCACATAACGAGTTTCTGCATTCATCTTGAACTTAAACAAACCACGGAATATCCATTCGATCTCTTTCCACAAAATCACCAGCGTACTAAACACGGTCGCCACATGGACAACAATCGTAAATGCCAGATTTTCTTCTCCTTGAATACCGAACAGAGCAGAGCCGATAGCCAAATGTCCGCTACTGCTGACCGGCAGGTATTCCGTTAATCCCTGAACAATCCCCAGCACTAAAGCCTCAAACCAACTCATTCCGCTACTTCCTTATTTTTGCTGTTTTTTAAAATTCCGAAAATCATCAATACGAAGCCGATCACTGTCACAGCCGGAGCCACAACAATACGGCGGGAACTGAAAATCTCAGGATTAAAACCTGTCGGATCCTGCGAACCGCCACCACTCATCAACATAAAACCAATCGCGATAACAGCAACAGCAACAGCGATCAAAATAAAATTTTCTTTTCCAAAAGCAAAATCTCTCTTAGCCATACATTTATATATAATATAGTTTATCAACACCCATTCGTAAATACTTGTTCACCGCAAAGACAGTAGCCGTAACCGAAAGCAGGATCCCCATTATCAATACACCGGCATAAACAATTATCAATACTTTAATATCCAACAACTGGACGAAACCAGATAATTCGTTTTGTAAATAATACAACGCTCCCGTCAACATTAATATTGCGAAAATGGACGCAAAAATACCACTGACCACATTGTACCGCACAAACGGCCTTCTGATAAAACCAGGTGTAGCCCCCACCAACTTCATCGTATGGATCAGAAAACGTTTGGAATAAATCAGCAAACGGATCGTGTTACTGATCAGCACAAACGAGATTGCCATCAACATTACGGCAAGTGTAAGCAAGATCAGGCTGACACGTTTCACATTGTCGTTCACCATCTGCATCATGTCTTTCCGGTAAAGCAGATCTGAAACGGAAGTATATTTTTTTATTTTCTTTTCGATCAATTGCAAGCTGTCGACATTAGCATATTCCGAATGCAATTTCACTTCAATGGAAGCCTGTAGCGGATTAAAGCCCAAGAACGTTTCGGGATTTTCCCCCAACTCCTCCTCAAGTTCCTTGACAGCCTGTTCTTTCGATATATATTCGGTCGATTTGATATAAGGCAAGGCATCCAGCGTCTTCTGCATCTTCTTTATATCCGCCTCTTTCTGATTATCTTTCAGCACGATCGAAAATGAAATGTTCTCCTTCACATATACGGAAAGTTTGTTTCCCAACAACCCTATCAGAAAAACGAGCCCCAGCAGAAACAGTACCAATGAGATACTTATAATGGAAGTCAGACGAGAATTAAAGAAAGAAACAGAACTAACCTTTTTACCTTCAGCCATTAGACGTAACCTTATTGTTATTAAATAAAGCGAGGAGATGCGTTCAGAGAACACACCTCCCAATTTTTCTGCAAAAGAACGAATAATTTATGAGATAGTGATTACTTTACAATTCTTTAACTACAAGTCACCGAGCATAGATGGATAAAAAGTAGCATGCTTATCTTAAACAAACGAAGAGACTGTATCCATACACATAGTGTATTTCGACACAGCCTCTTGTTTTTTTAACTGCCTTCGACCTTCACAGGCTACTGGCAGAAGAACTTTATTTCAATACTTTAGTATTAATAATACGATCGCTTGTTCACCTGTCGCAGGATAATTGCCGTTATTTGTAGAGATGCACCGCCGTGCATCTCTACGGCGCACGATCTTATTTAGAATTATTTGATTATAATTGTAATGTTATTATTCTGAGATTACTTTACAATTGCTTTTACAGCGTCTTCACCTTCAATAGCAACTACAACTACACCAGCAGGAGCAGCGATAGTAGCATTATCAGAAGTAACCACTGTATTAGCGACTGTCTGGCCTAAGATGTTAGTGATGACCACTTTCTTGCCGGCAGCACCTGCAACCGTTACCTGACCGTTACCGGCGATGACTGTTACAGAAGATACTTCTACGTCTTCGTTTGCAGTAGCATCACTTTGAGCTGTCGTATTCAGCAACAAAGCCTGATAGATATCTTCATAAACATTTTGATGCCAGTTGCCATTATGATCTCCAGTTTCACTATAACCACGACCGGTAGAAACAATGTTGTGGTTTTGTTCCTTCAACCAAGTGTTACCATTGGCTGCATAACCATACTGTTTACCCTTCGTTTCGATATAGAAGTTTTCGTCATCACTCTGATCTTTCAAACGGAATGCGATAGAAGCTCCATCGTAAGCCTTTTCTTTCAGAACAACTTTCTTAGCAACGTTTTTGCCGTCATACAAATCACGGTCATACTTGATTGTTGCATCAGCAGCATCCATGATGTACAATGTATCCTGATAGTGGATTGCATTTACGAATGCATAACGAGTATACACATTTTCGAATGGTTTAACGCTGTTCTTCAAATAAGCCGGAATTACGCTATCGACAGAAGCATCAACCATGTAACGTCCCTGTAAGTAATCAATCACCTGATAATGGTCACCGATAGCCGGATGATCTTCGTGATTGCATTCTGCTGTTTTCTTAGCCTCAACATCAAGAGCCAACAGATAAGTAGGCATGCTCGATACATTTACATGAGCTGTATCGATAAAGAACTCGTTGTTGCGTTCCGGTTCTTCAACAGCACTGAAGATGTTCATATAAGTAACACCATCGATTACAGATTCGCCCAATGTACGGTTTTCATTGTTCGTTGAATAGAACTTTTCAGTCTTCAGACCGACAACTCTGCGATAGTACGGCATTGTATCTGCCTCCAAGATGAACGATTCGGTACGATCCTGACACAAGTTTTCAACTTTTGCATCCAGTTGACCTTGTTCGATAGCCAGTTTATCCTTATCTTCTAAATTATAGCTCCAACCAACAACTTTAGCAGGATCATAATTAGTATTACCATCCTCATCGACTGGCCAAGCCCATACATTAGCTACACGAACCAAAGCATAATAATGTCCGTCTTCATTATCGGCAGTCCAATGATTATTTTCCTTCAATGCGAAGGTAGCCAATGTATAATCAGATTTCATATCCAATGTATCAGCTACACAATATTTACCGTTTTTGTTGATACCGACAAACAGATGGTCGTTGTTGATATTGTCTCCATCTTTTACCTTCAACATATAAACAGATTTGTAAAGCTGAGTTGCACCAGCAGCTTCGCTTGTATAACCATAAGGCAGACTTTCAGAAGAACGAACGACATACGAATTCTCAGCCTTTTGGTAACGACCAATTTCGAACGGAACCAGTTCAAAGTTAGAACCTTCAGCCTGAGCTCTCAACAGCGTATCTTTACCCTGCTTAACAGCGTTCAGATAATAAGGATCTGTTCCATAATCGAAGAACTGTTTCAGTTTGAATGTATTTTCGATTACTTTATCACCCGGATTCAGATAACCCAATGTATTGACCGGATCAACTTTCGTGAACTTCAGTGTATCAGAGCAAGCGAACTTAGTGTTGTGGTGTCCTAATGTATTATCATAATTATGATTGATAATGAATACATTGTCATCAGCTTTATAAAGCTGGCCTTCGAATGCCACATTTGAATATTCACGGTTTACAACTTTGACACGAGCAACAGGATCTTCTTCACAACCTGTATATTCAACAACCCACTGCGTTGCAGGCATGTGAGCGAAGTTCTGAGAAGCCTCTTTTTCATCATATACAACATGACCGCTCATATCTGCCACAACATTCACACCATTCGCACGATGAGTGGTCAAATTCGGAGCTTTATCTGTTACTAACTGGATGGTGTAAACAGCCTGATCCAAAGTTGTACGAGTCAAGTACGGATAAGAATGATCAAATTCGATGCAAGTGTGAAGAGTACCAGGATAACCTGTAACTTTATCTGTAGCACCAGCTGTTACAACCTGCTTTCCGTCATACAGTTTACGCAACATGACAGCAATAGGAGCCTGAACTTTTTCAGCAGTAGCTGTATTTACTGTTTCCGTATTACTTGCACTCAAACCTTTGTTTACAGACGTAACATCACCAGAATAGATGAACCGTTGAGCAATAAGCGAGTTTTTCCACAACGTTTTTGCTGCATATTCAGCATCTGTCATAACAGAAGCGTTCAATGGTTCAACAACCAAGCTATCTTGGGTCGGGAAATAAGTCAAGCGGAAATTGTAACGAGCATCCACAAATAAACCAGCTTTCCCATCAGGGATCTTGTTTGTTAACTTCAAAGCAGGAGAGTTTGAAGGCAACTCTGTAGCTTCTTCCCAACGGGCAGTATCGACCATCAGATACTTGTCGTTCTTAGTTACATCTTCTTCAATCTGAGCTTGCAAACGAATCGGAAATTGACGAGCAATAGCAGCCTGTTTTCTCCAATAATCAGCATTATTCAAACCATCTATAGAAGCTAAAGGAGAGACTAATTTCACCAAATTCTTAGATGCATTAGAACGCGAATCTGTAACACTGCCCGTTCCATCTGCATTTAACCAACCGTCAATTGGTATTGCAGCTTGCGCTGGAGCATAGCTCTCATAATCAGCAGCAATGGCATCAGCTAATTTTTTCGCAGCACGAATTTTATCCTCTATAGATGTTGCTTTCTCGTATTCTGAATAAGCAACAACTACGAATTTATAAGAATCATGATTATCTATATTCCAATAGTTACCATTTGCATCTTTAGAATTCCAAATACCATAATGATTATCAACTATCTTCAGAGCGATCTCTATATCTGCTTTTTGTTTTGCGGTTAATGCATTATCAGCTTTTTCCAACAAGCCTTCTACAATCGTTTCGTCTTCAAAAGCAATATACTTATATGTATCTAATGTGCTGTTGTCTTCCGGAGACATAGCCGTTCTATTGCCAATACCCGTCGGAGTCATAAAGTTGAAACCGGCAGCACCATCTTTCTGAGCATCGATCATGCGATTGATGTCTTTTGCGTTTAACACAACAGATTCTGCAACAACCGGAGTCAATGTCAAAGCCTCACAAGAAGTAGCCTTATTCCCTGCTTCGGCAGCCGTATAAACAGCGGCAACTACTTGAGTTCCTGAAATATTCAGACCATACTGATTAGCAGCAGTCCTAGAAGACTTCTTCAATACGATGTATTTGTCCGAATCGTGGAAATTAGCATACAGAATTTCATTTGCCAGCTTCTGTGTATTGTCTACGTTAGAAGAGAACCAACTCCACTCAACATTGCAACCTTCCAGAATAGAAGCTTTCAAATCTGCAGATGTAGCAGTCGTAGCGATTTTATCTTTGCCATAAGCTGTTTTATGATCAAAGATAATTCCTAACCCTGTTTCCTTGTTCTTAAAGGTAAATTTGCCACCAGTTGCTCCGTCTTTCTTATCATAAGAAATCTGCCACAAAGAATAGTTTAAAGGAGCTTTATCAGCATCCACAATACGGAGAGTCACTTCACCGGTCTTAAAATCGCGTTCTTGGATCAAAACCTGATTTTTTTCCTCACCAACACGTAACTGATACCATTTATCAGCCTCAATTTTGTTCACTTCAGAACCTAAAGTTGCATTGCTCTTAGTTCCGAAAGAACGATAAGTTAACCCAGTCGCACAAGGAGTAACCTGGCCATAAGCATTGCTTACGGGAAAATTACTTACCTGTGCTACCGCAGAGAATGCCGTTCCGAAAGCCAGGCATCCTACAAGAGTAGAAAACTTTTTGTTCATAATCATTTGAATTAATATTAATAATACATATACTAAAAGTTCGATCAGCATCACGTACATCCCTGTGTTTTCGTCTTTTAACTAAACTTCTGTATTTTGACGAGAGAAAACGTACGTTTTTTTTAGTCATTTTTGAGGGGCTTTCTGGAGGGTTTGTGTTGGAAAGTCGGTTTTTCGTACTTGTTAAGTTATCTGATTGATAAGAAAGAATATAGAAAAGGGAAAATAATTGGAAGAAAGGATTGCAGGTTTAAAAAGTAGTTGTATTTTTGTGCAGTGAAAATGGCGAACAAAAACGTACGTTTTCATTAGTCATTTTGAAAAGCACCTCTATATCACTATAATACAACAACTTACAAGCACAAAATCAAGTATTTGTTATATATGTACGCATGTACATTAGTTAAATTGATAACAGATAGGTTATCAGACAGATACTACTCCTTAGCACACTCAAGGATTCCACTGAAAAAAAAGAGAAAAACAAGGTATTTTTGCAGAATAGCGACTAGATCGGAAGAGCGTCGTGTAGGGAAAG